>OKVB01000833.1_pt1 | contig 13065 bp, 9 predicted proteins | sample 1606651 | NCBI WGS metagenome assembly OKVB01 (sample SAMEA3882518, study PRJEB24775) | human gut metagenome | biome: human-associated habitat; feature: intestine environment; material: feces | place: Netherlands | collected 2009/2010 | reverse complement strand
GGCAGAAGGGTCTTGTAGAGCGTTCGGGCGGGAAGGCCCATAGGGTCCACGGTGCGGCGGAGCAGAGAGCCGGGGTCCCGGCTGATGGGCAGATCGATGCTGCCGGAGGAGGGCTGGGGCGTACCCAGACAGATGCCCCGGTACTCCCGGAGGAAGGAATCGGTGTGAAGCGACTCCATGCACAGGCGGTGGATATAGCCGGTTTTGGCCACGGCCATGACGCCGGTGGTGCCACGATCCAGACGGTTGACGCAGTGGAAGCTGCCGGTGCGGAGGTAGTGGCACACGGCCCCGGCCACGGTGACGGTCTCCTCCGTCAGGGCGGAGGGATGGATGGCGATGCCGGCGGGCTTATTCAGCAGGAGAAGATCCTCGTCCTCCCACAGAATATCCAGCGGATAGGCCACGGGGCGGATGTGGGGATTCTCACCCGGCAGGTCGGAGACGTCCGCCGCCAGCACGTCGCCGGCCTCTGTGCGGGTGGAGACGATGACGGGGATACCGTTCAGAGTGATGGCGCCGGGCCGCCATTTCAGCTTGGCCAGAAAGCTGCCGGAGATACGGAGCTGCCGGCGCAGCAGAGTTCGTACCGGCAGGCCGGCCTCCTGCGGGGTAACGGTGTGGGTCAAGAGCCGCATGAAAAAACACCTCCTTGGGGATATTTTCAGTCTACCACATTTTCGGGAAATGTGGTAGACTGAACGTATCAATTTACAGAAAACGGGGGATCCCTATGGCATCAAAAGTTTATTGGGCGGATCTGCGGGTGGATTTCCACGAGAATCTCCAGCAGAAGCTGACCCGCCTCATGAAAACCGCCGGGATGGGCGAGATCGATTTCGACCGGAAGTTCGTGGCCATCAAAATGCACTTTGGTGAACCGGGCAATCTGGCCTTCCTGCGGCCCAACTGGGCCAAGACGGTGGCAGATTTCGTGAAGGAGCGGGGCGGCAAGCCCTTCCTCACCGACTGCAACACGCTCTATGTCGGTAGCCGCAAAAACGCGCTCGAGCACATCGATACCGCCTACCAGAACGGCTTTACCCCGTATGCCACGGGCTGCCAGATCATCATCGCCGACGGCCTTAAGGGCACCGACGAGGCGCTCGTCCCGGTCGAGGGCGGCGAGTACGTACACGAGGCCAAGATCGGTCAGGCGCTCATGGACGCCGATATCGTGATCAGCCTCACCCACTTTAAGGGCCATGAGCAGGCCGGTTTTGGCGGCGCCATGAAGAATCTGGGCATGGGCGGCGGTAGCCGTGCCGGCAAGATGGAGCAGCATGCCGCCGGCAAGCCGAACGTCGCGACCGAGCACTGCGTTGGCTGCCGCGCCTGCGAAAAGATCTGCGCGCACAACGCCATCTCGTTTGACGATACCCGCGAGCGCGAGCTTGCCAACGGCAACACCCGCACGGTCCACGTCGCCGCTATCGACCACGATCGTTGCGTGGGCTGCGGCCGCTGCATCGGCGTGTGCAACCAGGACGCCATCAAGCCCGGCTATGAAGCCGCGGCCGACGTGCTCAACTGCAAGATCGCCGAGTACACCAAGGCCGTCGTCGACGGCCGCCCGAGCTTCCACATCTCGCTTGCCATGGATATCAGCCCCAACTGCGATTGCCATCCCGAAAACGACACGCCTATCGTCAACGACATCGGCATGTTCGCGAGCTTTGACCCGGTCGCCATCGACCAGGCCTGCGCCGATGCCGTCATGGCATCCGAGCCGCTGCCCAACACCGAGCTCACCGATAGCGTGGCCAAGATGGAGCATAACCACGAGCATCTGGAGGGCGAGCAGGCGCGCGACCCCTTCTGCATCACGCATCCCGACACCGACTGGCGCGCGTGCATCGCGCATGCCGAGAAGATCGGCCTGGGCACGAGCGAGTATGAGCTCATCGAGGTCAAGTAGCGCCAAGCTATTGGACAAAACAAGCGCCTCTGCAGCGTAAGTTGAGCAAAAGCCGCCCGTGGGCACAGCGTCCACGGGCGGCTTTTCGGAAGTGCTAGGGGTCAGATAGACCAGTAAACCGTACTTTTTGCCTAAAAATACTCGTCGAGGAAGTTGTTGACTGTGTTCCAGTAGAGCTCGGGGTCAACTTGCGCACTCTTGGCGTGGGTGGCGCCATGGATGGTGAGCTTTTGCTTGACCTTGCTGGCGCACGCGTCGTAGTTTTGGTCGAGCATACTGTACGGCACAAAGGTGTCCTGGTCGCCGTGGATAAACAACATGGGAACCGTCGCGTGTTTGAGTTGCTCCACGCTGCTCGCCTTATGAAAGTCGTAGCCCGCGCGCACGTTGCACACCAAGTTTGCTACATCGAGCAAGGGAAAGCTGGGCAGGCCGAACACGTCCTTGAGCTGCAGAGAAAACTCGTCCCAAACACTCGTATAACCGCAGTCCTCGATAATGCATTTCACGTTTGCGGGCAGAGATTCCCCCGCGACGTTCATGGCGGTTGCCGCACCCATCGACTCGCCAAAGACCAGGATGCGTGCCCCGGGGTCAGCCTGAACGATCCGCCCAATCCATGCGACGATGTCGAGGCGCTCGGGCCAGCCCATGCCGATATAGTCGCCGCCGGAGCGCTCGTGGGCACGGGCGGCGGGTGCGAGTACGTTCATGCCGCGGTCGTGGAATCGCTTGACGTATCGGGCCATACCGATGGGCTCGTTGGTATATCCATGCAGGCAGACGGCGTAGTCGTGCGTGCTCTCCGAAGCAGCAAAATACCAAGCGGCAAGCTCGGTTCCGTCATCTGCGGTGAGGCTGCTGCTCTCGCGATTCTCTTTAAACCACGCCCGCGCCTCGGTGTCCTCGGCATCCGGCTGCTCACCTTCTTTGTCGTTCTTGCTATCCTGCATCATCTTCATGGTGTACGGCGCTTGGGGGTTCAGGGCAAAGTCAAACAAAAAGTTGCCGGCAAACCCCAGCAGCGCGACAACGAGCGCCAACGCAACAACGACGGTTATCTTAAGCTTTCGATGGGGGTGTGCGCTTTGAGACATTCGCGGTTCTCCTTAAAGATGTTGATACATCAACATTTAATGCAAGCGCATTATGGACGTTCGCCGTTGATGCGTCAACAGGCAAAGAATGGGTAAACAAAGGGTCACGTATGGTACAAATTTCGCACGTACCTAGACGCTTTGATATAGTGTTGAGAACTATTTACATTGGAGGATGTAACCGGCATGTCCGATTCGAGCGACAGTTCCAAGCCGCGACCTGGAGCCGCGGCCGTTCCGCACTACACGGTGGGCGAGGAGATCATGAACTCCGTCACCCATGGTGTCGGTTGCCTGCTGGGCATCGCAGGTCTTGTGCTCCTGATCGTGTTCGCTGCCCTGCGCGGCGGAGGTCCGGCCCACATGGCCGCGGCGATTGTCTACGGCGCCAGCATTATTCTCGAATACCTTGCCTCCACGCTCTACCATGCGATTCAGCCCGCGGGCGCCAAGCGCGTGTTTCGCATCATCGACCACAGCTGCATCTACCTGCTCATAGCTGGCAGCTATACGCCGTTTTGCCTCATCACGCTGGCAAACGACGGTGGCCCCGTGCTGTTTTTTGCCGTATGGGCCATCGCCATTATCGGCATCGCCCTCGAGTGCTTTTTGCGCGAGCGCCAACCGCATTGGGTAAGCGGCCTGGTCTATCTGCTGATGGGCTGGCTCGTCGTCTTTAAGCTGCCCGAGCTCGTGTCGCTGCTCAACCCTGTGGCACTTGCCCTGCTCGCTGTCGGCGGCGTGTGCTACACCGTGGGCGTGCCGTTCTACATCGCTAAAAACGTGCGCTACCTGCACAGTGTGTTTCACCTGTGGGTGCTCGCCGGCAGCATCTTCCAGTTCATGGCGGTGATCCTCTTCGTAATCTAGCGATCGCGTCTGTGCCCGCGGACCCATCAAGGCGGCCGCCGGGTGCAACTGCCCTATCCGTCACCTACGCTTACTACCTAACGTCCCGAATCTTGGAGGTTCGAGAAACTCCCGATGGACATAACCATCTCCCTTATTACCACGCTTGTCCTGACGCTTATCAACGGCTACTTCTCCATGTCCGAGATGGCTCTCACCACGGCTAAGCGCGCCGTGTTGGAGCACGATGCCGAGGAGGGCGATAAGCGCGCCGAGCGCGCCGTCCAGCTCGCCGCCGACTCCGATCAGCTGCTCGCCACCATCCAGGTCGCCATCACGCTCGTGGGCTTCGCCTCGTCCGCCGTCGCCTCGACGAGTCTGTCCGACCCGCTCGCCACGTGGCTCATGAATTTTGGCATCGCGCCGCTCTCCGCCATCGCGCGCGGCCTGGCGCCGGTCATCATCACCGTCGCGGTCGCCTTCGTGTCCATCGTGATCGGCGAGCTTGTGCCCAAGCGCATCGGCCTCGCTAACGCCGAGGGCGTATCCAAGCAGGTCGTGGGACCGCTCTCCGTGTTCCAAAAGATCGCTCGCCCGCTCGTGTGGCTGACCGGTGCCTGCTCCGACGGCCTGGCCCGCATCCTGCGCATCAAGAGCGCCGATGACCGCCAAAACGTCTCGGAGGAAGAGATCAAGTACATGGTCTCGGAGCAGGACGACCTGCTCGACGAGGAAAAGCGCATGATCCACGAGATCTTTGACCTGGGCGACACTGTTGCCCGCGAGGTCATGGTCCCGCGCGTGGACACCACCATGTGCGAGGACGACGAGACGGTCGCCGACGTGCTGTCCACCATGCGCCAGACCGGCTTTAGCCGCATCCCCGTTTATCACGAGGATCCCGACAACGTCGCCGGCATCGCGCACATCAAGGACCTGATTCAGCCCGCGCTCGACGGCAAGGGCGACCAGCCCATCGCCGGCTTTTTGCGCGACGCCACCTTTGTGCCCGACACCAAGGACATCCTGCCGCTGCTGTCCGAGATGCAGACCTCGCACGACCAGATCGTGGTGGTCGTGGACGAGTACGGCGGCACGGCCGGCATTATCACCATCGAGGATATCGTCGAGGAGATCGTCGGCGAGATCGAGGACGAGTTCGACCCCGACAACAAGTATCTCACGCGCCTTTCGCGCCGCGAGTGGCTCGTTGATGGGCGTTTTTCGTGCGATGACGCGATTGAGCTTGGTTGGCCGCTCGAGGAAAGCGATGATTATGAGACCATCGCCGGCTGGATTTTGGAGCTTTGCGACTCGGTGCCCGACATCGGAGAGGTGTTTGAGGTCGCAGGGTACAAGTTCAAGGTACAGTCGATGCGTGGCCAGCGCATCTCGCTCATTCGCGTGATCGCTCCGGCCGAAACCGATAAGAAGGATTCCGAGTCTTCGGTAGACGAGCCGACGACGTCGGGTGCGGGTTCCGCGAATCCGCACGACGGCGACGAGTAGGACAAGGAAGAGTAGGGGAGAGTTATGGCAGGCCTGTTCAACATCCTTAAGGTCACCGTCAGCGAGGACAAGATTTGCGCGCATGTGCTGGTGAACCCCGGCATGCCGCTCATGACCTCGGAGGATATCGAGGCCACGGCGCGCGTTTACTACCTGGTGCCCGCGATTGCCAAGCATCTGTGCCTGGGCGATTCGGGTCGCGAGTTCCAGGATTGCATGGGCCAGACCGAGCTTTGCCATCTGCTTGAGCATGTGACGGTCGAGCTCATGAACGAGACCGGTCTTGCCGGCAGCATCTCGTGCGGCCGCACGCGCGTAAGCGAGCACGACGAGCGCGTCTTTGAGGTTGAGCTTTCGTGCCCCGACGACGCGCTGGCCATCGGTGCGCTGTCTTCGGCCACCTTTATGATGGACTGGGCCTATCTGCACGCCGACCAGCCTGCCCCCGACGTGGAGGGCACGGTCGCGGGCCTGCGCAACCTGGTGCTGGGCATGTGCGCCGAGGCCGAGGGCGCTGACGAGGGCGCTGACGAGGGCGCTGACGAGGGCGATGTGCCGGTCGACGCCGAGCCCGTTGCCGATGCGACCGCCGAGCCCGTTCCCACCGAGCCCCAAGGCGTCCCCAACTTTGACGACGAGCCCCAGGTGGCGATTGATACCGAGGGTGCGGTTGCCGAGAACCACGAGGCCTCCACTGCCGTCTTTGGCGGTGCGGCGACGGTTCCGGCAGGGCCTGCGCATGAGGGCGGCCTGCCGCTCGTGGACGGCGCCGGCGAGGACCCGGGTGCCACGGTGGCCATGCCGGCTATGCCTCAGGAGTAGGCCTACGCGTTTATCACCATCACGTACCTGCGCCTTTGCCGTACGCAGATGAGCGGAGCGGCAAGTGATACGCTGCGGGTATAATGGACAGCATTCAAACGGTGGGCACCGACGTGCCCGCAGGAGAGGAATGATCATGGGTAAGACTTTCAGCTTTGTCTCCGGCGCACTTTTTGGTGCCGCTGCCGGCGCTATTGTCGGCGTTGCTCTGGCCCCGCGCTCGGGCGCCGAGACCCGCGCCATGGCTGCCGATATCGCCAACGACGCCTGGGACAATATGCGCGACACCTACGAGCACAGCGCCGAGGAGGCCCGTGCTGCGGTGAATGACTTTGGCCCGATGGTCGACGCCAAGACCGACGACCTGCGCGCCAAGGTCGACCTGGCCCGCGAGCGCATGGACCAGCTGCGCGAGCAGCTCAACGACGCCATTTCGGGCGGCAACGTGACGCCTGCCGCCGACGTCGTGGTCGAGAACGCCGTCGAGGCTGATACCGAGGCTGCGGAGCCCTCGACCGAGGCATAATGCGCGCCGGGGATTTTGTCGGCGCCAAGATCTATCGCAAGCCTACCGAGGACAAGCGCACCAAAAAGGACGGCACGCCGCGCAGCCCTAAAAAGCTCGGAAAGATTCACTTTCCGGTCTTTACCCCGGGCGGTACGCGCGTGGTCGGCTTTATGGTCCGCCAGTCCGATATCGCGGGCATGATCGAGCGTCCCGACCGATTCGTAGCGCTCGACGCCATTGGTGTCTACGAGGGCGCCATTGCGGTCGATGACGTCAAGGACACGTACGATGCCGCCGCCGCCAAGCGCCTCGACATCAACCTGGACGATTGCATCATCTGGGTCGGTATGGACGTGCGCACGGAATCGGGCGACGTCGTGGGCTATTGCTCGGATGTGGAGTTCAAGCCGCGTTCGGGCATCGTGCAGGCATTCTATGTGACCGCCGGTGCTGCTTCGAGTGTTTTGGTTGGTGACACGCAGGTGCCGCCGACGATGCTGCGCGGCTATGAGAACGGCGCGATGGTCGTCTCGGACGAGGTCAAGTCGCTCGGGTATTCGGGCGGTGCGGCTGCCAAGGCCGCCGAGGCCAGCGTCGTGGTGGGCGACAAGGTCAAAAAGGGCGCCAAGATGCTCGACGACAAGGGATCGGTTGCCGTGGACAAGGGCAGTCGCGCACTGGGCAAGCAGCTCGGCAAGACGCGCGGCATGTTCAAGGCCTTTAAGGACGAATACCAAAAGGCGAGCGGAGGCTCGTCAAAAGCTACAAAATAGCGACGTACCAAATGATGGGAGGCAAGCCGGAGACCTGTTGCTCCGGCTTGCTGTGTTTATGGGGGAGGGCATATGCGCCAAAACGGATCCAACTTAAACGGGCGTTCGGGTGCGCGTCCGACGGCGCGCCGCGACCTGGGGCAGCTGCCCAGCGGTCAGCGCAAGCGTCACCGTAAGCCCGGCGCGATGTATCTCAACCATAGCCGCGGCTTTAGCGACCGCAGCGCTCGCATCGGCAACAGCCGCACACCCCGTCGTTCGTCTCGCCTGCCCTATGCGCTCATCGCCGTGGGTTGCGCACTCGTGCTGTTTATCGCTGCCGTCGTGGGCTACGTCAACCGCAGCGTGGACGTGGAGCTCAACGGGCAAAAGACCGCGGTGCGCGTGGGCTCTACGTTGCAGAATCTTATCGACGATCAAAGCCTGACCGAAACGTACGACGCCGGCGATCTGCTGGCCGTCGACGACAGCGTGCTCAAGCGCCATGGGGGCGAAAAGCTGTCGGTGAAGGTCGACGGCAAGCGCGTGAAGCAGGGCAAATGGGATAGCCGCGAACTTGAGGGCGGCGAGAAGGTGACGGTCAAGGACGGCCGCAACGTGTACGAAAAGCATGAGGTCCAGGCCACGACTATCGAGCCAAAGCTTAAGGTCGAGGGCACGGGTGCCATTGAGTATGTCAAAACCTGGGGTGTTCAGGGCCGCTCCGAGGTATGGGTCGGCGAGCAGTCGGGCAAGACGCAGGACCGCGGCGAGGTCGTGCCCGCCACCGACTGCGTGGTCGAGTGCGCAAGCGTAGCGCCCAAGGGCAACGAAAAGTACGTGGCCCTGACATTTGACGAGGGTCCGAGCGGCGCGACCAAGCAGATTTTGCAGGTGCTCAAGGAAAAGGGCGTCACGGCGACATTCTTCCTTTCGGGCGATGCGGCTGAGGCCTCGCCCGCTACTGCCAAAGCGATTGTCGATGCCGGGTGCGAGGTCGGCTCCAACAGCTACAGCGATGATTCGCTCAAGGGCGAGGATCGCGAGACGGTGCGCAAGCAGATCACAAAGGGTACCGAGGCGATTAAGTCGGCGACCGGCGTCGAGACGATGTTGCTGCGTGCCCCCTACGCCGCGTTTGACGAGCAAAACTGGATCGACTCGATGGACCTGGTATCCGCTGTGGTTTCGTGGAATATCGATTCGGGTGACTGGCTGCTCAACGGCGCCGACGAGCAAGTATCGACCGTGCTCGACTCGATGACGCCGGGCAATATTGTGCTGCTTACCGATAGCGATGAGTGCGCCGAGCAGACGCTCGAGGCGCTGCCGCGGATTATCGATGGCCTTGTCGCCGACGGCTACAAGATCGTGACGCTCAGCGACCTGGTCAAGACGGACACGGCATTGAGTAAAAAGCTCACCTCGCTCACCAAGGTTTCCATGCCCAAAAACGCCGTGTTCCCCCAACTCCCCGAGGACGACGACGCCACAGAGTAGCCATCGGGGACGTGCTTAAACGACCGGTCGTTTAGGACGGTCTCAGCTGCTTTGTCCCACCGTGTTCATCCGGCTCTATGTCACGGACACGTCAGCGTTTGGTATGCCTGCAATGTGCAGCGCATAAACTCGGTGCCGCAGCGCGATGCTGATGCTATAGTTACTGCGGTTAATGAGGGTCAAGAGAAAGGTTACAGGTGAAATCCAAACCTCGACCATACAGTCGATGACCCCATGCAGGTGCTTTCTGCGCGTGCACGGGGTGTGAGCGCCGAGCGGCGTGCCGCCCGCGCATGCGTATACATATCCAGAAGCCCCCGGACGCCGCACGCGCGGCCGCGTCCGGAGGAATAATGATGGGGAGCACCATTGAATTATCTGAGTGAGATGCTCAAATTGCCGGTCTTGGACGTCGACGGCGAAAAGCTCGGCGTGGTCAACGATTTTGGTATTGCTACCGGCGAAGTTTTTCCGCACGTGACGTCGCTCGCGTTCCGTGGTCCCGGCAAGACGCCGTTTATGATCAGCTGGCGCAAATGGGTCGACCGTATCGACGAGACGGGTGTACACCTTAAGACGTCGGCCACCGAAATCCGTTTTTCGTACTTGCAGCCGACCGAACTCTTGCTTGCCCGCGACGTGCTTAACAAGCAGATTGTCGACACGCAGGGCATGAAGGTCGTGCGCGTAAACGACATCAAGTTTTCCATGTCGGGCGAAAATCAGCTGCGCCTGCTGGGCGCCGAAGTTGGTGCCCGCGGTCTGCTACGCGCCATCAGCCCCGCGCTCGAGCATATCGTCGAAGGCTTTATGAAGCACCTGGGCAAGCCGCTCAGCGAGGACATTATCGCCTGGTCTTACATGGACCTGCTCGATCGCTCGACTAAGAACATCCAGCTCTCGGTGTCGCACAAGACGCTTGGCGAGCTGCATCCTGCCGACATCGCTGACATCATCGAGCAGCTCGACCCGCGCCTACGTGCGCAGGTGTTCGCGCAGCTCGATACGGCACAGGCCGCCGAGGCCATCTCGGAGTTCGATGATGACGAGCTTATGACCGAGATGCTCGAGGGCCTGTCCGATACCGACGCATCGTCGATGCTGGCCATGATGGACCCGGACGACGCTGCCGACCTGATCGACGAGCTCGATTATGAGAAGGCTGAGAAGCTCCTGCGCCTGATGGGCGTCAAGGAGGAGAAGGCGATTCGTAATCTGTTGGGCTACGAGGACAACACCGCCGGCCGCATCATGACCTCGGAGTTTGTCTCGCTGCCCGCCACGGCGACGGTCGGCGATGCCATCGAGGCGATTCGCAAACTCGATGAGGACTTCGAGAGTGTCTATTACGTCTATACCGAGGATCCGAGCGGCATGCTCACCGGCGTGCTCTCGCTGCGCACGTTGATCGTGGCCGACCGCGATGCCACGCTGGGCCAGCTCGCCTATCGCGATCTGGTCTACGTGTCGCCCGACGAGGATCAGGAAGACGTGACGGACGAGATGACCAAGTACGACCTGGTTGCCATCCCTGTCTGCGACGAGAACCGTCATATCCTGGGTATCGTGACCTTCGACGACGCCATGGACGTTATCGCCGAGGAGCATCAGGAGGACCTGCAGATCGCCGGTGTCGGCTCGGGCGATAGCGCGTCGGACGACTCGACGAACGTGCTCAGCTGGTTCGTGCATCGCCAGTACTGGGTTGTTGTATGGGGCATCGCGTCGTGCATCATGGCGACCGTGCTGGGAACGGCGCTCGGCTCCGCGCATCTGGTGGTGTTCCCCATGTGCGCCATGCCACTCGTGCTGCTGGCGGCCTCGCGCATGGTGTCGTTCGTCAAGAACTACTTCCTGGAGTATGACGGTCACGACGACGAGCCCAAGCCGTATCTGGGGTTCTTCTTCCAGAGCACGGGCATGGGCCTGATTCTGTCGCTCGTGACCTATCTGTGCGCCCAGCTGGTGCGCACCGCTGCGTTCCCCGATGCGCCCATGTTTGAGGAGCAACTCTTTACCGGGTGCTTTAATATCGCCGCCATCATTTGCCTGGTTGGCAACATGAGCGCCGTGATTTACCTGATGGTGCTGTTCTGGCGTGACGAGCATGACCTCAACACGTCGGGCACCGCCATGAACGTTATTGCCGTCATGATCTCGTGCGTAGCGTACTGCGCCGCTGCGGTGCTGCTCACCATGTCGGTCATGGGTTAGGTGGTCGCGTGCAAAATACCAAGCAAAAGTCGGGCACCAAGCAAAAGTTGACCATCGCGGCCATCTTTGGCGCTATGGGTCCCGGTCTGCTGGCGGCGCTTTCGGGCAATGACGCCGGCGGCATTGCAACGTATTCCAGCGCGGGCGCCAGCTATGGCTACAAGATGCTCTGGATGCTTCCCGTCATGACTGTGCTGCTCATCGTGACGCAGGAGACCGCGGCGCGCTGCGGCTGCGTCACGGGCAAGGGCCTGGCATCGCTCATTCGCGAGCGCTTTGGCGTGCGCAAGAGTGTACTTGCTATGGCGGCGCTGTTGATCGCCAACACGGCTGTGACCATTTCGGAGTTTGCGGGCATCGCCAGCGGCCTTGCTCTCTTTGGCGTGCCGGCGAGCATCTCGGTGCCGTTGGTAGCGCTGCTGGTGTGGATGCTTACCATGTCGGGTAGTTTCCAGCGCATCGAGAAGATTCTGCTGCTGGTGAGCTGCGTGTTCGTGACCTATATTGTCGCCGCGTTTATGGCCGGCCCCAACTGGGGCGAGGTCGCGGTCGACTTGGTCGTTCCCAATATTCAGAACGATCCCAGCTACGTGTCGCTCGTGGTCGCAACGATCGGTACCACCATCGCACCGTGGATGATCTTCTTGGCTCAGAACAACGTGGTCGATAAGAATGCGGGCGAGGACGACATCGTGCTGCAGCGTATTGATACCGTGAGCGGCTCGATCGCTGCTGATATCATTGCGGGCTTCATTATCATCACGACCGGTACGGTGCTGTTCCCGGCGGGTATTCAGATTAGCGATGCCGCCGATGCCGCTCGCGCGCTGGAGCCCATCGCGGGCCAGTGGTCCACGGTGCTGTTTGCCTCGGGCCTGGTCGCGGCGAGCTTCTTGGCTGCCTGCGTGCTGCCGGGCGTTACGTCGAGCGCTATCTGCGAGGCATTTGGCTGGGAGCGCGGTGCCGACCGCAGCTGGGACGAGGCCCCGGTCTATCGCGGCATCATTACGGCCATCATCGGCATTTCTGCCGTGTTGGTGCTCATGCCTGGCGTCGATTTGTTCCAGATTATGATGACCTCGCAGGTTATCAACGGCGTGCTGCTGCCCGTAGTCCTGGTATTTCAGGTGGTTATCGCGGCGGATCGCCACATTATGGGCGCCAACCGCAACGGCTGCGTATGGAACGTGCTCACTTGGGCGACTATCGGCGTGATTACGGTGCTGACGGTCGTCATGTTTGTGCTGCAAGCGATGGGCTACAGCGCTTAACGCCCACTTTTGCTTCCGAACAGGCCGCAGCGATGGGCTGCGGCCTGTTTTTTGTCTGCTATAGGGTGTTAGTTATATGGCAGTGGTCAAAAAATGCCAAATATGAGTACTGTTGCTAAGTGAATAGCATTTACATCCAAGAAGATAATGAACATAACCTATAGTATGTTCATTAAAATTGGCTCCAATATGCCTTAAACCAGTCAGGTTGGCTGTTTAGGGGGCTGTAGGGGTCGCCCGAACGTCATTTTGGGTGGTTTTGCCTGCTACTAAAATGGTAACAGTACTCATATTTGCCCTTTTTTGCCCACAGACCTTTGAGGTTGCGGCGAAAAGGGCTTGTTTTGATTGTTTGGGGCAGGCGCGAGGCACGGAAACGATGTCTGGAGGGGCGGAGCGGCTTGGAATTCATCTGTAGAGGTCTTCATTGGTTGCGCCAGGAGTGCTTCCAGGTGCTGGTACAAAGGGAGCATCCCTAACTGCCGCAGGGGGCGTCGGCCACGGCCGACGCCCCCTGCGGGTGTAAGCAGATTTGGCTGCGCGTTACTTGTCGTCACCGAGCTTGTGTGGCTTGTAGGCGAGGGCATTGACTAGTGCGTCGCCGGCGGACTTGACGGCTGCCGGC
>OKVB01000831.1_pt1 | contig 13090 bp, 9 predicted proteins | sample 1606651 | NCBI WGS metagenome assembly OKVB01 (sample SAMEA3882518, study PRJEB24775) | human gut metagenome | biome: human-associated habitat; feature: intestine environment; material: feces | place: Netherlands | collected 2009/2010 | reverse complement strand
CCGTGCTTGTTCGCCCACTGCATATACATGCGGTAGAGCATCTGCGCCCAGTCCTGCGCCTCGGTGCCGCCCGCACCGGCGTGGAACGTCAAAATGGCGTTGCAGTTGTCGTATTCGCCGGAAAGGAGCGTCGTAAGGCGCGCCTGCTCCACATCGGCTTCGAGCTTACTGTAGCCCTCTTCGAGCTCGGGCAGCAGGCTCGCGTCGTCCATCTCCGTTCCCATGTCGATCAGCGCGAGCAGATCGTCGCGCGTGGAAACGAGCTTTTCGTAGCGGTGAATTTTATTTTGCAGCTGCTTGGAGCGCATCTGGTTTTTCTGCGAGCGCTCCAGATCGTTCCAGAAGCCGTCCTCGTGCGCCTCGAGCTCGAGGCGGTTCAGCTCCTGACGGGCCTGCTCGATCTCCAGCGCCTTGAAGAGGTTTTCAAATGTTTCGTCCATCGCAAGCAGCTTTTGCTTGTAGGAATCGTATTCGATCACAGCCATGGCGTTCTCTCTCCTTACTTTTATCCTTCATTAGCCGAAAAAGTATATCACACACACCGGTCAAAGGCAAGAAAAATCCGCCTCTCGGGACGAAAATTCCCGTGGAAGCGGCCCTTTTTCGCCTTTCCGGCGATAAAAACAAAAAAGCCACGCTTTCGCGTGGTCGATACAACGGATCTCAGCGCTCGCTGATGATCTGCTTGGTGCTGCCGAAGATCATGTCGTCAACATCCTGCTTGATGAAGTTCTCAAACATATTCGTTTTCACGCTCCTTTCCTTCATTTACTTCAGTTTGTATTATAAGCGCGGAAAAGGCAAATTTCAATCGTCAGCTCTCATGGTTTTGCCTAAAAAATTAGCGGCTTTTTCATGCAAGCTGCTATATCTACACTTGCATTTCCGTTATTTTCCACTTATAATAAAATAGAAACGATATTTGAAGCGGAGGAGTCGGACTATGTCGGCTTTCGTCACATTTGAGGATGTTTCCAAGGTCTACCACAGCGGGGAGATCGAAATTCGCGCGGTGGACCACATCAGCTTTACGATCGAAAAGGGAGAGTTCTGCGTCATCGTCGGCCCGTCCGGATCGGGCAAGTCGACGTTGCTGCGCACCATCGCAGGTCTTGAGCCGATTCAGGGCGGCACCATCGCGCTGAACGGCGAGATTATCGAAACCGGCAAGCCGGGCACCGAATCGGCCGGCCGCAGCAAGCGCGGCAGCGAGCTGCGCACGCGTGTCGGCATGGTGTTCCAAAGCTACGACCTGTTCCCCAACAAAACCGTGCTCGGCAACATCACGCTCGCTCCGACGCTCGTGCAGAAGCGCGACAAGGCGGAGGTCGAGAAGGAAGCCATCGCTCTGCTGGAACGCGTCGGACTCGCCGACCGCAAGGATGCCTGGCCGCATGAGCTGTCCGGAGGCCAACGCCAGCGCGTGGCCATCTGCCGTGCGCTGATCCTGCATCCGGAAGTGCTGCTGTTCGACGAGGTCACCGCCGCGCTTGATCCGGAAATGGTGCGCGAGGTGCTTGACGTGATGCTGGAACTCGCCGATTCCGGCCAGACCATGCTCATCGTGACGCACGAGATGCAATTCGCACGAGCCATCGCCGACCAGGTGATCATGCTGGAGGACGGCGGCATCGTTGAACAATCCGACGACGCCGAAGCGTTCTTCACCAATCCGAAAACCGAGCGTGCCAAGCGTTTCTTGCACACGTTCGAATTCGACAGGCATCGCAGGCCGGCGGAAACGCCGACGGAACCGACGGGAACTTCCGCCGAGTAATCGCAAGTTTTGATAGCAGTCATCCGTACAAGAGAGGAGTAACCATGACCGCATCAATCATCAACAAGACAATCAAGAGCATCGTGGCCGCATCGGCCGCGTTGATCATGGCCGCCTCCGTGGCTGCCTGCGGTCCCAACGCCGCCACCCCGAGCGAGGAGAACAACGCCTCCAACGGCGGCGTCACCACGTCCAAGGTGACCGCCCGCTCCCTGGACGAGATCAAGAAGTCCGGCGTGCTCAAAGTGGCCGTCTTCTCCGACAAGGCCCCGTTCGGCTACATCGACAAGGACGGCAAGAATGCCGGCTACGACATCGTCTTCGCCGAGCGTCTCGCCAAGGATCTGGGCGTGAAGGTCAAGTACACGTCCGTCGATCCGGCCGCCCGTGTGGATGTGCTCACGTCCAACAAGGTGGACATCACGCTGGCCAACTTCACCGTCACCGACGAGCGCAAGGAGAAGGTCGACTTCGCCAAGCCGTACATGAAGGTCGCGCTCGGCGTGGTCTCCCCGGAGAACGCCGAAATCACCGACGTGAGCCAGCTCAAGGGCAAGACGCTGATCATCGCCAAGGGCACCACCGCCGAAAGCTATTTCGAGAAGAACGAACCCGACGTCAAGCTGCAGAAGTACGACCAGTACGCCGACGCCTACAACGCGCTGCTCGACGGCCGTGGCGACGCCTTCTCCACCGACAACACCGAGGTGCTGGCCTGGGCCAAGACCAACAAGGGCTTCAAGGTGGGCATCACCAAGCTCGGTGACGAAGACACCATCGCGCCGGCCGTGCAGAAGGGCAACAAGGAGCTGCTCAACTGGATCAACGACGAGATCGTGAAGCTCGGCAAGGAGAACTTCTTCCACAAGGATTACGAGGAGACTTTGAAGCCGGTGTACGGCTCCGACGTCAACCCGGATGACATTGTGGTCGAAGGCGGCCAGCTTTGATTCTTACCTGACCTGACGGCGGCCTGCCGTCCGTCAATCCTGTTTCCAAGCCTTCCGTGGCACACGCCGCGGAAGGCTTTTTCATGCCGATTCCGGGCCGGTTATGTCACATCCTTCGAAACCGTTTACAGTCCACGCGGGTGTATGTTTCCGGAGGTTTCGTACCATCCGATAACCCCTCATAAATAAACGCTATGGCGATTCGCACGTTGTATAAGCAACGTCGATAATCTCCGGCGCGTGGCGCTTTCCAAGACACGGTTAAGTAGGAACCAGCGATCGCGTGAACGGCACGCGGCAGGGAAACCACACCGAGGGGGTGCGCACCATGACCAGATTCAACACTCAGCTTGTCCACGGACTGCCGGTCAACGACAACAACACCGGAGCCGTGAATCCGCCGATCTACAACTCGTCCACTTATGCTTTCGAATCGGTCGAGGCCATGCCCCGTTGGGATTACGCGCGCAGCGGCAACCCGACCCGCGAGTTCCTGGAGAAGCAGATCGCGCAGCTTGAGCATGGCACACGCGGTTTCGCGTTCGGTTCCGGCCTGGCCGCCATCCACGCGGTGCTGTCGATCTTCCAGCCAGGCGACCGCATCGTCGTCGGCAAGAACATCTACGGTGGCACCTACTCGCTGTTCCATGAGTATTTCGAACGTTGGGGCGTCATCGTAGAGGAAGTGGACACCACCGATTACGAGGCGCTCGATGCGGCGGTGTCCGGCGAATCCGCCAAGGGCAATGCGCATGGATGTCCGGCCAAGGCCGTGTACTTCGAAGTGCTCACCAACCCGCTTCTGCAAGTCAACAACGTGACGGCCATTGCCGGAATCGCCCACCGTCATGGCGCGATCGCCATCGTCGACAACACATTCGTCACCCCGTATCTGCAGCAGCCGCTCGACCAAGGCGCCGACATCGTCATCCATTCCGCCACCAAGTATCTGGCCGGCCATTCCGAAGTCAACGCCGGCCTCGTGGTGGTCAAGGACGATGAGCTGGGCAAGCGCGTCTACTTCGCGCAGAACCGTTTGGGTGGCGTGCTCGCGCCGAACGAATGCGATTCGGTGCGTCGCGGCATCCAGACGCTTGCCTTGCGCATGGACCGTCAGCAGGAGAACGCGCGTGCGATTTCCAGCTATCTGCTGCTGCATCCGTTGGTCAAGTCCGTGCATTATCCGGGACTGCCCGGCCACGAATACGAGCTGGCCTCCAACGGTCTCAAGGGCGGTGGTGCCGTACTGAGCTTCGAAGTGGTGCCGGGCGTCGACCCTGCGGACGTGCTCGACAACCTGCATATCTTCCGTCTGGCGGTTTCGCTCGGCGCGGTGGAATCGCTTGCCGAACTGCCGTGCCGCATGACGCATTTCGAACTGCCGCGCGAGGAGCGTCTGAAGGTCGGCATCACCGACGAACTGGTGCGTCTCGCAGTCGGCATCGAAGACAAGCAGGACCTCATTGAGGATCTCGGCCAAGCCTTCGACATCGCGTACGAGAACTATCTCAAGCGTCACGCCGGCGAGAGTCTGTTCACCTTCGCGCAACACGTATATGCCTGAAAGTTTTGCTATCGGTAGGGATTTGAATATTAACTGGCACGCTATCTCACGAACCGGACAGGGGAAAGCGCCCCTCTGTCCGGCTCGTGGGCGTATGTGGGTCAGCTCCTGGACAGGCGATGGTTGGTTCGTGGACGGCCCTTGCCCAGCTCGCGGACATTGTCTGCATACGATTGCATTCTTTGGTAAATTTTTACTCGGGTTCGGCAATGGTTGCAGAACCTACGAAAGGTCATGCGACAAGACCTTTAAAGAGAAACCAAAGAAGGGAGTAATGCCATGCCGTTCCTTGTAGCGCTCCTTGTCATTGCGCTGATCATCGCGTTCCTGTTCCTGTCCACGTTGTTCATCGTGCCGCAGCAGCAGGCATACATCATCGAACGTTTCGGCAAGTTCAACAAGGTGCAGTTCGCGGGCATCCACATCCGTATCCCGTTCGTGGACCGTATCGCCATGAAAACCAACATGCGCGTCAACCAGCTCAATGTGCAGCTGGAGACCAAAACCCTCGACAATGTGTTCGTCACGGTCGTCGCCTCCACCCAGTTCCGTGTGAATCCGGAGAATGTGGCCACCGCTTACTATGAGTTGCGCGATCCGGCCGGCCAGTTGCGCTCCTACATGGAAGACGCCCTGCGTTCCGCCATTCCTGCGTTGAGCCTCGATGATGCTTTCGCCCGTAAGGATGATGTGGCCTTCGACGTGCAGAAGACCGTCGGCAACGAGATGTCCCGCTTCGGCTTCACCGTGGTCAAGACCCTGATCACTGCCATTGACCCGAGCCCGCAGGTCAAGAACGCCATGGACTCCATCAACGCCGCCCAGCGTGAGAAGGAAGCCACCCGCAACCGCGCCGAAGCCCAGCGCATCCAGATCGAGACCCAGGCCGCTGCCGAGGCGGAGAAGACCCGTCTTCAGGGTGAAGGTCAGGCCAACTACCGTCGCGAGATCGCCAACGGTATCGTCGACCAGATCAAGAGCTTGCAGGCTGTCGGCATGAACATCGGCGATGTGAACAATGTGGTGCTGTTTAACCAGTACCTCGACGTGCTGCGCTCCTTGAGCGAATCCAACAACTCCAAGACCGTCGTGCTTCCAGCATCCACCCCTGGCGGATATCAGGATATGTACAGCCAGATCACGCAGGCGATGGTGACAGCCAACGAAACCGCCGGCCAGCACTCGACTGTGCCGACACCGCCGCACGTCGCTCCGACGACGCCGCGTATCTGACACATGTTTGGTGATGCCTGCAGTCGTCGGGCATACGTTGATTGGCCGCAGGCATGTGAATCGCAGGAAAGCGAAAACGAAAAAAGAATCCCTTCTTTCGTCGGGGAGCCGCGTAGATGTGACGGAGAGTGCGGAAACGATGAAAGAAGGGATTCGTGTTGCAAGTGCGCCGTCGTACCACGACACACGTCTGTTATACGGAAGGCTTCGCTCGGACGTCAGGCCAGAGTGACAAGCTTCCCGGGAGAAGGTGCGTTGAGACATTCAGCAGCATGCGCTTCCATGGAACGGAGCTGGTCTTGCAGATCCATGACTTTCTTTTCCAACCATGCGATGGTCATGGATTGGGAGATGACGAGCAGGTCGCGCTGGTCAGCTGCGGCTTCGTTGGCAAACGATTGTGCTTCGGTCATGATTTGCGGATCTGCTTTCCACCGTGCGATGGCGCGTTCGATACGTTTACTGCCAACGATTTTCGGGTTAAGACCTGCGCTGGCGAAGATGCTGGTCGGCCCGTTGCCCCGTAAGTATTGCGCCATGCAACGCACTTGGAATTCCCTTGAATAGGTGATACGGTCCATTGATGCCCTTTCTACCGCGGGCAAGGTGTTGAGATAGTAGACTTCCGCCTGGGTGAAATGACGTTTCATATTGTTCCCCTTTGGTGTGAAACCGTTTGACATTCCACAATCTGAAGATTATCGCTGATGGTTTCATTTTATTTTTGACATTTTGGTCGAAAAGGTCATTTGGCACGAAACAAGGGTTTCTGGCACGAAACAACATGTTCCATATCGTTCAGGCGGGGTTTCTTGAACGGTTTTCGAGTTTCAGGCACGCGCGGACCGTGGCTTCAGGGTGTTCCCTTAAGGGTGGCGAAGCGCGGTGAAACACTTTAGACTTAGGAGCAATTATCAACATATTCCCAGAAAACGAGGAGGTGAATGTGCCGGTAGGTAGCACATCCAACGCTGGGAAAACCGGTCGCGGTCCCATTATCGAGGTTAAAAACCTACGCAAGGAATATACAGTGCTCGATGAGACCGTCGTAGCGCTGGAACGTGTCAATCTCGCCATTCCGCAAGGGCAGATCTGCTGTATCTATGGTGAGTCCGGATCCGGTAAATCCACCCTGCTCAATCAGCTTGCCGGCATGGAAAAACCAACTAAAGGTGGTGTACGTATTGCAGGTGTGCCCATCAGCAGGCTTGACGAACGGCAGCTGGCCGAATTCAGGCAGAAGCACCTTGGCTTCGTGTTCCAGTCGTACAATCTGCTGCCCAATCTCAATGCCATCGAGAATGTGGCCATGCCACTGATGTTCCGAGGCGTGCCGAAGCGTAAACGCGAGATGATCGCGCGTGCCATGCTCAAGCGGGTCGGCCTTGGCAAACGCATGAACCATTATCCGGCCCAGATGTCTGGCGGTCAGCAGCAGCGCGTCGGCATCGCCCGCGCTTTCGCGGCACGTACGCAAGTGGTATTCGCCGACGAGCCGACCGGCAATCTCGATTCCAAAACCAAAACCGAAGTGATGGATATGATTTGCTCGTTCGCACGCGATTTCAACCAGACCATCGTGCTCGTCACTCATGACGACAATATGGCGCAATACGCCGATCGCATCGTCACACTTCTTGACGGCCGCATCATCGGCGACCGGCTTACGTAACATTCACGACAACGCATATCGACAACTATGACGACAACAGAAGGGCCTTCCATGGGCAACAACACAAGAATCGCAACACTGCTCAACGGGGCAATCTCACTATTGGCGGTGGTCGCCATCACGTTGGTATGCATCGTGCCGACGGCGTTCGCCGAAGATGGCGCCAATCCTTCCGATGCTCCGGGTGCGGGAGCGGACAACAGTGTTGAGCAGATTGCTGGGCCGGTGCCGAACATCATTATCACCAATTTCACCTATGGCGACGGGTCGGTGGCGGTCGGCAGCACCTTCAACCTCGGTTTCACCTTCCAAAACATGGGCAAAGTGGCGGTGAGCAACATGGTGGTCACCGTGGACGGCGGTGAGAATTTTGCCATCTCCGGCGGTACGAACACGTTCTACTACGATGCGCTGAATGCGGGAGCTGCGTTGACGCAGACCGTGCCGATGCAGACACTGGCCAGTGCGAAAAACGGCGCGCAGGGCATCGACATCAGCTTCAAATACGAGTACGTGGACGGTGCCGCACGCAGCTCCAACACTTCCGACATCAAAATTTCCGTACCCGTTTCGCAGCCTGATCGTTTTGAATTGAACGATCCAGTGGTGCCCAATATCGTCAACGCAGGTGAGGAAACTACTATCACCATGGATTACGTGAACAAGGGCAAGGGCGACGTTTCCAATGTCGAGGCGAGCGTTGAAGGCGACGGTATCACCGCCACGCAGGCCAAGCAGTACGTCGGCAATGTGGCGTCCGGCGTGTCCGGCTCCATTGGATTCGCATTCACTGCGGACAAGCCCGGCGAAACCGAGGCGAAACTGACGGTGACGTATGAGAATTCCGATGGACAGCCGCAGACCAAGGAATTTCCGGTGAAAATCAATGCCGTTGAAGCTCCTGTTCCGGATGATTCCGATACGGATGTTGACGTCCAGGATCAGAGCATGCCGGTCTGGGTGTGGATAGTGGCGGCGGCCGTTGCGCTCGTCGTGGTTGTATTGACGGTCGTATTGGTGGTCCGTCACCGCCGTAAGAAGGCAAAGCAGGTGGCCGATGATGACGATTGGGATTGGGAGCCTGCCGATCTTGGAGCCGATAAGCAGGGTAAATCTACTGCCATGGCTGCCGATGCGCCGACGCAGGTAATCGCCACGGCAGGTGGCACATCGGCTGCCTCCGTATCCGCAACGTCATCTTCCACTCCATCCGTCAAGGAGTAGGCATGCGATTTTCGGATATCGCACATACTTGCGCGCAGAATTTGCTGCGGCGCAAATCGCGTACGATTTTGACGGTGCTCGGCGTGATCGTCGGCTGCTGCTCCATCGTCCTGATGATTTCGATTGGACAAGGCATCAGCGAGCAGAATGAGCAGATGCTCAAGAGCATGGGCAATCTCAACGACATTACCGTCACAGCTGCCGGCGGCTCGGGCGCGTACGACAGCTCTGGCGTCGGTATGTCGAGTTTGTCTTCGTCGGACATGACATCATCGGATCAGCAGGCCAAGCTTGACGATGCTGCGGTACAGACGTTCCGTGGCATTTCAGGCGTCGCAGCCGTGATGCCACAGCGGTCGGCGCAGAGCACCGTGGATCTCACTGCGGGAGCCGGATCCCGATACGTGGCTCAATATGCTTCTGTGATGGGTACGGATATGACCCAGCTTGAAGCATCGGGATACAAGCTCGTTCAAGGGCGTATGCCGAGGCGTGCCGGAGAAGTATTGCTCGGCAAATACGCGGCATACCAGTTTATGGATAAGTATCGTTCCGATGATGACTCCAGGCGTATCGCTCCCGGTGATTATGAGTGCGATGAGAACGGTTGCAAGGAGAGCGAGGGGGAGAAGCCGTTCTTCGACGTACTGACCACGAAACTCAATTTGATTACCGGAGCCGATTATCAAAGCCCTGACGATTACCGCAAAATAGGCAGCACTTCGATGAGTTCCACCGATTCAGGCGACGGCGATGGTATTGCCAGTTCGCAGAATCCTGTGGTTTCCATGCCTCTCACCGTGGTCGGTGTGTTGGACGCTGCAACCAATAATTACGATGCATTCAGCTCCGGTGTAGTCATGTCGCTGGAGGATATGGACACATTGCAGGCCAAAATCGACGGCAAAACCAATACCACCAGCCGGACCAAAACAAACTACGACCAAGTGGTGGTGCACGCTCAAAATATCAAGGATGTGCCGGGTATCGAAGCGCAGATCAAAATGTCTGGCTACCAAACCACGTCCTTCGAACAGACCCGCAAGGAGATTGAAAAGCAGAGTCGTGGCATCCAGCTCGCATTGGGAGGCATTGGCGCGGTGTCATTCCTGGTGGCGGCCATCGGCATCGCCAACACCATGATTATGTCCGTGTCGGAACGCACTCGGGAAATCGGCATTATGAAGGCGCTCGGCTGCTATGTGAAGGATATTCGCACGATGTTCCTATGTGAAGCAGGTGCCATCGGTCTGGTCGGTGGACTTATCGCCTGTCTGATTTCCGCCTTGGGGTCGCTGAGCATCAATCTGCTGTCGTTTGGTGGATTCAGTATGGAAAACGTAGGCAAAGCGATTATGGGCGGTGACGACGTGAGCCGAATCTCCGTGATTCCATGGTGGCTGTTTGTCGTGGCCGTGCTGTTTTCAATTCTGGTGGGCATACTCGCCGGTTTGGGGCCAGCTAATAAGGCTGTGAAGATTCCTGCGTTGGACGCCATCAAGAACGAGCAATAGCGATTGCGATTGACAATAATGCCTATGGTCGGCCATGTGCTGTTCAGCGTGGGCCGGCATTTCGCGATTGTTCGACGTTCCCTGTCGATTTTTGACGGTGCCGGCTAGTTGCGTGATTAACGGGCCAAGACGCGGCGAATGCGATCAGCCACCGCTTCCACAGTCAGCCCGTAACGTTCATCAAGCTCGGCAAGGGGCACACGATCGGTGAATTCTTTCGATGCACCGAAATTGAGCGCATGCACAGTGGCTGCTTTCGGATTAGTGGAATTCGCGTAGAAAGCGGTCACCTTCTCACCCCAGCCGCCTTCCAGCTGGCCATCCTCCAAGGTGACGACCACACGATGGCCGTCGGCAAGCACGTCCAGCAGCTCGCCATCCATCGCGGAATACTGCTGCGCGTCGATAAGCGTCGCATTGATATCGTCGTCGTTTTCGAGCGTTGCCGCCACCTCGGCCGCCAACGGCAGTGTATTGCCCAAGCCGAGAATCGCCACTTCACGTCCCGGACGTACGATCTGGTACCGCGTGAAAGGGCAATCGCCGGTAATATCGATCGTCGTTTCGTGCGCGGCGGCACGTTCGGCCGGGTCGAACGCCATATCGGCGGAACGCTCCATGGCAAGAATCTGCTCGCCGGGCATGCGGATAGCCGTCACACCATGATCAGACGGCCCCGTGGCCCATGCAAGCATGTCCAGCATCTGCTCTCCGCTGGTCGGTGCCAGACAGGTCACATCAGGCGTGTTGGCGAACATCGTCATATCGAACGTGCCGGAATGTGTATTGTCCGCGCCGGAAATGCCCGCTCCGAAAATCAGCAGCGTCGCCGGAACATGATTCAACGCCAGCTCCTGCTGCAACTGGTCGTAAATACGCTGGAAGAACGTGGCGGAAGTCGCCAGAACCGGCCGGCCTCCAGCCTTCGCGATGCCTGCGGCGAACGCGGCCGCATGCTCCTCGGTAATGCCGGTGTCCACATAATGCGATCCGGCACGTTCACGGAAATCACGGGTGATGCCATTCGAACCAGGGGTGGCGGGGGAGATGACCACCAGTCCCGGCTCGTTTTCGAAACGGGACTCCAACGAAGCCATGGCCATCTGACCGTAGTATTTGCGCGCGTCAAGCGGCTTGCCGAGCGCGCTGTCCGGATCCTGCCAATGATTCGCCTCGCATTGGCCGGCATGCGGCTGCGGATTGGTCTGGTTGCATCCGTCGGAACCATCCTGTGCCTCGGTCTCATCGCTGAAACCCAAGCCCTTGGTGGTGTGGATATGCAGCACGACGGGATGGTCGATATCCTTCAAGTCTTCAAGCGCCGCGACCAGCGTGTCCACATCGTTGCCCTGCTCCACATAACGGTAGTCAAGTCCGAACGCCTTGAACAGATTCAGCTCCGCGGTTCCGTTCGACGCGCGCAGACGGGCAAGATTGCCGTACATGCCACCGAAATCCTCGGCGATCGACATCTCATTGTCGTTGACGACGATGATGAGATTACCGCCCTGTTCGGCAGCGTTGTTCAGTCCTTCGAAAGCGATCGCCGAGCTCAACGAACCGTCGCCGATGATGGCGATGACGTTGCCGATTTCGCTTGCTCCCGCAGCGGTATGTTGCATATCACGTGTTTTGGCAAGACCGCAGGCAAGGGAGATGGACGTGCCGGTATGGCCCAGCACGAAGGAATCATGCTCGCTTTCCAACGGATTGGTGAAACCCGTCACCTCGCCGAACCGCGACTCGTCCAGATACGCCTCGGCGCGCCCGGTAAGCATCTTGTGCACGTAGCTTTGGTGGGAGACATCGAAAACGAAACGGTCACGTGGAGAACCGAACACGCGGTGCAACGCCACGGTAAGCTCCACCACGCCAAGATTCGAACCGATGTGGCCACCATGCTTCCGGCCGTAATTCAACAGCGTGGAACGAATCTCCAGACACAGATCACGCAACTGTTGCGAAGAAAGGGCATGCACATCCGCCGGAGAATGAATCGAACCCAGTATGCCAGCGGTCATTATGCGCAACTGTCCTTCCCTGAACCTGTCTTCTTTACCGCGGAAAATCCTATCCCACTGTATGCCTCTGCCGGGGTGTCGGTTGTGAAATACCTGCAAAGTCTTCTCAACTGCGGCACAATGGAAACGATGAAATGAATCGAACCACCGAAAAACCGCGAAGGAGCGCTGACCATGAAAGCCGTATACGTAGCAGGAACCGATTATGACAATCCGCTGTCGCAACTCAAGGTGGGGGAGCTGGACACGCCCGAAACCAAGCCGTTCTGGAGTACCATCCACGTGGCCGCAGCCAGCGTGAACCACCACGACATCTGGAGCCTGCAGGGCGTGGGACTCTCCGCCGAACAGACGCCGATGATTCTCGGCACCGACGCGTCAGGCGTGCTCGACGAGGACATTCCTATTCGCAAAGGGCTGAAAGCCGGAGCCGAAGTGGTGCTCTACACCTTCGTCGGCACCGACGGCGCCGGCGTCATGCCGGGGGAGCGGCGCACCATCCTATCCGAAAAATACGCGGGCACCATGGCCGAAACCACCCAAGTGCCCAGCGCCAACGTGTTCGCCAAACCCGCCAACCTGACCCTCGATGAGGCTGCCGCGCTCGGCACCAGCTGGCTGACCGCCTACTCACTGCTGTTCACATCGGCCAACGTGAAACCGGGAGACACCGTGCTCATCCAAGGCGCGGGCGGCGGCGTGTCCACAGCGGCCATCCAACTCGCCCATGCGGCAGGACTGGAAGTGTTCGTCACGTCACGCAGCGAAGAGAAACGAGACCGCGCGATCGCCATCGGAGCCGACGCCGCCTTCGAAACCGGCGCGCGACTGCCGCATAAGGTCGACGCCGTCATCGAATCGGTCGGCGCGGCCACCTGGAGCCATTCCGTCAAATCCGTACGCCCCGGCGGCACCATCGCCATCTGCGGAGCCACCACAGGAGACCAGCCTGGAGCCGAACTGACCCGCATCTTCTTCCAGGACATTCGCGTGCAAGGCAACACCATGGGTTCGCGTGACGATTTCGCACGACTGCTCAAATTCGTGGAACACGCCGACCTGCACCCCGTCATCGACTCCACCTACGCGCTTGCCGACGCGCCCGCGGCGTTCCGCAAAGTGGTCGACGGCGACG
>OKVB01000817.1_pt1 | contig 13291 bp, 7 predicted proteins | sample 1606651 | NCBI WGS metagenome assembly OKVB01 (sample SAMEA3882518, study PRJEB24775) | human gut metagenome | biome: human-associated habitat; feature: intestine environment; material: feces | place: Netherlands | collected 2009/2010 | reverse complement strand
CGCCCACGCTGCCGGCCTGCGGCTGCGCATCGGGGTCCGCCACCGCGGCGACATAGTCGCTGACCGGCAGGACGCCGAACTTCGGCTTGGGCTTCTTGTCGCTCATGTCGACCACGTGGTCGCCGCTCGCCGTGTGGATCATGATCTTTTTCTTTTCTTCTGCCATCGTATCCTCCGTTTCCCCGCGCGCATAGCCGCGCGCAGATATACACATTATTATAATAGGAATATAGCACGCGGAGTGCACATTGTCAAGATTCCGACGGCCGCCGCCCGAACGGGCATATTCTGCACAAAAAACCGCTCCAAATTTCGTCGAAATTTGTAACGGAAACGGGCACTTCCGGCATTTATCTTTGCCGTTCTTTCTGATATAGTGAAGGGTAAGCGCAATCATATCAACAATACAAAGGGAGTGTGAAGCGATTTGGGGATCAACAACGTGATCTCTCTGCTTGGCGGCGTGGCTCTGTTCCTGTTCGGCATGACGCTCATGGGCGACGGGCTGAAGAAAGTGGCCGGCAACAAGCTCGAGATCATACTCTATAAACTCACGAGCACCCCGCTCAAGGGCGTCCTGCTCGGCACGGGCGTCACCGCCGTGATCCAGTCGTCCTCGGCCACGTCCGTCATGGTCGTCGGCTTCGTCAACTCCGGCATGATGCAGGTGCGCCAGGCCATCGGCATCGTGCTCGGCTCCATTCTCGGCACGAGCATCACGGGCTGGATTCTCTGCCTGTCGGACATCAGCGGCTCCGGCTGGGTGTCGCTGCTGAGCACCGCGACGCTCACGGGCGTCGTCGCCGTGGTCGGCATCGTGCTGCGCATGTTCTGCAAGGATCTGATCCGGCACCACATCGGCGACATTCTGCTCGGCTTCGCCGTGCTCATGTACGGCATGTCCTCCATGAGCGGCGCCGTGGCCCCGCTCAAGGACAGCGCCGCGTTCATCCAGCTGCTGACCCGCTTTTCCAACCCGCTGCTCGGTGTGCTCGTCGGCACGGTGTTCACCTGCATCCTGCAGAGCGCGTCGGCCGCCGTCGGCATTCTGCAGGCGCTGGCCATCACGGGCACGATCACGTTCTCCGTGGCCTTCCCCATCACGCTCGGCATCGCCATCGGCGCGGCCGTGCCGGTGCTGCTGTCCTCCCTCGGCGCGAGCGTCAAGGGCAAGCGCACCGCCTATGTCTACCTGCTCATCGACGTCATCGGCGCGGTCGTCTGGGGCGTCGTGTTCTACGCGGTCAATGCAGCCGTGCACTTCCCGTTTACGGACACGACCATGACCACCGTGAGCATCGCCTTGCTCAACACGATCTTCCGCTTTGCGACCGTGCTGCTGCTCACGCCGATGATCCCCCTGCTGGAAAAGCTCGTCTCGTTCCTGTTCCCGGACAAAGCGTCCACCGGCGCGCTCGCCGACATCGACCGGCTCGAGGAGCGCTTTCTCGCGCACCCGGCGCTGGCCATCGAGCAGAGCCGCCTGGCCATCGACTCCATGGCCCGTCAGGCGCAGGACAACATCCTGTCCGCGTTCTCCCTGCTCGGCAAGTTCAGTGACGAGCAGTTCGCCGCCCTGCAGGAAAACGAGGAAGCCATCGACCACTACGAGGACAAGCTCGGCACCTACCTCATCAAGATCACGAGCAAGGAGCTCACGCCGCGCCAGACCGCCGACGTGTCGAAGTATCTGCACACGATCAGCGACCTCGAGCGCATCAGCGACCACTCGCTCAACATCGGCGAGACGGCGCAGGAGCTCTACACGAAGAAGATCGTCTTTTCGCCCACCGGCGCGCGCGAGCTCAAGGTCATGCTCGCGGCCGTGACGCGCATCCTCGAGATCACGATCAACGCTTTCCTCGACAACGACGTCGCCGCGGCCTACCGCGTCGAGCCGCTCGAGGAGCTGATCGATAACCTCTGCGACGAAATGAAGCTGCACCACATCGACCGCCTGCAGACCGGTGAGTGCACGCTCAACCACGGCTTTGCCTTCAACGACCTGCTCACCAACTGTGAGCGTGTGTCCGACCACTGCTCGAACATCGCCGTCGCCATGATCGAGCTCGAGTCCGACTCGTTCGACACCCACGAATATATCAACAGCGTCATGGCCATGCACTCGCACAGCTTTGACGAATACTACTCCGAATACAGCAAAGAATTCCAGATTTAATGCATATATCCGCCGCCTATCCATTTGTAAAAATGGCCGGGCGGCGGTTTTTTGCCCCCGTCGTCCGGCAAATGTCCCAATTTCGCGTGGTCAGGTATGTACATGCTGCACAAGGCATTTTTCCCTCGCTGGGCGTGTTTTTTCAAATTCCACAAATCGCAGTGGATTTTTCATGAATGTCTTGCATATTTATTCGCGTGGTAGTATATTAACCTCATATAAATGGATTTTTATCCGCTTGTGAGGGACGAGATATGCATAACGAAAAAACGACCATTTTCATCGACGGCAGCTCCGGCACGGCCGGCCTGCGCATTTACGACCGGCTGGCCCAGCGCGAAGATATTGACCTGCTGACCCTGCCGCCCGAGCTGCACCACGACATGGAAGCCCAGCGCGAGCTCATCAACCGCGCGGACATCGCGTTTTTGTGCCTGCCGGACGCGGCGGCGATCACGGCGGCGGATCTGGTCGAGAACCCGGACACGGTCGTGCTCGACACCTCGACCGCGCACCGCACGGCCCCCGGCTGGACGTACGGCTTCCCGGAGCTGTCGCCCGAGCGCGAGGCCGCGATCCGTACCGCCAAGCGCATCGCCGTGCCCGGCTGCCACGCCAGCGGCTTCATCGTGCTGGTCTACCCGCTCGTCGAGGCGGGCATCCTGCCGCCGGACGCCCTGCTGACGTGCTACTCGCTCACGGGCTACAGCGGCGGCGGCAAGAAGATGATCGCCGAGTATGAGGCGGACACCCTCGACCCCCTGTACGTTGCCCCCCGGCAGTACGGTCTTGCGCAGCAGCACAAGCACCTGCGCGAGATGTGCGCCATCCCGGGCCTGACGCACGCGCCGGTGTTTGCGCCGATCGTGGCGAATTTCTACAGCGGCATGGAGACGAGTGTCGCGCTCTTCGCCTCCCAGCTCTGCCCCGGCAAGACGATGGCAGACATCAAGGCCGCCTACGCCGCAAAGTACACCGGCCCCGTCGTGCACTATCAGGACCCCGCGTGCACGGACGGCTTCCTGTCCGCCGCCGCCATGTCCGGCAAGGACAGCATGGTCGTGTCGGTGTCCGGCAACGACGAGCGCATCGTGCTCACAGCCGTGTTCGACAACCTCGGCAAGGGCGCGTCCGGCGCGGCGCTCGAGTGCCTGAACCTCGTCATGGGCAAGGAAAAGGGCTTCGGCCTCGAACTGTAAGGAGGAAAACCATGAAGCAAGTCACCGGCGGCGTGTGCGCCGCACAGGGTTTTTCCGCAGCGGGCATCCACTGCGGCATCCGCAAGAACCAAGCCAAGCGCGACCTCGCGCTCATCTACAGCGCCGTCCCGGCCAGCGCCGCGGCGGTCTATACATCGAACCTCGTCAAGGGCGCGCCCCTGACCGTGACGAAGGCGCACCTGGCTGATGGCAAGGCCCAGGCCGTGATCTGCAACAGCGGCAACGCCAACACCTGCAACGCCGACGGCATCGCCGTCGCCGAGGAGATGAGCGCACTCACGGCAGCGGCGCTGCACATCGCGCCGCAGGACGTCATCGTCGCGTCCACGGGCGTGATCGGCCAGCCGCTCGATCTCACGCCCATCCGCTCCGGCCTGCCGCAGCTCGCCGCCGCGCTCGGCGACCACTCCGACCAGGCGGCCGAGGGCATCATGACCACCGACACGCAGCCGAAAGAGATCGCCGTGCAGTTCACCGCCGGCGGCAAGACCTGCACGATCGGCGGCATCGCCAAGGGCTCCGGCATGATCCACCCGAACCTTGCGACCATGCTCGTCTTCCTCACGACGGACTGCGCCATCAGCCCCGCCATGCTGCAGGCCGCGCTCTCCGGCGACGTGCAGGACACGTTCAACATGGTCAGCATCGACGGCGACACGTCCACGAACGACATGGTCGCCGTGCTGGCAAACGGCCTCGCCGGCAATGCCGAGATCACCGCGCCCGGCGCGGACTTCACGGCGTTTTGCAGCGCGCTCAACAGCGTGACCGTCTGGCTCTGCCGCCAGATCGCGGGCGACGGCGAGGGCGCGACGCGCCTGCTCGAGTGCTGCGTCACCGGTGCTGCTGACCACTGCACCGCGAAAACCGTGGCCAAGAGCATCATCTGCTCGTCGCTCGTCAAGGCCGCCATGTTCGGCGCGGACGCCAACTGGGGCCGCGTGCTGTGCGCCATCGGCTACAGCGGCGCTCCTGTAAACGTGCACAAGGTGGACGTTGCCTTCCGCTCGGCGGCCGGCACGGTGCGCGTGTGCGTCGACGGCGCGGGCATTCCGTTTTCCGAGGAGGAAGCCAAAAAGGTCCTGCTCGAAAAGGAGATCGAGATCCTCGTCGACCTCAAGTCCGGCGACGAGGGCGCGACCGCCTGGGGCTGCGACCTGACGTATGACTATGTGAAGATCAACGGCGACTACCGCACCTGAACCGGGAGGAACACCATCATGGACATTACGAATCCGCAGCGCGCGAAGGTACTCGTCCACGCGCTGCCCTACATACAGGAATACAGCGGCAAGATCGTCGTCATCAAATACGGCGGCAACGCCATGATCAGCGCCAAGCTCAAAGACTCCGTCATGCGCGACATCGTGCTGCTGTCGCTCATCGGGGTGAAGGTCGTGCTCGTGCACGGCGGCGGGCCCGAGATCACGGAAACGCTCGAAAAACTCGGCAAGCAGACGCAGTTTGTCGACGGCCTGCGCGTCACGGACGCGGAGACGGCCGACGTCGTGCAGATGGTCCTCGCCGGGAAGATCAACAAGACGCTCGTCAATCTCATCGGGCAAAAGGGCGGCCGCGCGATCGGCCTGTCCGGCATCGACGGGCAGATGATCCAGGCACGTGTGCGCGACGAGCGCCTCGGCTACGTGGGCGAGATCACGAAGATCGACGTGCGCCCCATCCTCGACGTGCTCGACAAGGGCTACATCCCGGTCGTGTCCACCGTCGGGTGCGACACGCAGGGCCACGTCTACAACATCAACGCCGACACGGCGGCCGCGCGCATCGCGGGCGAGCTGGGGGCCGAGAGCCTCATCGCCATGACCGACATCAGCGGCATCCTGCGCGACAAGGACGACCCCTCCACGCTCATCCCCGTCATCCACACGGCGGACGCGCTGCAGCTCATCGAGTCCGGCGTCATCAACGGCGGCATGCTGCCGAAAGTGACCTGCTGCATCGACGCCATCCGCTGGGGCGTGCACCGCGTCTTTATCATCGACGGCCGCGTGCCGCACGCCATCCTGATCGAAATGCTGACAAACGAAGGCATCGGCACCATGTTCGTTGCCGGGCAAGGAGGAAAAACAGATGAACATTCCGCAACTTGACAGTACCTATATCGCCAACACTTACGCCCGCTTCCCCGTGACGATCGTGCGCGGCAAGGGCTCGCTCGTCTGGGACGAGAACGGCAAGGAATACATCGACCTCGCGACCGGCATCGCCGTCAACAGCTTCGGCGTGTCCGACCCCGCGTGGGTGCGCGCCGTGACCGAGCAGCTGTGCACCGTGCAGCACGCCTCGAACCTGTACTACACCGCGCCCGACGCGCAGCTGGCGCAGCTGCTGTGCGAGAAGACCGGCATGAAGAAGGTCTTCTTCTCCAACTCCGGCGCGGAGGCCAACGAGTGCGCCATCAAGGCCGCGCGCAAGTACGCCGCCGACCACAAAGGCCCGGAGTACCACACCATCATCACGCTCAAAAACAGCTTCCACGGCCGCACGATCACAACGCTCGCCGCGACCGGGCAGGACGTGTTCCACCACGACTTTCTGCCGCTGACGGAGGGCTTTGCCTACGCCGAGGCGAATAACCTCGACGATCTCAAGGCGCAGGTCGCCGCGCACAAGTGCGCCGCCATCATGATGGAGGTCGTGCAGGGCGAGGGCGGCGTCATCCCGCTGACGCAGGAATTCGTCAAGGGTGCGGCGCAGCTCGCCGCCGCGCAGGACATCCTGCTCATCTGCGACGAGGTGCAGATCGGCAACGGCCGCAGCGGCAAGCTCTACGGCTACATGCACTACGGCATCACGCCGGACATCGTCTCCACGGCCAAGGGCCTCGGCGGCGGTCTGCCGCTGGGCGCGACGCTGCTCGGCGAGAAAGTGCAGGACGTGCTTACCCCCGGCAGCCACGGCTCTACCTTCGGCGGCAACCCCGTCTGCTGCGCCGGCGCGCTGAGCATTCTGCACCGGCTCGACGGCCCGCTGCTGCAGTCCGTGCAGGAAAAGTCCGACTTCATCGTCAAGGCTCTCACCGGCGCCAAGGGCGTCAGGAGCGTCACGGGCCTGGGCCTGATGCTCGGTGTGGAGACCGAGTGCCCGGTCAAAGACGTCATCAGTGAATGCATGGCGCGCGGCGTGCTCGTCATCTCGGCAAAGAACAAGGTGCGCCTGCTGCCGGCGCTCAACATCCCCATGGCGCAGCTCGAGCAGGCGGTCAGCGTGCTCAAAGACGTCTGCGCCGGAGAATAAGGAGGAACACCGTCATGAATCTCAAAGGCAACGATTTTCTCAAGCTGCTCGACTACACCCCCGAGCAGATCGACTATCTGCTCCGGCTCGCCGCCCAGCTCAAGGCAGAGAAAAAGGCCGGCATCCCGCACCGCCTGTGCGAGGGCAAAAACGTCGCGCTCATCTTTGAAAAGACGAGCACGCGCACGCGCAGCAGCTTCGAGGTCGCGGCGCACGATCTGGGCATGGGCAGCACGTATCTCGACTCCACCGGTTCGCAGATCGGCAAGAAGGAGAGCATCGCCGACACGGCGCGCGTGCTCTCGGGCATGTTCGACGGCATCGAGTACCGCGGCTTCGGCCAGTGCATCGTCGAGGAACTGGCGCAGTACGCCTCCGTCCCGGTCTGGAACGGTCTGACGGACGAGTTCCACCCGACGCAGATCCTCGCGGACTTTCTGACCATCCGGGAGCACTTCGGCTCGCTGGAGAACATCCACCTCGTCTACATGGGCGATGCGCGCTTCAACATGGGCAACTCCCTCATGGTCGGCTGCGCGAAGATGGGCATGCACTTCACGGCCTGCGCGCCCGAGGGCTACTTCCCCGATGCGCAGCTCGTCGCCGCGTGTCAGGCCATCGCGGCGCAGACGGGCGCGACGCTCGACTTCATCTCCGACCCCGCCGCGGCCGTGCAGGGCGCGAACGTGATCTATACCGACATCTGGGTCTCCATGGGCGAACCCGAGAGCGTCTGGGCCGAGCGCATTGCCGCGCTCGCACCGTATCAGGTCAACGCGGCGCTTATGGCCAAGGCCGACCCCAACGCCATCTTCATGCACTGCCTGCCGGCGTATCACGACAAAAAGACCGCCATCGGCAACGAGATGTGCACGCGCTTCGGCCGCGAGGCGATGGAGGTCACGGACGATGTGTTTGAAAGCGCGCAGTCGGTCGTGTTCCAGGAGGCCGAAAACCGCATGCACACCATCAAGGCCGTCATGGCGGCGACGCTTGCGGAGATCGAGCTATGAAGCGCTATCTCGTACTTGAAAACGGCGAGGTCTTTGCGGGCCTCGCTTTCGGCGCACCGTGCGACACGGTTGGCGAACTGGTGTTCACCACCGGCATGAACGGCTACATCGAGACGCTCACCGACCCCAGCTACTGCGGCCAGATCGTGCTGCAGACGTTCCCGCTCATCGGCAACTACGGCATCATCCCGGCCGATTTTGAGGGCAAGTGCTGCGTGCGCGGCTATGTCGTGCGCGAGCAGTGCCAAACGCCGTCGAACTTCCGGTGCGAGGAAACGCTCGACGCATTTTTGAAAGCCAACAACATCCCCGGCATCGCCGGCATCGACACCCGCGCCGTCACGCGCATCCTGCGCGAGGCCGGCACGATGAACGCTGCCATCTGCGACACGGTGCCGGACGATCTCGCGCCCCTGCGCGCCTACCGCATCACGGACCCCGTGCCGCAGGTGACAACGCCGGAGCCCTACACCCTCCAGCCGGAGGGGAGCGTGCTGCACCGCGTGGCGCTCATCGACTACGGCGCCAAGCGCAACATCGCGCGCGAGCTCTGTAAGCGCGGCTGCGCCGTGACGGTGCTGCCCTGCTCGGCCAGGGCGGAGGAGATCCTCGCCGCCGGATATGACGGCGTCATGCTCTCCAACGGCCCCGGCGACCCGACGGACAACGTCGACCAGATCGCGGAGATCGCCAAGCTCTTCGGCCGCATCCCGATGTTCGGCATCTGCCTCGGCCACCAGCTCATGGCGCTGGCGCAGGGCGGCAGCACCGTGAAGCTCAAATACGGCCACCGCGGCGTGAACCAGCCGGCGCGCGACGTGTGCGGCACGCGCACGTTCCTCACCAGCCAGAACCATGGCTACGCCGTCGTGCCCGAGAGCGTGAAAACCGGCGTCATCCGCTACGTCAACGCCAACGACGGCACGTGCGAGGGCATCGATTACCCCGACCTGCGGGCCTTTTCCGTGCAGTTTCACCCCGAGGCGTGCTCGGGCCCGCACGATACGGCCTTTCTCTTTGACCGATTCTGTGACCTGATGGGAGGTGCGCACCATGCCGATTGATTCCAGCATCCGCAAAGTCATGGTCATCGGCTCCGGCCCGATCGTGATCGGTCAGGCGGCGGAGTTTGACTATGCCGGCGCGCAGGCGTGCCGCGTGCTGCACGACGCGGGCGTGAACGTCGTGCTCGTCAACTCCAACCCCGCAACCATCATGACCGACAAGGCCCTCGCGGACGAAATTTATCTCGAGCCGCTCACGCTGACCTCCGTCAAGCGCATTATTGAAAAGGAACAGCCCGACAGTCTCCTCGCCGGGCTCGGCGGCCAGACGGGCCTGACGCTCGCGATGGAGCTCGACAAGGAGGGCTTTTTGCAGCAGCACAACGTCCGCCTCATCGGCACGAACGCCAAAGCCATCGACAAGGCCGAGGACCGCGAGCTCTTCAAGGAGACCATGGCCGCCATCGGCGAGCCGACCATCCCCTCCGGCATCGCCAACACCGTGGCGGAGGCGCTCACCGTAGCAGACCGCATCGGCTACCCCGTCATCATCCGCCCGGCGTTCACGCTCGGCGGCGCGGGCGGCGGCGTGGCCTACAGCCCGGAGGAACTCACCGTCGCTGCGCAGACCGGCCTCGATGCGTCCCCGATCACGCAGATCCTTGTCGAGCGCTACATCTACGGCTGGAAAGAGATCGAGTTTGAGACCATGCGCGACGGCGTGGGCAACGTCATCGCCGTGTGCAGCATGGAAAACTTCGACCCCGTCGGCGTGCACACCGGCGACAGCATCGTCGTCGCCCCGGCGCTGACGCTCTCGGACAAGGAGTTTCAGATGCTGCGCAGCGCGGCGCTGAACATCATCTCCGCGCTCGATATCGTCGGCGGCTGCAACTGCCAGTTCGCGCTCAACCCCGACAGCTTTGAGTACGCCGTCATCGAGGTCAACCCCCGCGTGTCGCGCTCGTCGGCGCTCGCGTCGAAGGCGACCGGCTACCCGATCGCCAAGATCACAACGAAGATCGCCCTCGGCTACACGCTCGATGAAATTCAAAACGACATCACCGGCAAGACCTGCGCCTGCTTCGAGCCCGCGCTGGACTACGTCGTCGTGAAGTTCCCCAAGTGGCCGTTTGACAAGTTCGTCGGCGCGTCCCGCCGCCTCGGTACACAGATGAAGGCCACCGGTGAGGTCATGGCCATCGGCACGAACTTTGAGAGCGCGCTGCTCAAGGCCGTGCGCGGCGCCGAGATCCATCTCGACACGCTGCACGCCAAACCGCTGTCTGACCGCCCGGTGCGCGACCGGCTCGCCGACTGCGACGATCACCGCCTGTTCACCGTCTTTGAGGCGCTGTGCAGCGGCGTGTCCATCGACGAGATCCACGACATCACCCGCATCGACCGCTGGTTTCTGGCCCGGCTGCAAAACCTCGTGGACTACGAGGCGAGCATTCAGGGCGGCCTGACGCCGGAGCTTTATCAGCGCGGCAAGTACCTCGGCTATCCGGACGCGGCGCTGCGCCGCCTGTCCGGCAGCGAGACGCTGCCCCCCTTCCGCGCGGGCTACAAGATGGTCGACACCTGCGCCGCCGAATTTGACGCGCAGACGCCGTATTTCTACGCCAGCGCGGACGCGCGCTGCGAGGCGCGCACCTTCCCGCGCAGCGGCAAGCCCGTCGTCATGGTGCTCGGCTCCGGGCCGATCCGCATCGGCCAGGGCATCGAGTTTGACTATTCGTCCGTCCACTGCGTGTGGACGCTCAAGGCCATGGGCTATGACGTCGTCATCGTCAACAACAACCCCGAGACCGTCTCCACGGACTACGACACCGCCGACCGGCTGTATTTCGAGCCGCTCACGGCTGAGGACGTGCTGCAGATCATCGACGTGGAGCAGCCCGTCGGCGTCGTGGTCGCCTTCGGCGGCCAGACCGCCATCGCGCTCACGCAGACGCTCGACCGCCACGGCATCCGCATCCTCGGCACCTCGGCCGAGGGCATTGACATCGCCGAGGACCGCGAGCGGTTTGACGAGCTGCTCGAGCGCTTCCACATCTCCCGCCCGAAGGGCATGGGCGTGCAGACGCTGCCCGAGGCCCTGCACGCCGCGCAGACGCTCGGCTACCCCGTGCTGCTGCGCCCGTCGTACGTCATCGGCGGCCAGAACATGAAGATCGTCCACGACGATGACGAGGTCACGACGTATATGCAGCGCATCCTCGCGCAGGGCATCGACAACCCCGTGCTCGTGGACAAGTACATGATGGGCACGGAGCTGGAGGTGGACGTCATCTCCGACGGCACGGACGTGCTCATTCCCGGCATCATGGAGCACATCGAGCGCGCCGGCGTGCACAGCGGCGACTCCATCGCCGTCTACCCGCCGTACAACCTCAACGACATGATGACGGACAAGATCGTTGACAGCTCGCGCAAGCTCGCCCTCGCGCTCGGCACGAAGGGGCTGGTGAACATCCAGTACCTCATCTGGGAAAACGAGCTCTACGTCATCGAGGTCAACCCCCGTGCCTCGCGCACCGTGCCGTACATCAGCAAGGTCACGGGCGTGCCGATGGTGGATGTGGCGGCGCGCGTCATGCTCGGCACACCGCTCAAAGACCTCGGCTACGGCACGGGGCTGCACCCCATCCCGCCGTATTACGCGGTCAAGGTGCCGGTGTTCTCGTTTGAAAAGCTCGGCGACGTCAACGCCTACCTTGGCCCGGAGATGAAGTCCACGGGCGAGGTGCTCGGCCTCGGCAAGACGATGCAGGAGGCGCTGTTCAAGGGCCTGACCTCGGCCGGCATGGTCGTCGGCCAGCACCCGGACGGCCGCCACGGCGTGTTCGTGAGCGTGGACACGCACGACCTCGGCGAGATCGTGTCACTGGCCAAGAAGCTCGACGACCTGCACTTCGCCCTCTACGCGACCGAGGAGACCGCCGCCGCCATCGCGCGCCTCGGCATCGACGTCGTGACCGTGGACGGCATCCGCGAGAGCGACCACGCCTTCGCCCTGCTCGAGAGCGGCTGCATCGACTACATCGTCTACACCGGCGCGCTCAAGGACGCGACCATGGACGATTACATCGCCCTGCACCGCCGCGCGCTGCAGCTCGGCATCCCGTGCTTCACCTCGCTCGACACGGCCAACGCCCTGGCGGACATCATCGCCAGCCGCTACAACGAGCGCAACACCGAGCTCGTGGACATCAACCACATGCGCACCGAGCGCCAGAGCCTGAAGTTTGCGAAAATGCAGGCCACCGGCGACGACTATATCTACGTCGAGAACTTTGACGGACACATCACCTGCCCCGAGTCGCTGTGCATCCCGCTCTGCTCGCGCCACCGCGGCATCGGCGGCTACGGCATCGTGCTCATCGAGCACAGCGACGTGGCCGACGCGAAAATGCGCGTCTTCAACCGCGACGGCAGCGCCGGCGGCATGGGCGGCAACGCCATCCGCTGCGTGGCCAAGTACCTGTACGACAACGGCATCGTGCCGCGCGATGATCTCACGATCGAGGCCGGCGGCACCGTGCACCGGCTGCACTTGTACACGCGTTTCGGCACGGTCGGCCTCGTGACGGTCGACATGGGCAAGCCCGCGTTTGAGCCCGCTAACGTGCCCGTGACGCTCGAGGGCGAGCGCGTGATCGACCGGCCGGTGACGATCGCCGGCGGGGAGTACCGCATCACGTGCCTCTCGATGGGCAACCCCCACTGCGTCGTCTTTGCCGACCGCGTGGATGAGGTGGACGTCGCGCACCTCGGCCCGCAGTTTGAGCACGCGGACATCTTCCCCGCGCGCACGAACACGGAGTTTATCCGCGTCGTCAACCGCACGACGATCAAGATGCGCGTCTGGGAGCGCGGCAACGGCGAGACCCGCGCCTGCGGCACCGGCGCGTGCGCGGCCGTGGTGGCCGCCACGGAAAACGGCCTGTGCCCGAAGGGCGAACCCATCACCGTCAAGGTCAGCGGCGGCGACCTGATCGTCACCTATGACGACGACGGCGTGCGTCTGACCGGCAACGCCGAGCTCGCCTTCACCGGCGTGACCACGTACTGAGACCTCAAAAGCAAAAAATCACCCGCATCCGACCCGGATGCGGGTGATTTTTTCTGCCGGCCGCTCAGCCGCGCATGGCGGCGGCGAAGGCGTCGATGCGCGCGATGTCGAGTTTCGGCTCGGCATACTGCGCGCGGTACTGCGGCGATGTCATCAGCGCGCCGAAAAGCTGCTTGTAGACATAGCTCATCTTCTCGTACTGCATCTTGCCGCCAAGGATGTCCTTCGCGGCCGCGTGCGCAAGCAGCTCCGGCGAGAAGAAGTGCTCCAGATACCCCTCCGTGCCGGGCGTGGTGTAGCAGCACAGGTACACCCCGAGGCGCTTGCCCATGAGCGTCTTTTCGTTCCGGCGCAGGAAATGCCGGATGTGCTTATCGAGCTTGAACATGTACACGCAGCTGCCGATGATGACCGTGTCGTACCCGTCGAGCGTGATGCCGCGCTCGCGGATGTTGCGCACCGTCACATCGCCGCCGACGGCACTTTTGAGCATATAGGCGATCTCCTCCGTCGCGCCGTAGCGCGAGGCGAACAGGATC
>OKVB01000803.1_pt1 | contig 13471 bp, 10 predicted proteins | sample 1606651 | NCBI WGS metagenome assembly OKVB01 (sample SAMEA3882518, study PRJEB24775) | human gut metagenome | biome: human-associated habitat; feature: intestine environment; material: feces | place: Netherlands | collected 2009/2010 | reverse complement strand
AACTGCCCTGAACAATACTTTTAAGCAGTATAGTGAATCCCTAGCTGACATAAAGACTAACGCTGGCCTTATAAACGGAACTGCAGCCACAGCCAAGCGCGGGAAGAAAGCCGTCACTGAAACTGACAGCATGGACGATGTGGCTACCAGTGTTGCAAAAGCGAATGAGGCGAGCACTCAAATCCACACGGTGTTTACCAAGTTTGCCAAGATTGGCGCTGCGACAAATGGGTTTGCTGAAAAAGCAGCGCAGATTATTGCGGCATCTGATGAAGTAAACGCTATTATTCTGGCTTATAAAACCACTGGCGAGCGTACAGCGACTACAACGGTTGATGCGGCAAAACAGCAACAGAGCGCTGCACAGGAGCTTTCTGCCCAAATGGAAGCTGTTGGTGCGACCCTGAATAATGCCGGCGAAAAGGTTGGCCGGGCTACCACCGCACTGAGCGAAGCTGCACAGGCCAGCGGAACAATTGATGCTAGTGTAAAAACCCTTGTGAACGCCGGGAACCGATTGAAGCGGCTGTTTACCAGTTATGCTAACATTGCAGCAGGGTTACAGGAAAACCTGGACAAAGTGGCTGAGATTGATGGCAGCAAAAATGCAACAACTTACCGCAAGCTTGGAAACTTTATCAATAACATCGTCGATTTTTATAAGAAGTCCATTGGTGAGCTGAGTGCCATTAACAGCGTTAAACTGCCGAAAGATGAGAACGGCAAGACGGTGACGCCGAAAGTTGATGCAGCAGTAACAGAAGCCACCCAGCGATTTAAGGCAACACTGGATGAAGCGTTGAGTCAGGCACTGGCTACGCTGAAAGATACCAGCGGCCTTGATGCAAAACTTGCCAAGGCACAGAAGAGTACGACAGATGCCGAAAAGGCCAAGACTGACATTGTGAATGGCTTTGCGGAAATTACTGCCGTATTTAATAGTCTAACGAATACAGCCAAGAGCATTACGGACAGCATGACGGGCCTTGCCAAACTGAAAACCATGACCGACGAGGTAAACATGGACCAGTTTGCGGAGCTGATTAACAACTCTGTTGATGAGCAGATTAAGAAAATCTCCACTAAGATCCGCAAGGACGCGATGCTGCAAACCAGCCCTGATAATAGCCATGTAACATCGCTGGCAATGAAGACCGGCAATCTTGGTGCAATGATTAAGCAGATGCCGGACGGCGCTGTAAAAGATAGTTATACCAAGCAATTTGCCGAACTAAATGATGACATTACTGCCTTTTATAATGGCAGCGAAAAAGCCGCAACAACTTGGGCAGATATTGTTAGCCGGACCACCGAGATGGCGGAAGGTGTAAAACAGGTTAATAAAGAAACCCAGGAAGCGGCCAAAGCGGCGGCACAAAGCGCAATTAAGAGTGCGCAAAACCTTGAACAGCGGCAGGCTCTTGCTACAGAATTACAGCAGCGATTTGATGCGTTGAATAACACGATCGCTAAGGGCAAAGAGATTGAAGGTAACGGTAAAGCTTTTAATGAGTTTCATAGTGCATTAGAGCAAATTGAAGTAGACGCAAAGCGTCTTGGTCCACAGTTAGAATCTGCACTGGATAAAAAGGATATAGTGTCATTAAAGGCTTTGACGGACTATGACAAAAACTTAACCGACATTGAGCAAAGAATTGCTAAGGTAACTGACGGAGTGATTAGCACTACTTCAAAAGCTGTTAAATCCGTCGCTGACCAAAAAGAAGAGTTAAAAAATATCGATCCAACTGCTGCGATTAACAAAGCTCTGAATTTGAAGGTTGACGGCGCAGAAAGTGCTAAGATTACACGCCTGCGGAAAGAACTTGAGGAGTCTAAGACTACAATAGCAGACGCCCGTAAAGCATATGAGGATGATTGGAGTTCCGATAATTTTGACAAGCTCGTAACCGCTATGAAAAATGGCCAGGATGCTGCTAACAAATTTACGACAGCAGTAAAGACGGCCAATGATACCATGGCTGACAATGGTACTAGAAGTAATGAACGCCAGTTTGAGCAGATTAAGGACTTTTTGGCAAACTACCAGACGATGCTAACGGCTTTACAGCGGAGCGCTGGCAATAAGGGATTCAAACAGAGAGACGATTATCAGCAAACTGAAAGTGCTCTTAAAAAAATGGTTGAAGAAGCCGAAAAGGTTAAATCTGCGGCTGATGTTCCAACTTTTATTGCTACAATGGCCAACAAATTCAAGGATGCTAAAACGCCGATTGAAAGTGTCTCTGATGCGTTGAACGCTGTTAAAACAAAGATTGGCGAAACAAAGGCGGAAGCTGATAAGTTTAATGGCGCTCTTAAATCTCAGCGTGATGTGAACACTTATATTAAGAGTGTTTCTAATTCTTTGTATACAGCACAGAGGTATTTGTCTAATAACTCTAAAATTACAACTGATCCTGCGATATATGCACGATATCTTGAGTATATTGAACGCTACCAGGAATTGCTAAAATCCGGGAAAATCACACAGCAAAACGGCCAGGAATATGCAAGCGAAGCATCCAAGGAATTTGCAGAACTGAAAAAAGCAGTACAGGATGCTGGCCTTGAGACTGACACGCTGGCGATGAAGTTCAAAAAGCTGTTTGAGACAAATATCAAGAGTCAGTTTGCCAGCCAGATAATTAGCATGGTTGAGCAAGGGTTACGACAGATTTACCAGAACGTGGTGAATATTGATTCTGCCATGACCGAGCTGAAAAAGGTTACAAATGAAACTGATAATACATACGATGCGTTTTTGGATGATGCCGGTACGCGAGCAAAGAATCTGGGCGCTTCTATCAGCGATATTGTAACGGCCAGTGCTGATTTTGCACGGTTAGGTTACAATTTGAAAGATTCAAAAGAATTGGCTGACGCGGCCGTCCTGTACCAACATGTGGGGGATTAACAAAACAGTCCTCCCGTATAGTAATATACGGGTAATAAAGTTAGCTTTTATCGGGAAAACCCCAGAGATGGGCAATTCCGAGGACAAGACTGAATGTAAAAAAAATAGGAGAATTTTATTGATTTTTGAAGAGTGGTGCAAAATATTACATTCAGAATCCGTAACGATCACAGCTTAAAAGGCAACGATTAAGCGAACGCTAACCACCCTGATGATAAGGGTGAAGATATGATCTGGTCTACAGCTATAATCTAACAATAAAACTGTAGAGGTAGGCAGAAATGACCTGCCCCTTCTTTTTTATAAAAGGGAAGAGTAACAAAACGGGAATTTCTAGTGTCAATGACGCTAGTGAATCTATTATTTCCACAATGAAAGCGTTTGGCGTTGAAGCAAAAGATGTAACCAGCATTGTTGATAAATTTAATGAGGTGGGTAAACAACATTGCCCCAAATTTACTATATCGGTTAAAGGGTGGAGGCACTCAAGACCGAGGAAAGATATGGAATTTAACGATACCTTCCTGTATGGCAATAGGGAGGTTATTTTTTTATGTGTACAAGAAATAACAAAGGTCAGTTTATTAAAGGAACAATCTCTAACAAACGAAAACATAATAAAATTCCGTTGTTAAGATTGCCATACACTTTAACTGCGGAACAAGTTGAAGATAAAATCGTTAAATTCTATAAATCCCTAGAGACTGCAGGATATACTTGGCAACAGGTATGTTGAAGTAAATTCCGATAAGACATCGGTAATATACAGTCCGAACTCATGCTATAACCTAACACTTGAAACATGAGAGGTAGCCAGAAATGACTACCCGCCGTATTGTTTACGGTCAGTAACGGTTGATCCGTGAAAGTAACAGCTTGAATAATTATGCCATCTCCTCGGCTGGAGTTGGCAGTGCGCTACAGCGCTCGGCATCCGCCTTGCATACCGCAGGGAACACGTTGGATCAGAGTATTGGTATGATTGTGGCTGCCAATGATGTTGCGCAGGACCCTGAATCGGTAGGTAATGCGCTGAAAGTATTGTCACTGCGCATCCGTGGCGCAAAGACCGATCTTGAACAGATGGGCGAAAGCACTGACGATGTTGCAGTGAGCACCTCCAAGCTGCGAGAACAGATTAAGGCATTGACCAATGTTGACGGCAAAGGTGGATTTGATATCCTGACCAAGAGCGGAGATTTTAAGTCCACCTATGAAATCATGGAGGGCATTGCTAACGTCTGGAAAGAGATGAATGATGTTGACAAAGCATCCCTGTTGGAACAAGTTGCTGGCAAGAACCGCGCTAACGTTGTTTCCGGTATGCTGGACAACTGGAAGGACGCACAGGATGCCGCCAAGACTGCCGCTGAATCTGCCGGCAGCGCCACAAAAGAAAACGAGACTTACCTTGATAGCATCAATGGTAAAATCTCGCAGTTCACAGCAGCATTTGAGAAGCTTTCTAAGGATGTGCTGGATAGCGATCTGATAAAATTCTTTATTGAATTAGCAACACATATTGCCAATCTTGCTGATGAAGCTGTGAAGCTTGTTGATAATATTGGACTAATACCAACTGCAATAGGTGGTATTGGCGCAGCGCTTGGAGTATCACTTATTAAAAACAAAGGCACCAGTGGTAAATTGTATGCCCGTTTACACAAGGGGAATAGTTGTGTAGGATGCAGGTGCCAAATAATTAAATACCCAAATTGCTGGGAAAGGCTAAGAGCCGCATAGCCATAGTGAACCGGTAATGGAATACTATGGAGTCGAAAGGCAGAAACAAGTATGCGGATGCGGTATGCTGAGAGAAAAGCCGCCCCTACGGGGTGGTGCTAATCCGCGCAAACAATGCTCAATCAGCATCCAAGACACCGCGTACAGAAATGTACGCAGAAGAAGATGTGTGAACTTTGGTGTTTTGGTTCATCGACTGTATGGGTAGCCCTATTCCATGGTGAAAACCAGACGGGAAGAAAGACAGTCAGAACATTACGGGAAAGCCGTAAGAAGGTTATAAATAAAGATAAGCCCTGACATTTAATGGCCGGGGCTTTTGGTATTTTTGAGAGGTAATTTTTTATGGAACCAAATGATTTATTGAGACAGTGCCAAAAAGAGTTGTTGTTTAACCGTACATATGACGTAAAACAAGACGAGTTGTGCTATTGCTGTGATGACGGGAAAGAAAAACACATAATTTTAATTGATTGTAGCGACATAGCTTATAAGGACATGGATTACAATTCTGAAAAGAAAGTTTTAGATGCGTTTATTCAGAGCTGTTGTTGCAAGTGCGAGGGAAAGAATTGTACTGACCACAAAGAGGACAATCATATGAGTAAATAAGCTCATAGGTGTCTGGGTCTATGTCTTCTTTTACAGGAACACTATCTTTATCGACGCTTGACATCGTAAACAATTGATAAGTCCCTGTTGACGCATAGCGATTTCTTGATGGAAGATACCAATGAATCGTCTGCCCGCAATAAGTGCAAATATGTGTTCCTTGTATGTTTGACATTATAAAACACCTCCTAATGGAGATAATATGAAATTGAGGAAATTTTTATGGCATTTATGGAAGGTATTTTGAAGCCTTGCCAGCGCAAGGTATTGTTTGAGCGAGAGTACAGTGCTGAGCAAGACGCAATGATTTACAAATGCGAATACGCTATGAGGGCAGTAGCAATCAACTGCAAAAGACTGACGGCAAACCAAGCGGAGCAAATGGACAAGTTTGCGATGATGGGAATTTATAACGGCGGCTGTTTTAATTGCCCCAAAAATCAAGGAACGGAGGGGTGATTATGGGTGCTACATATAAACCGAACGTTAATCTAAACAATCGCAAAAGTACCAGAGAGATGTTTATGCCAAGTAGCCAATCTACATATAAGGAAGAGGATTTTATGACAATTCAGATTACGGGCAACGCCAAAGAGCTTGCGGCGCTGATTAAAGAGTTGCAGAAGCCAAAAGAAAAAGTAACCGCAAGCCCTATTCCCACTTATGACGGAAGTGGATATGGTTCCGTTAATATTCCGTTAAAATAGAGTTTCTGGTGATATTACCCATTTGGCTTCTTTGGGGGTAAGCACAAGTACATCGCATTCTTCACTAACAGATTGAAGGTTTCCATTATAATATTGCAATTTTGCTACAGTGCTGTTTACAAAACGTAAGTAATTTATACTTTCTTGAAGAGAAAAATGAACGCAATTAGAATTGCGGCTTTGAAAAGACATGAGCATTTCAGCAAAGGAACAATCTCCTCGTGATAACAGGCAAAGTCCTTCTTCGTTTGTGTTCTTTTCTATATTCTTGTCTGTTAGTGTAAGAGTGAATACTTGTCGTTTGCCATTGTTGATTTCTGCCCCGACTAGCGTAATTTGTTTTTCTTTGGTGTATTGCTTAAGCGCGTTTTTCAAACCTTTAAGTTCGTCTAAAACAGATGTTCGTGGGCTGTTGTATTTAGCGATAGCATTTTTTATTACGACAGCTGTAGCGGTACCGTCATCTAAGGTCAACGTTCCGGTAAAAGCTATACCGTGTCCACTTTTTGTCATGAATAATTTTTGTTGATGATTTAAGGACGGATAAAGAAATGTTTGGCCATCAGAGGTTTTTGGAGCTAATGTCATTCTTTTATCTGCGGACATAACGATACCATACTGGTTGGCTAAAACCATTGCCAAAGACATAATATCAATCCTTTACTGTTTAATACAGTCTGTGTAGCATCAAAACCTTGTCTTACACTTCACACACACGCGGTTGATATTGTTGGATGTTAATATACAGGCCAGTCTTTCCCGATTATACCAATTACAACAAATCCAGTAGTTTCACCATACAAGGTTCCTTCTTCATATTCGTCGTAACCATAATAAGTTCTGCCATAACCAGTTTGATTGTTGTATGTTTGCCCGCCAAGACGAACAGGGTATTCAAATGGGATTTTATCTCCAGCGTTTATTGGTTTAGTTATGACTTTATATAATTCTTTGTATAGGGCAGACATTCTGGTTTTTTGATCTGACATGGCAATTCTTTTAACACGGCTTTCTGAAGAACATCCTTCCTGTTTTAAGTCAGTCATTGTCATGCCGGAATCAATATATTGTATACCATAATGATATTTTGTTACAACTAATAAAAAAGCTCTTGGATACATAAATTCTGGAATTGTTAAAAAACTTTTATCGGAATCATAAAATTTGCTCATAATAGGTGTTGTTCTAGTATCTTTATATAACAAAACTTGCATCGAATTTTCTTCTGTTACATCATTGATAGAATTAAGAACTCGGCATGTGCTTGCTTGTGTTTCTAGATCAGAAATTTTTTCATCTGCTTTAGATTTTTCCTTTTCCAGTTCTTTGATCTGCCGCTCATATTCTTTGCTTTGAGCTTCCAGCTCTGCAATGCGGGCGTCAATCTCTTGCAGCTCTTTTTCTGTCATGGCTTACTCCTATCCTACACCGCGCTGCGCAGCATTAAAACTTCGTTTTGCACCGTACACATACGCGATCCACCTTGTTGGTTGCAAAGCCAGCGAACAGTGACCACTTGCGCGGAACCATCTGAAACTCTGCACAACCGCATTTGGGGCAGTGGGGCGCTTTGAAATTGCGGTCGTATTCTTCTTGGATGCGCTTTTTCTTTTCTTCGGCGTACTTGAGCATGTCGTTATAGGCTTTTTTGCTGAAGTGTTCGCTGGGGTAGACATATTTTTCACGAAGAGCTTCACAGTGAGCCTCGTAAGTAGTTGCGCTTGGGTCTTTAGCTTTAAGTTCTTTGATAAATTCTGAATAATCCTCTTGGCTCATCACAATAGGATCTTCGTAATCACAACATTCACAAACAGGAAATCTACTTGGATTGAAATATACATCTATAAACCCGCAATGGGGACAAATAATATCTACTGGTTTAGTCTCCATAAATCTAGCCTCCCATAAATAACAATTATAACCTTATAAGAATTATATCACACAATAATCTCTTATACAACAAAAGATACAAGAAATGTTTGGGAAGCTCACTGGTTTTATGAGTAATGACCAAGTGGCAGCAGATACCGCGGCATTGCAAAGTTATGTTGAAAAAATGAAAGGTATCGAAGACGAAGCGAAGCGAGCCGCACAAAAGCAGAACATCCTTAACGAAACCCTCAAAGATTCCAGCCAAGTAGCCAAGGACGTTGCACAGAACACCAACAACCTGGATGACGTGATGAAGGTTTATACGGCCAGCACACGGACGGCTACCAGCGTGGCGAAAGCGTTTAAGGCAACGTTATTAGGGATTGGCAAAGCTGCTGTCATTGCCTTAGCTGTAGGTGCCGTAATAACTGGAGCCAGTAAACTACTTCAGTTGGCAGACGAGAAGTGGGTTCATCCGTATGAGCATGCCCGCGATAAGGCCGTAGAGATGAGCCAGGCTCATGAAGAGGATACCCAGAAAGTTGAAGAGCTGACTAAGCAGGTTGACGAGTTAAAGGCTAAGATGGACGAGTGCCGGAGCACTACCACTGGTGATATTGTAGACCCGGAAAGCTATGCTGCGCTAGAACAACAAAGAAAACAGCTGCAAACTAACTTGGATTTAGCAAAACAGCTGGCTGAAGAAGATGCTAATAAAACCCGTGAAGCGGTGTACAAGCAACAGGATACAAACCAAAACGTTACTTTTGTTTCTTCACGATATTTTTATGCGGAAACATATGGTGGAAATCAATCTGAACGAGTAAAAAAAATGATGGACGACTATATTTCCACATTTGAAGAAGAGAAGAAGCTTGAGCAAGATTTTGCAAATAATAAAATTCTAAAAATTGGATATGACACCCGAAAGAAAGATCTTGAAGAGTGGCGTGAGTTTTTACGGACAAACATTAAAGCTATAGGCGACGATTATACCACCGAGATGGATACGTTGCTCAATAATGCCCCAAATGAGTTTGCTTCAGATGACGACAAGAACAAATACCAGGAACGTATTAAAAATTTGTCGGATGACCAGCAAGCTTTCTTGAATTTCTGGAATCTATACATTAAAAATATTCCTCTCATTACCCAGGCTACCAACGACTTTACGCAATCTGTAGCTAACGGCGAGGATAGTGTTAAGGCGCTTAACGATGCTATCAATGGCGGGCAAGCGATTAAAGAAGGCAGTGATGCTTATAAAGAAGCTGCCGACTTGGCAGATAAATATGGTATTAGTACTGAAGGACTTATTGCCCAGCTGCAAGCATTACATGAAGAACAAGGTAACGATGATGACTGGCAGTTTGATGCAGCCGGTGATTTACAAAATTTCTTTTCTAACTTTACTGACAGCACCAGCAACTGCTATAAACAAACCAAAGCTCTTGAATCCGCCTTTAAGGACATGGGCGAACAGGGATACCTAAGCAGTGAATCTTTACAGGCTTTGTTGGCGGTTTATCCTGAGCTGATCAACGATATGGAAGTTGAGAATGGTGTTGTAAGTATCAGCCAGAGTGTATTGGAAGGCAAATTTGGCACGATGAAGAGCGCCATGATTGCTCAAGTACAAAGCCAGATTGACTCCACGAATGTAACTATCCAGCAGACAAAGGCTCGTATTGAACAGTATCAAAATGAAATTGAAATTCTGGAAAAGTTATATGGTGCGATTGGTTCTATGCCTTCGGCTAGTTCTGTATTTAGCAACGACTATCTCAGTCAAAATAAATTCACCTTCAATCCAAATTTAGGCTTTGGAAATAGTTCGCAACTTCCTGGTGCTGAACGACTTGCTATTCTGAATAACAATCTAGAAAAAGAGAAAACCAAAGCTAAAGATGCCCAGAAACAGCTTGAAGATCTTGAAAAGAGTTTGGCCATAATGAATGGCTATGGTCTTAGCGGTTTTAGCGGTGCCAAGCCTAAATCCGGCAAGAGCAGTAACAAGGGCGCAACCGATGCCCAAAGTGCGGCGATTGACGCATTGGACAAGAAGGCCCAGGCGCTGAAGGAAACCTATGAAGCACAGAAAAAGGTGTTGGAAGACCAGAAAGAGGCCATTGAAAAGGTCATTAAGGAACTGGAAAAAGAGCAGACGGTTCTGGATGGTATTATTAAGACTGTAACCAACCGCATTGACAAAGAAATTGACCGGCTGGAACACCAGTGGGATGACCTGAAAGAAAAGCTGGAGAAGGATAAAGACAACCTGGATTCCGCCATCAATGGTGCCAACTGGGTAATTGAGCAGCGGGTTAAAGAGCTGGAAAAAGCCAATGACGAATTGGAGGATAGTTATCAACCGCGGATTGATGCGCTGCAGGATGAGATTGATAAGCTGAATGAGGCCAACGATGCACAGGAAGAGGCTATTAGCCTGGCACAGAAGAAAGCTGCGCTGGATGCTGCATTGGCCGCCAAGAATGTGCGTGTGTACCGTGAGGGCAAGGGCTTTGTTTGGGAAGCCGACGAAAGTGCTGTTAAGAGCGCCGAAGAAGATTACAATGATGCCTTGCGCGACAAAGAGCACAATGACGCCATTGATAAGCTGACCAAGGAAAAAGAGGCCCTGGAAAAAGAGCTGGAGGACAAAAAGCAAGCCAACCAGGACAAGATTGACGCTTACAACGATTACAAAGAAAAGCTGGATGATGCCCAGAATGCTTATACTAATGCCAAAAACCTTGAGATTTTGCGCAAGCTGTACGGCGACAATGCCGATCAGATGATCTTGAACATGGACCAGAGCATGATTGATAAAATCACCTCTGATTACACGGAAAACATGCGCCAGACGGACTATGTGGAAGATCAGATCGAGCAGAACAAGAAGCTGATTGACCAGCTGGAAGAGTATAAGAGCAAATGGGAAGAGGTTGCGGATGCTTACGAAACCGAGCAGAACCGAATCAATACCGTAGCGCGGCTTGGGGCTGACTGGGAAGAAAAAATCCTGGGCCAGCGCATGGATGTGCTGACGGACTTTAAGAACCACTATGTTGATGTTTTGAAGCAGATTAAGGATAAGACAAAAGAGGTTGAAGACCTTGAATTGCAAATTAAGGTAGTGGAAAAGAAGTACAACGAAGATAATGCTGAGATTGAAAAACAGAAGAAAGAGCTGCAATGGGAGAAAAACGAGATCACTCGCGCTAACCATGCAACCGGCATTATGAACGTTGCGGCCTTTGAACGTGCGCGTGTTGATGAGGCTGGGCCTGAGATTGTTGTACGGCAGCCGGAAGCCGGACGCTATACCAGCCTGGAGGTTGGGGACGGCGTTGTGCCGGGAAACCTGACCCGCCGGCTGTTTAGCGCAGCGATTAACCCGGAAGCTTTTGTGGAGAGTGCTATTTTGAAGCGGATGGGGAATGTGAACGCTGAGTTGGCCAGTGCTGGCAGCAGCGGCGTACACATTGGCGACATTAACATTGTGATGAACGGTGTGAATGACGTTGAAAATTTTGGCCGCATTTTGCACCAGAACATTGGCTCCATTATGGCGCAGGAGTTCAGCAAGCGGTAATTACAAACAGGACAGAGGGAAACCAACCGAGAGGAATCAGCGGTTAGGTCCCTTATATAATTAAGTCAATTTATACCGGGTAACAGATTGTTGTTGTCCGGCTTTTTGTATGGTATAATGACCCTATTATAATAAGGTGGGAAGTGTTGTACCGATGGCAAAGACTGAGAGCCAAAACAAGCCGAACACGGAGTTTACTTTTAACCCGGAAGCCAAGAACAATAAAAATAGCTCCTCTTGGAAAAAAGCAGAGGACAAAAAGGAAAATAAGTGATGGAAATAACACAATACTTAAACGAGCTAGTTGCCATGATTCCTGCTATTTTGCAGTATGTGGTGCCTGGTTTATTGATGTTATGGATTTATAACAGGTTGCTTGACAAACAGTTGCCTCAACATTACCTGGTTTATTCTGTGGTAATTAGTTTTCTGCTTATGCAGGTGGTACCAACCAAGAAGTTACAGTATGTCATGGCTTGCGTTATTGCTGCCGTTCTTTCTGTTCTGCGCAGGAACGTGAAAATTAAGCAGGTGTTGCATAAGCTGTTCAAATGGTCCCCAAGCGATAGCGTGTGGGAAGATGTTATTGACTACAAACGTGGAACCAATATGGTAGTCTATACAGACTGCGAGAACGATTTTAGTGGTTCTTATGTTGGAATGGATGATAAAAAGAACGTATTACTTTTATCTGGATATGATGTTTTAGATAAAGAGGGTAATGCCCTTACAACAATGGATGACCGAATTGTTATGATTCCCAGAGGAGAAATTAAATACGTTGAGCTTTGTTATGATGAAAAATCAGATGTAAAGAAATATTGGTTTAAGCGATAAGTACGATGACGATATACCGGGTGGCCTATGTGGCTGCCCGGCTTTTTTATTTTGGAGGAAAAGCTATGGCAAAGAACACATTGGATGATGCCATTGCGGGGCTGAAAGACCTGGCAAAAGAGGTGAAGCGTTACTGCGAGAGACTGATTAGCAATGCCAAGTTTGACCGTACAGCTGTTGGCACAATTGTGAAGGTGCTGGACGACCACAGCGGCTATGTAGTGGCGGCTTTTGGCAAGGAATACACCATTGCGAGTAATGCGCTGTTCCAGGTGAACGATGCTGTGGCTGTGATTGCCCCGCAGAATGACTTTAAGCGGCTGTACATTAAGCCGTATGAAATTGACCGGAACCTGTTGAAGCAGGACAAGGTTGAAGAAGACCTGAAAGATTATGTGAATAAAGTTGACAAGCTGCAGGAACAGGTGGACGGCAAGGTTGAACAGTATTTTTATAACTATGATCCAACGCTTGAGAACTGGCCTGCCATGAGTTGGAAAGACGACACCACAAAGAAAGCGCACAACGGCGATTTGTTTTATAACACCAGCAGCAAGAAAGGCTGGCAATGGACATACAACGAGGAAACAAAAACCGGCAGCTGGGTAGAAGTGACAGATAAGGAGACGCTGGATGCACTGGAAGCTGCAAGCAAGGCACAAGACACCGGAGATGGTAAGCGCCAGGTATTTACGGCTGATGCCAGCAAAGGGGAACACCCGGAGCCGCCGTATGACACGGGCGATTTGTGGTTTAATGGAGAAGACATTCTGGTTTGTACGGTAGCACGCACGGCCAGTGACAAATATAATGCCAGCGACTGGGTAAAGAAGGATAGTTATGCCAGCAAGGATGACATGAAAAATTATGTGGATGGTGTAACAAAAGATATGCAGGACCAGATTGACAGCAAGGCCGAGCAGCACTTTTACGCCTATGACCCTACGCTGGATAACGAGCCGGCCAAGAGCTGGACGACAGATGAGGAAAAAGAAAAACATGTGGATGACCTGTTTTATAACACAGAGACAGGCAAAGCATACCGATTTATGGCATATTTGATTTCAGTGCCTAACTACAACGCCCAAAATCCTGCTGGAGAAAAAATAGAATACAACGTTGACACAGAGTTGAAAGTGGAAGTAAACGATAACAACATAACAACTCAGGTAACCACGTTTAAACCAA
>OKVB01000774.1_pt1 | contig 13968 bp, 7 predicted proteins | sample 1606651 | NCBI WGS metagenome assembly OKVB01 (sample SAMEA3882518, study PRJEB24775) | human gut metagenome | biome: human-associated habitat; feature: intestine environment; material: feces | place: Netherlands | collected 2009/2010 | reverse complement strand
CCTTGGGCATTGCACAAGGAGGTTCATATTTCCTGCATCGCGAAGCGTGTTGCTGGGAACGGAGTGAACAGTAACTATATTTTATCATCATAATAACAAGAGAAAATGATAACAATAATAAGGAGTATTGTAACTGTGAAATTGCTGAACAGTTGCAAATATCAGAGGATATCAACAATATGACAGATAAGAAAAACGGCAGAGAATATCTGGGCTATGTGCTGGAAAAATTAAAAGAACGTATCACAGAAATCAGCCTTTCTCTGGTGGAAGGCCAGAAAGAGATTGAGGGAATGCATGAGTATTACTGGGAAAATTATACAGAGATGGACCAGTATGGTTATGAGAATTATGATAATCAGCAGGCATTGTTCCGCCAGATTTCCGCAAATGAAGAGCAGCTGATCCTGAAGCAGAGATTTCGCAGAATGGCAGATTCTCCATTCTTCGGAAGAGTGGATTTCATTTACGAAGGAGAGGACGAACCGGAGATCTTTTATATTGGAATTGGAAATTTTGCAGAGAAAGCAGGGCATATTCCATTAGTATACGACTGGCGTGCTCCGGTAAGCGGTCTGTTTTATGACTATGACAAAGGACCGGCTTCTTATGAGGCTCCCATGGGCGAGATTCATGGTGAGGTTGCTTCGAAATGGCAGTATAAGATCCGCAACGGAAAAATGATCTACGAATTTGAGAGTGATGTGAAGATCGATGATGAGATCCTGAAAGCAGAGCTGGGAAGTAACGGTGAGGTACAGCTTAAGAACATTATCCGTACCATTCAAAAGGAGCAGAATGCCATTATCCGAAATACCAAAGACAGGATCATGGTGATCCAGGGTGCAGCAGGAAGCGGTAAAACTTCCGTGGCGCTTCACAGGATCGCCTATCTTCTCTACCATGACAGACAGAATCTGAAGTCTTCCAATATTCTGATCCTGTCACCAAATGGAGTGTTTTCCGATTATATTTCCCATATCCTTCCTGAACTGGGAGAAGAGAATATTAAGGAAATGAGCTTTGATCTTTTTGCCTATAAGCAGCTTAGGGATACAGTTTCTGACTGCGAAGACCGCTATGATGAAATTGAACGCAGAATCCGTTTTCCGCAGAAAGCTTCTTTGGCAGAGGAAAAGCAGTCCATGGAATTTATAAATCTTATGGAACGCTATCTGGTGGAACTGGAAGACCGGCTGATGAATTTTAAAGATGTGGAATATAAGGGATTTGTAAAGAAAGAATCAGAGATTATTGAATTGTTTTATTTCAAATTCCAGGATTTTCCACTGCTCTCAAGGATGGATGCAGTTGCAGATTATTTCATTGACGAGGTGGAAACTCTGCGGGACCGTGATCTGGCAGATGATGAGAAAGACCTGATCCGCGAGAAATTCATGAAGCTGTATGTGACCGGAGATCTTTATGTGATCTACAGTCAGTTCCTGAAAGAAAATGGATACAAAGGACTTCCGCGTGTTTCTTATGAGAAAAGAAAGCTGAAATATGAGGATGTTTATCCTGTTCTTTACCTGAAATATCGTTTGCAGAGCCAGCAGGGAAGAAGCAATATCAAGCATCTGGTGGTAGATGAGATGCAGGATTACTCAAGGCTTCAGTATGAAATTCTGCAGAGGATTTTCTCCTGCAGAATGACGATCCTGGGTGACCGGGCACAGACTATGGATGATAAACAGCAGGATGTGCTGAAATTTCTGCCGAAGATTTTCGGGAGGGATATCCACAAGATCATTATGAATAAGAGTTACCGTAACACCATAGAGATTGCGTCTTATGCAAATCAGCTTGCGGGTATTGAAGATATGGAACTCTTTGAACGTCATGGTGCTCCGGTGGAGGAGAAAATATTTGCAGATATGAGCCATGCTGCGGAAGAGATTGCAGAAACTCTGAAACTCGGCGAAGAAGAATATGAAACAGCAGCGGTTGTCCTGCGTACAGAGAAAGAAGCAGAACATATGTGGCTTCTTCTGAAGGAAATTCTGGGAGAAAAAGGATTTGATATAAAAGAACGTCTGTCTTATCTGGACAGAAACAGCACAAGCTTTAAGAAAGGTCTTACAGTTACGACATTCTATCTGGCAAAAGGTCTGGAATTTGATCAGGTATTTGCAGTATTTCCGCAGAAAGATCAGAGCCCGCTTGTGCGTCAGGCGAGATATATCGCTGCAACAAGAGCCCTTCATGAACTGCATATGTATGAAGTGGAAAAATAAAAAAGTAATCGTTACTGTTCACTCCGTTCACAGTAACAAGTAATCTCTCAGTTACAGAGAAAAAAAGATAAATGGTATGATGAAGCAGAAAAATGGCGTTATGACAGACTATGCAAATCGCAGAAGGCTGAGAAATCGACATTGACATCTATGTAATGAAATTGTAAAATATATAATGTTAGGGGCAAAATATCTTTTGACCCTGACATCATATTTTATAAAGTACGGAACAGTTATAATAATATCAGAGAGAGGTTTCCTCTCCTGACCTGATATCAAATATTACCTGAAGACTATATATCTATTCTAAGGAGGATATTATGAAAAATAAAAGAGTACTAATGTTATTGGCCTTAACAGCTGTATTATCTGTTTCCATGACTGCATGTAACTTTGGAGGCGGCAGTGACGAGGATTCAAGTGTGGTACAGGTAACTCCTACACCGGAGCCAACCAAAGCAGCGAAAGCAACTCCTACCCCTGCACCGGCCAATGCCCAGAATACTACCTATACATCTAAGAACAAAGCAGTATCCATTAAACTTCCGGATGCGACATGGGCGAATAAATCAGATTCTGACGATATGTTAAGCTTCGAGTCACCGAAACAGGGCAAACTCCTGATCCTGCATGGTTCCGGTGAGGAGGATATGTCTGTGGCGATCATTCCAAGCTCACAGGATACAGCCTCTGCACTTGTAAAGGCAGATAATCTTGTAGAAGGTACAGATTTTGAGATCCAGGATTATAAATCAGAGGAAGTCAGCGGTGTAAATGTTTACAGCTATACAGTTCATTACCTCACTGATAAGAGTGACTATAAATATGTTGTAAATAAATATTTCACAGATAATACAACAGAATTTTACAGTGTTGCAGGTTCTGTAAAGGATGAGAAAGCACTGGCAGGAATCAAGACTTCTGTTGATTCATTCACTATTTCCGGTGATTCTGTACTGAAAGCAGCAGCAACAGGAAAAACTTCAGGAACTACAGCAGGTACAACTGCGGACGGTACTTCAGGAACTACAGGAACAGCGGCTGCAGGTACAGACCAAACAGCATCCGGCAGTTCATCAGATGGAAGTTCTTCAGCAGGCACAGACGGTTCTTACAGTGATACTTCATCGGGCGGTTCATCAGATTACAGTTCTTCAGACTATACTTCTGATGGCAGCAGCGACGGATCTTATGATTATGACGATGGTTCCGCCAATGGATATTATGCAGACGGAACACCTGTAGGAACAGATGATCCGGACTATGATACAGATCAGACAAGAACTATTTACAGAAACTCCGACGGATATCCGCTTGTAATTTATCCGAACGGTGACGGTACATGGTGTGATGATGACGGAAATACCTATGATTTTGCTAATGGCGAGGACGTTTATGATGAGAACGGCGTTGACTATTACTATCATGGAGAACCGGCGTATGTCCGCTATATGCCTAAGAATCAGTAACAGAAAAGTTGAAAAGGACGGCTGCTGTAAAAAACAGTCGTCCTTTTTTGCGCTGACAGAGACCAACCTGTTATTTACATAAGAACGGATGTTGTGGTAGAATAGCAGGGAAAATATGTGTTGCTGTGAACGGAGTGAACAGTAAAACAGGTAGATAATGAGGGCTGATGAATGGAATCATATGGAAGATTTGCCGGTGTTTATGATGTTTTCATGGATAATGTAAACTATCGTGAATGGGCAGACTATATTATAGAAACACTGGCTCAGGACGGGATCAGGGATGGTCTGGTTCTGGAGCTGGGATGTGGAACAGGTACTGTGACAGAGATGCTTGCAGATGCCGGATATGATATGATCGGTATCGATAATTCTGAGGAGATGCTTGCAGAGGCTATGGAGAAGCGGGCAGAATCCGGTCATGATATTCTGTATCTTTTGCAGGATATGCAGGATTTTGAGTTATATGGTACGGTTCGTGCTGTGATCAGTGTCTGTGACAGTATGAATTATCTGACGGACGAGGAAGATCTGGAGTATCTTTTTGCGCTGGTAAATAATTATCTGGATCCGGGCGGGCTGTTCATTTTTGATATGAATACGGTCCATAAATACCGGGATGTGATCGGCGATACGACTATTGCTGAGGACAGAGAGGACGGAAGCTTTATCTGGGAGAACAGTTATGACAGGGAAAATGCCCTGAATGTATATGAACTGGCACTTTTTCTTCCAAGAGAAGACGGATTGTATGAGAAGTGTGAGGAGGAACATGTACAGAAAGCATATTCCATAGAAGCAATCAAGGCTATGATTGTGAAGGCAGGAATGGAACTGGTGGCAGTCTGTGATGCATATACTCATAATCCGGGTGATGAGAATTGTGAACGTCTGACTTTTGTTGCAAGAGAGCATGGAAAAAGTGCACAGAACGGATATCATGGAAGGATTCCGGAGAAACCTGAGACACATCGCGCGGATTGATGCGATTATAGCAGGCCTCTTAATTAATGCATTATTTACGGGAATTGCTATTGATTTGATGTTAAGCCATGGACAAAATGAAAATAATATGAAAGAAATAACAGGAGTAATAAACGAATGAACGATTATATTATCAGAGCAATTGCAGCGAATGATCAGATTCGGGCATTTGCGGCAGTTACTACAGAAACAGTAGAAACAGCGAGACAGGATCACAATACAAGCCCGGTTGCAACAGCGGCACTGGGACGTCTTCTTACAGCAGGTGCCATGATGGGTACCATGATGAAGGGGGATAAGGACATCCTCACACTTCAGATTAAGGCAGGAGGTCCTCTGGAAGGAATTACTGTGACAGCAGATTCCAAAGGTCGTGTAAAGGGATATGTGGGAAATCCTGATGTATGTATCCCGGCAAACAGCAAGGGCAAACTGGATGTTGCAGGTGCTGTCGGAGTAGGATTTATGAACGTGATCAAGGATATGGGACTGAAAGAGCCTTATGTTGGCCAGGTTGCGCTTCAGACCAGTGAGATCGCAGAAGACCTTACCTATTATTTTGCTACAAGTGAACAGGTACCGTCAGCAGTTGGTCTTGGAGTTCTTATGAATAAAGACAATACAGTACGTCAGGCTGGCGGATTTATCGTGCAGCTGATGCCGTTTGCGGAAGAAAGCACAATTGCGAAGCTTGAGGAAAATGTGCAGAAAATCACATCTGTCACAAATCTTCTGGAAGAGGGGCATACTCCTGAGAGTCTGCTTGAGAAAGTCCTGGAGGGCTTTGACATGGAGATCAATGAGAAAGTTCCTACGGAATTTTACTGTAACTGCAGCAGAGAAAGAGTGGAGAAAGCCCTGATCAGCATCGGAAGAAAAGAACTCAATGAAATGATCCAGGAAGGTAAGTCCATTGAGATGAACTGCCATTTCTGTAATAAGAATTATGAATTTACAGTGGAAGAACTGAAAGAAATCCTGCGTAAATGTAAATAAGAGATGCCAATGTACTGACAGATGGATCTGCCGGAGCACAGGGAAGAAGAGGTAGAAAATGAAAAACGGTTATATCAAAACAGCAGCCGCAACACCTTATATCACAGTTGCAGACTGCAATGCCAATGGAAATGAGATTATCAGACTGATCCATGAGATGGAGAAAGAACATGTGAAGGTTATGACTTTTCCGGAGCTTTGTATCACAGGCTATACCTGTCAGGATCTTTTCCTGCAGAGACGTCTTCTCGACAGCGCCTGGGAAACTTTGCTGAAGATCACAAAGGAAACTGCTGATGTGGATGCCCTTGTTTTTGTAGGTGTGCCTTTCAGAAATCATGGAAAATTATATAATGTGGCAGCAGTTTTAAACAGAGGCGAGATCATTGGTCTGGTTCCGAAAACTTATCTTCCAAACTATGGAGAATTTTATGAGCAGCGCCATTTTGCATCAGGTCTTGGATGTCTGGAATATGTGGATGTTGAGGGAAAGAGAGTTCCTTTCGGAACAGATATTCTTTTTATCTGTGAGGAGGAGCCGGAGCTTGTGGCAGCAGCAGAGATCTGTGAGGATTTATGGGTGACACTGCCGCCAAGCGTTCTCCATGCACAGGCAGGAGCGAATCTGATCGTGAATCTGTCAGCCAGCAATGAGATGGTCGGAAAGGACAGCTACCGCAGAGATCTTGTTTCCGGACAGTCTGCACGTCTGGTGTGCGGATATGTATATGCAAATGCAGGAGAAGGTGAGTCCACACAGGATCTGGTCTTTGGCGGTCAGAATATGATCGCAGAGAATGGAGTGATCCTTGCGGAAGGAAAACGTTTCCACAATGGTATTGTATGCAGTGAGATTGATGTGCAGAGGCTGAACGATGAGAGAAGAAGACTGACTACTTATCAGCCGGCTGACGACAGTGATCATATTAAAGTGAGCTTCCATCTGAATGTGGAAGAGACAAAACTGACCAGAAAATATTCACAGTATCCTTTTGTACCTTCACGAAAAGAAGAAAGGGATATGCGCTGTGATGAAATCCTGAATATTCAGGCAATGGGACTTAAGAAACGTATGGATCATATCCATTGTCATAAGGCAACAGTGGGACTTTCCGGAGGTCTGGATTCCACACTGGCACTGCTTGTGATCGCAAGAGCCTTTGACCTTTCCGGTGCGGACAGAAAGGATATCCACTGTATTACCATGCCATGCTTTGGAACCACAGACAGAACTTATCAGAATGCCTGCAAATTAAGTCAGTGTCTGGGTGCGACTTTAAGTGAGATCAATATCAAAGAAGCAGTAAATGTACATTTCCGGGATATTGCTCATGATCCGTCTGTGCATGATGTGACTTATGAGAACAGCCAGGCAAGAGAGAGAACGCAGATCCTGATGGACAGTGCAAATCAGGATGGCTCGATTCTGGTGGGAACAGGAGATCTGTCTGAGCTGGCTCTGGGATGGGCAACCTACAATGGTGACCATATGTCCATGTACGGCGTGAATGCTTCAGTGCCGAAAACTCTGGTGCGTCATCTTGTACGTTATTATGCGGATACCTGCAAAGATGAGAAGCTGACAGAGGTTCTTCTTGATATTCTGGATACACCGGTAAGTCCGGAACTTCTGCCGCCTAAGGATGGCAAGATCGCACAGAAGACAGAAGATCTGGTGGGACCTTATGAACTTCACGATTTCTATCTGTACTATATGCTTCGTGCAGGATTTGAACCGGAGAAAATTTACAGGCTGGCATGTGAGACTTTTGAAGGAATGTATGATAAGGAGACAATCTTCAAATGGCTGAAAACCTTCTATTGGAGATTTTTTGCACAGCAGTTTAAACGTTCCTGTCTTCCGGATGGCCCGAAGGTGGGAAGCGTTGCGGTTTCACCGAGAGGTGATCTGAGAATGCCAAGTGATGCAAGTGCAGGGGTATGGCTGGAGCAGCTTGAAAATATGGATATTTAGAATCGCATAGCGGAGTGGAGGATTTTATCCGCGTGATTTTGCATGGCGAAGCGGAGAACGATCAGTTGTTCTCCGCTTTTTTCAGTGCTGTTTCAATTGCATTCAAAAGAATCATGGAGGTATATTTCTGATCTTCGGAATATTGGATATTTTCCAGCGACTGGGAGGTATAGATCTGGCTGGCCAGTGATTCCAGAGCCGGTTCCATGAGAGGAAACATGGCTACGGTGCTTTCGCTTAAATTTACCAGACGGATGGAAGTTACCCTGTCAGAGTCAACGGTTACTTCCAGGTCAAAGGTGTTTTCATTCAGGTCGATGGAGGAAGTATAAATTCCCGGTTTGTACAGGCTTTTGGCATCGGCTGAGGCACTTTTTTTCTGACCGGGTCCAAACATGAAAAAAAGTACAATAGCCAGGATGACAGCAAGAAGGAGAAAGATGCCGGTGTATATAACTTCCTTCATATGTAGGACTATGATTTTTGTTTTTGCACTCATGGTACACGCCTCCTGGATGGTTTTGTATATTCTATTACAGAAGTGATTAAATTATGATATACTGAAACAACGAATGTGAGTAACCGACAGTAAGGAGAGAAGAATGTCATTACAGTTTATTATCGGCAGTTCCGGTGCCGGAAAGTCTTATTTTGCATATGAGAGAGTAATCCGGGAGTCCATGGAACACCCGGAGAGAAATTACTATATTATTGTTCCGGAGCAGTTTACCATGCAGACACAGAAGACGCTGGTGGAAATGCACCCGGGAAAAGGAATCCTGAATATTGACATCCTGAGCTTTGAACGCCTTGCGTACCGTGTATTTGAAGAAACCGGCGGAGATAACAGAAAGGTTCTGGAAGATACGGGAAAAAGCATGGTGCTGCAGAAAATGGTGCAGCAGCACAGAAGGGAACTTGCCTATCTGGGAAGCCAGATGAATAAGCCGGGATATCTGGATGAGGTGAAATCTCTGGTGTCAGAATTTATGCAGTATGATATCAGAGAAGAGAATCTGGCAGAAATGAAAGAGAAGGCCAAAGATCAGCCATTACTTGAAATGAAGCTTAAGGATGTGGGAATCCTTTATCAGTCATTCAGGGAATTCCTGAAGGGGCATTATATGACTGGAGAAGAAGTGATGGATGTCCTGCTTAAACAGCTTCCTTTTTCCGAAAAACTTAAGGGAGCGGAATTTCTCTTTGATGGATTTACCGGATTCACGCCAATTCAGGTCAATGTGCTCAGGGAACTTCTGGTCATTGCTGACCGCATAAGTGTTACTGTGACTATGGACGAACGGGAGGATGCTTTTTCTCCGGGAAAACCTTATCAGCTTTTCTTTATGAGCAAGCAGATGATACGGACACTTGCAGGGCTGACCAGAGATCTGGAGGATCCAGTGTATCTGAAACCATCCGGACAGTCCCGGTTTGCACAGGCACCTGCCTTACAGTTTCTGGAGAAAAATATCTTCCGCTACAGAAAGGGCGTGTATGCTGAAGAACAGCAGGAGATAAAAATATTTACTGCGCCATCCCCCTTGGAAGAAATGCGGGAAGCTGCCAGAAGGATGTCAGAACTTGTGCGTACCTGCGGATACCGCTATGGTGAGATTGCAGTGATCACAGGAAATCTGGAAGAATATGCAAGACTTGCAGCACAGGTATTTGAGGAGGCAGATATTCCATATTTTATTGACGAGAAGCACTCGGTAATGATGAATCCTTTTGTGGAGTATCTGCGCGCTGCCATGGAGATGGCGGTACAGGGATTTCCTTATGAGAGTGTTTTCCGTTATCTCAGATGCGGGATGTCAGAAGTTACCAGAGAACAGGCTGATAAGCTGGAGAATTACGTGCTGGCGCTGGGAATCCGGGGATATAAGAAATGGTCTGAAAAATGGGTTCGTGTGTACAGAGGAATGGAAGCGGAGAAGATACAGGAACTGAATGAGATCAGAGAAATCTTTGCGGAAGAAGTAAGGGAACTTGCACAGGGATTTGGTTCCGGGAAGAAGACAGTGGAAGAGTACTGCCGGATTCTCTATGAGTTTATCCAAAAAAGCAATGTCTGGCAGAAACTGAAACGACAGGAGCGAAAGTTTAAAGAGTCAGGCGATAAAGCAATGGAAAAAGAATATAACCAGATTTATGGAATTGTGATGGACCTGCTGGATAAGATGGTTGAGATTCTTGGCGAAGAAACGGTAAACAGACAGGAGTTCCGACAGCTTCTGGAATCAGGACTTTCTCAGGCAAAAGTAGCGCTGATTCCGCCGAGCATAGATCAGGTAATGGTGGGTGATATGGAACGATCCCGCTTAAAGGAGATTAAGGCGTTGTTCTTTGTTGGCGTGAATGAGGGAAATATCCCAAAGAGCACACAGACAGGCGGAATCTTATCAGAGCTTGACAGGAATTTCTTCCAGGAGCAAGGAGTGGAACTGGCACCGGGGCCTAAAGAACTGATGAATATGCAGAGGTTTTATCTGTATCTGAATATGACGAAACCGGGAGAAAAGCTGATCCTCTCCTATAGTGATACCAATGCAAAAGGAGAAGGCATAAGTCCGGCATATCTGATCGGGAGTATACGCAGTCTGTATCCGAAGCTGGAAATTGAGGGTGGAGCCGGGGTCAGACCCCATAAAAATTCTATAAACAATTATTGTTATCCGGAAAATCCGGAAGCTGGGATTGATCTGTTTCTGGAGAAGCTGGTACAGGAGACAGAGAAAGAACATGAGGATATTCTGGAGCAGGCAGATGAGACGGATGCAATGTTTGGAGAGCTTTACAGCTGGTATCTGCGGAATCCGGAATACAGAAGCAGAGTACAGAAGCTGGTACAGTCGGCTTTTGCCGGAAAACCAGAGGACATTATCAGCCAGAGTGTGGCGAAGGCATTATACGGAGAGGTTTCACCTTACAGTGCTACCAGACTGGAACGTTTTGCAGCCTGTGCATTTGCACATTTCCTTCAGTATGGAATGAAGCTGACCGAGCGTGTGGAATATGAGTTTAAACCTATGGATATGGGAAATGTTATGCATGAAGCACTGGAAAGCTTTGCAGAAGAAGTGCGAAAAAGAGGCATGAAATGGACAGAGCTGACAGAACAGGAACGGAATGAGATTGCGGACCGGTGTCTGGATAATATTGTGGCAGATTATGGAAACACGGTGCTCAAAAGCAGTGCCAGAAATGAATATATGATCGAGAGAACAAGGAGAATCCTCAGAAGGACGGTATGGGCACTTCAGAAACAGCTGGAACAGGGAGAATTTCAGCCAGAAGGCTTTGAGGTAACCTTCGGGGGAGGACGGATTGACAGAGTAGATATTATGGAAGATCAGAATAAGGTGTATGTGAAGGTGATTGATTATAAAACCGGAAATACATCCTTTGACCTGGTTTATCTGTATCATGGCCTGCAGTTACAGCTGATGATCTATCTGGATGGTGCTCTGCGTGTAGAGCAGAAGAAATATCCGGATAAGGAGATTATTCCTGCGGGAGTTTTCTATTACAATATCAAGGATCCTATGATCCAGGAGAAGATAGATGCGGATGTGGAAGCAGTCAGTGCAGGTCTTATGAAAGAACTGAAGATGAATGGGCTGGTTCAGGCAGATCCGGAGCTTGTGTACAGGATGGACAGCAGTCTTGGCTCCATTCCTGTCGCATTTAATAAGGACGGAAGCTTTCGCAAAAATTCTTCTGTGGCAGACAGAACACAGTTCGCAGTGCTTGGACGGTATGTAAGGACGAAGATTGAGAAGATAAGAAGTTCTATTCTGGAGGGAGATGCAGAGGTTTCTCCCTATGAGCTCGGAAAAAAGAATGCGTGTACTTATTGTCCGTATATGACGATATGCGGATTTGACCGCAGGCTGTCAGGATATGAATTTCGCAGACTGAAAAACTTCTCTGATGAGGAATTATGGAAAGCATTTGACAGGGAGGCAGAATAAGATGGGTGTACAGTGGACAAAGGAGCAGCAGGAGGTTATACGGCTGCGGGACAGAAATATTCTGGTCAGTGCGGCAGCCGGGTCCGGAAAAACGGCAGTACTGGTAGAACGTATCCTGAGTAAGATAACAGATAAAGAACACCCTGTGGATATTGACAGACTGCTGATCATGACATTTACAAGAGCGGCAGCAGGTGAAATGAAAGAGAGGATCTCGGCAGCTATTGAAAAAGCACTCTGTGAGGATCCCGATAATGAGCATCTGCAGAGACAGACAACCCTGCTTCATACTGCACAGATTACAACTATTGATGGTTTCTGTGCCTATATTATCCGGAATTACTTTCATCTGATCGGACTGGATCCGGGATATCGGACGGCAGATGAGGGGGAGCTGAAGCTTCTGCGAGGAGATGTTGTGAAAGCACTGCTTGAAGAATATTATGCCAAAAAAGATGAAAAGTTTCAGAAATTCGTGGAATGCTTTGCAACAGGAAAGTCAGATGAAAATCTGGGAAACCTGATACAGAAATTATATGAAATGGCTATGAGCAATCCTTTTCCGCAGGAATGGCTGTCCGGGTGTATGGATGATTACAGGATTGATTCCCTGGAAGAGTTAAGAGAGACTGAGTGGATGAGGATGCTCTGGGATGCAGTGAAGGATGAACTGCAGGAAGCGAAGCTTCTGGTGCAGGAGGCTCGAAGAATCTGCTCAGAGCCGGATGGTCCGTATCTGTATGATGAGGCACTGAGCAGTGATCTGCTTCTTATAAGAAGTCTGCAGGAACTGGCAGAGAAAAGAGATTATAATGGAACTGCAGAAATACTTATGAAACCCTCATTTGCCCGGCTGAGCACAAAGAAGGCTGCGGATGTAGATGAACAGAAGAAGCAGAGAGTGAAAGATCTCCGGGATGAGGAAAAGGGAATTCTGAAGGAACTGGGGCAGCGATATTTCCAGAGTGCAGAGAAAGAACTTCTGGAAGTGATCAGATATATCAGAGGCCCAATAGAGATGTTAGTTGAGTTGACGGCACGATTTAAAAAACAGTTCGGAGAGGCGAAGAGAGAAAAGAATATTCTGGATTTTACGGATATGGAACATTTTGCCCTGCAGATACTGATGACGAAAGAAGGGGAAGAAATCCATATGTCTCAGGCTGCGAGAGAGCTCTCCGCAAAGTATGATGAAGTCCTGGTGGATGAATATCAGGACAGTAACCTAGTGCAGGAGCTTCTGACAACAGCAGTATCCGGGTGGATCAACCAGAAGAAAAATATCTTCATGGTAGGAGATGTAAAGCAGAGTATCTATCGTTTCCGTCTGGCAAGGCCGGAGCTTTTCATGGAAAAATATAAAAGTTATTCCACAGAAGAAGCACAGGAGCAGAGAATTGACCTGCACAAAAATTTCCGGAGCAGGGAACAGGTTCTGGAGAGTGTAAACTTTATTTTCCGACAGATCATGGGGGAAGACCTGGGAGGGATTACCTATGACAAAGATGCAGCCCTTTATCCCGGAGCTTCTTTTCCGGAAGGAGAGTCAGAGGAATTTGTAAAGACAGAGGTTCTTCTGGTCGAGAGAGACGGAGAAGAACTGTCTGATGTACAGGACTATGAAGACGCAGGTGCATCGGGAAACCGCAGGGAAATGGAAAATCAGACCGGGCAGGAACTGGAGGCGCTGGCCATTGCACAGAGAATTAAAGAAATTGTGGGAAAAGAACAGATCGTAGATAAAGAGACGAAGAAATACCGGTCTGTGGAATACGGGGATATTGTAATCCTGCTGCGCACTGCCTATGGATGGGCAGAAACCTTCAAGGAAGTGCTGGCATCTCAGGGGATTCCCGTATATTGTACATCAAGAACCGGATATTTCTCTGCAACCGAGATTGTGACTGTATTGAATTATCTGAAGGTGTGTGACAATCCGCTGCAGGATATTCCGCTTATGGGAGTGCTTCGTTCACCGATCGTCGGATGTACTTCACAGGAACTGGCAGAGCTTAGAGATGAATTTGCCGGTAAGAAAGCACAGTGGGACAATGAAAAAGTCGGTGTCGAACGTGTACAGAAACTACGTGAAGAGATTGAGCAGGTCAATAAAGACATCGAAAGAGCACAGCATTCCTATGATCTGGAGAAGGCAGCAGAACTTCAGTATGGCAAACTGCCACAGCTTCAGAAACAGTTAGAAGAGGAAGAAGCAAAGGTAAAAGACGAAGATCTGTCTCTCGTACACGAAAGTGTCAATGACGAAGAGATCGGAAGAATCGTATCCCGCTGGACAGGAATTCCGGTTGCCAAGTTAAATGAAAGCGATT
>OKVB01000773.1_pt1 | contig 13969 bp, 10 predicted proteins | sample 1606651 | NCBI WGS metagenome assembly OKVB01 (sample SAMEA3882518, study PRJEB24775) | human gut metagenome | biome: human-associated habitat; feature: intestine environment; material: feces | place: Netherlands | collected 2009/2010 | reverse complement strand
AAGTGCTCATAGACGGTCACGTCATAGCCGAGCTTGGCCAGATCGCTCGCGCAGGCAAGGCCTGACGGGCCGGAGCCGATGACCGCGACGCGGTGGCCGTTGGTGGCGATCTTCTCGGGCATCTCGTCGGCGTTCTCGCGGTTCCAGTCGGCGACGAAGCGCTCCAGACGGCCGATGCCGACGGGCTCGCCCTTGATGCCGCGCACGCACTTGCTCTCGCACTGCTTCTCCTGCGGGCAGACGCGGCCGCAGATGGCGGGCAGGGAGCTGTCCTCGAGGATCTTGTGGTAAGCGCCCTTGAAGTCCTGCTCACGGACGCGGGCGATGAACTGCGGGATCTTGACATTGACCGGGCAGCCGGACATGCAGGCCGGGCGCGGGCAATTCAGGCAGCGGTTGGCCTCATCGACCGCCATCTCGACGGTGTAGCCAAGCGCGACTTCTTCAAAATTCTTATTGCGGACGTTCGGGTCCTGCTCCGGGATCGGATTCTTTTTGGGAGACATATTCGCCATGATTACTTCTCCTCCTTTTCGCGTGCGGCTTCCTCAGCGTCGGCCATGGCCTGCAGATTGCAGTAGTGGTGGCGGCGCTCAAACACCTTCTGCTCCTGTGCCTCATAGATCTTGGAGCGGGCGATCGCCTCGTCAAAGTCGACAAGGTGGCCGTCAAACTCCGGACCGTCGACACAGGTGAACTTCATCTTGCCGTCCACGGTCAGGCGGCAGCCGCCGCACATGCCGGAACCGTCGATCATGATGCAGTTCATATCGACCATCGTGGCCACGCCGTATTCCTTCGTGATCTGGCACACGAACTTCATCATCGGCAGCGGGCCGATGCAGATGCAGTGGTCATACTGCTTGCCCTCGGCCTTGGCCTTCTCGAGCAGCTCCTTGAGCTTGACGGTGGTGAAGCCCTTCTCGCCGTAGGTGCCGTCGTCGGTCATCATGTACAGATGATCGCAGCAGGCGCGCATCTCGTCCTCGAGCACGACGATGCCCTTGGTGCGGAAGCCCGCGATGATGTCGACATCGCAGCCGAGGCGGTGCGCCTCCTTGGCCTGCGGCCATGCGATGGCGCAGCCCGAGCCGCCGCCGACGACCACGACCTTGTGCATGTTGTCAAACTCGGCGGGGTTGCCGAGCGGGCCGACAACGTCGGCCACATAGTCGCCGGCCTTCTTGCTGGCGAGCAGGGCCGTCGTGCTGCCGACGCGCTGCATGATGACCGACACGGTGCCGGCCTCACGATCGTAGGAAGAGATCGTGATGGGCATGCGCTCGCCGAACTCGTCGACGCGGAACATCAGGAACTGACCCGGCTGTGCCTTGCGGGCGACGAGCGGGGCCTCGAACGTGACGCGGAACATATTGTCAGATAATCTTTCGTTATTGACGATTTTGAACATGAAAATCACCTCAAGGCCCTATTATAGCGGAATTGCATATTTTCCACAAGGGAGAAACGGAAAATCTAAATTTTAACATGAAAATCGACGAAAAACTGTGGACTTGCACAAAATTTTCCCTGCTTTTCTGGGCAGAAAAGCGGATGCTTTCGCGGGAAAATCGCGGAGTGCGCCGAGTCATTCGGTGTGTTTTGCAGCCGGAAAACGGAAAAATCGGCCGGGCGGAATGGAAAAGAAAGCCGCCCGCCCCATCCGGGTCGGGCGGCGCAGCGTGCCAAAAAGCCTCGCAGAGTTTGCCGCCTACAGGCGGCAAAAAAGTGCAAGCCCTTTGTCGGAAAACCCTCCGGGGTTTTTCGACAGTCTCAGCGCTCGGAGCTCGTGGCGGCGCTGGTGCTGCCGGTCCACTGCCAGTTGGCGATCTCGGGCAGGTCGACGCCGTGCGCGGCGATATACTGCCGGTGCTCGACGAGTTTGTCGCGCATCTGCTGCACGGCGTAGGCGCCGCGGTTGCCAAGCTGGGGCAGGCGCTTGATGACGTCGATGACGAGGTGGAAGCGGTCGAGCTCGTTGAGCACGCGCATGTCAAACGGCGTCGTGATCGTGCCCTCCTCGACGTAGCCGCAGACGAACATGTTCTGGTTGTGGCGGGTGTAGGTCAGCTCGTGGATGAGCTTCGGGTAGCCGTGGAAGGCGAAGATGACGGGCTTGTCCTTCGTGAAGATGAGGTCGTAGTCCTCGTCCGTGAGGCCGTGCGGGTGGTCGGAATGCGGCTGCAGCTTCATCAGGTCGACCACGTTCACGACGCGCACGCGCACCTCCGGCAGCTTCTCGCGCAGGATGGTCACGGCGGCGAGCGTCTCGAGCGTCGGCGTGTCGCCGCAGCAGGCCATGACGACGTCGGGCTCTGCGCCCTGGTCGCTGCTGGCCCACTCCCAGATGCTCACGCCCTGCGTGCAGTGGCGCACGGCCTGCTCCATGGTCAGCCACTGCGGCCGCGGATGCTTGGAAGCTACGATGACGTTGATATAGTTCCGGCTGCGGATGCAGTGGTCAAAGCAGCTGAGCAGGCAGTTTGCGTCCGGCGGCAGATAGATGCGCACGACGTCGGCCTTTTTATTCGACACGTGGTCGAGGAAGCCCGGGTCCTGGTGCGTGAAGCCGTTGTGATCCTGCTGCCACACGTTCGAGGCGAGCACGTAGTTGAGCGAGGCGATGTCCTGCCGCCAAGGAAGCTGGTTACAGACCTTGAGCCACTTGGCGTGCTGCGCGACCATGGAGTCCACGATGCGGATGAAGGCCTCGTAGCTGTTGAAAAAGCCGTGGCGGCCGGTGAGCAGGTAGCCCTCGAGCCAGCCCTCGCACATATGCTCCGAGAGCATGGAGTCCATGACGCGGCCGTCCGGGTCGAGAAACTCGTCGTTGTCCGTCGCCTCGGCGACCCAGCGGCGGCCCGTGACCTCGAACACCGGGCTCAGGCGGTTGGAGGCCGTCTCGTCGGGGGCGAAGATGCGGAAGTTGCGCGCGTCCATGTTCTCGCGCATGATGTCGCGCACGAACGCGCCGAGCACGGTCATGTCCTGCGCCTCGACGGCACCGGGCGCGGGCACGGGCTGCTCATATGTGCGGAAGTCCGGCATGCGCAGCTCGCGCAGCAGCAATCCGCCGTTGGCGTGGGGGTTCGCGCCCATGCGGCGCTGCCCCTTCGGCGCGAGCGCCTGCAGCTCGGGGATGAGCGTGCCGTTGTCGTCAAAGAGCTCCTCGGGGTGGTAGCTGCGCAGCCACTCCTCAAGCTGCACGAGGTGCTCGGGGTTGTCCATGGCGATCGGCACCTGGTGCGCGCGGAATGACCCTTCCACCTGCTTGCCGTCCACTTCCTTCGGGCCGGTCCAGCCCTTCGGCGCGCGGAACACGATCATCGGCCAGTAGGGGCGCGTGGTGTCGTGCGCGGTGCGCGCGTGCTGCTGGATGGCGTGGATCTCCTCGATGGCCCAGTCCATCGTCTCGGCCATTTTGGCGTGCATCTCGGCGGGGTCGTCGCCCTCCACGAAGCGCGGCTCCCACCCGCAGCCGCGGAAGAACATCTCAAGCTCCTCGTGGCTGATGCGGGAAAAGAGCGTCGGGTTTGCGATCTTGAAGCCGTTGAGGTGCAAAATCGGCAGCACCGCGCCGTCCGTGATGGGGTTGACGAACTTGTTGCCGTGCCACGCGGTGGCGAGCGGGCCGGTCTCGGCCTCGCCGTCGCCGACGACGCAGGCGGCGATCAGGTCGGGGTTATCCATCACGGCGCCGAAGGCGTGCGCGAGCGAGTAGCCCAGCTCGCCGCCCTCATGGATCGAGCCCGGCGTCTCGGGCGCGACATGGCTCGGGATGCCGCCGGGGAACGAAAACTGTTTGAACAGGCGCTGCATGCCGGCCTCGTCGCGCGTGATGTTCGGGTACACGTCGGTGTACGAGCCGTCGAGATAGTCCTGCGCGACCATGGCGTTGCCGCCGTGGCCGGGGCCGGAGAGATAGATCATATCGAGGTCGTATTCGTTGATGACGCGGTTGAGGTGCGTGTAGATGAAGTTCTGGCCGGGCACAGTGCCCCAGTGGCCGACGATCTTCTTTTTGATGTCGCGCTCGGTCAGCCGCCGGCGCAGCAGCGGGTCGTCGAGCAGGTAGAGCTGGCAGGCGGACAGATAGTTCGCCGCGCGCCACCAGGCGTCCATTTTGGCCAGCAGCTCCGGCGTGGGTGCAAACGCTTCGTTTTTCATCGTGGAAACCTCCTTAATATAATACTAGGATGTGCCGTTCGGCACAGGTCATGCTTCGTTTTGGAGCGCAGCGAGCACGCTCTCGGCGCAGCGCAGCCCGTCCACGGCGGCGCTCGTGATGCCGCCGGCGTAGCCCGCGCCCTCGCCGCAGGGGTAGAGGCCGGGCACGCCGGTGCTGCACCGATCTTCCTCGCGCACGATGCGCACGGGGCTGCTCGAGCGGGTCTCGGGCGCTGTGAGCACGGCGTCCGGGTCGTCAAAGCCGCGCAGCTTTTTGCCGAAGGCGGGCAGCGCCTGTGCGAGGGTGTCCGTGATGCGCGCAGGCAGCATGTCGTGCAGGTCGCACCACGTCACGCCGGGGCGGTACGTCGGCTGCACGCGGCCCGGGCCGGTGCTCGCGCGCCCGGCGAGAAAGTCGCCCGCCAGCTGTGCGGGGGCGTGGTAATTGCTGCCGCCGCGCGTAAAGGCACGCTGCTCGATGCTGCGCTGCCAGTACATGCCGCCGAGGGTGCTTTTGTCCGGGAAGTCTTCCGGCCGCAGCGTCACGAGCACGGCGGCGTTGGCATTTTCCCCGTCGCGGCGGGAATTCCTCATGCCGTTGGTGCACACGCCGCCCGCCTCCGACGCGGCGGCGAACACCTCGCCGCCCGGACACATGCAGAACGTGTATGCGCTCGACCCGTCCGGCAGGTGGCAGGAGAGGGAATAGTCCGCCGCCGGCAGATGCTCCGCCGCCGCGCCGTACTGCGCGGCGTTGATATCAGCTTGCCGGTGCTCGATGCGCACGCCCATGGAAAACGGCTTCGGCTCCATCGGCACGCCCTGCGCATGCAGCATTTCAAACGTGTCGCGCGCGCTGTGGCCGATCGCAAGGATGACCTGCCGCGCCGGGAGCGTGTAGCTACCGGCCGGCCCGGCCACGGTCAGCGCCGCGATGTGTCCATCCTCCGTGGACAGCCCTGTCACGCGGTGGCCGAAGCGCACCTCGCCGCCGCGGTCGATGATCTCGCGCCGGAGATTCTGCACGACCTCGACGAGCACGTCCGTGCCGATGTGGGGCTTGGCGTCGTAGGTGATGTGCTCCGGCGCGCCGTGCGCCGCGAACTCCGCGAGCACGAAGCCGATGCGCGCATCGTGTGTGCCGGTGTTGAGCTTGCCGTCGGAAAATGTGCCCGCGCCGCCCTCGCCGAACTGCACGTTGCACTCCGGGTCGAACGGCCCGCCCGCGCGAAACGCCGCGATCTGCGCGCTGCGCGTCTGCGCGTCCGGCCCGCGCTCGAGCACGATGGGCCGTGCGCCCGCGCGCGCGAGCAGCAGCGCCGCGAACATCCCCGCCGGGCCGAAGCCCACGATCACGGGGCGCGTCTGCGGCGGCGCGATGCGGGGGATGGGGTAGGTCTTGTCCTGCACGATCGCGGCGGTGCGGCAGCGGCGGACGAGCTTTCGCTCATCCCCGCGCACGGTCACGCCGACGGTGTAGACATAGTGAATGTCATCCTTCCGGCGCGCATCGAGTGATTTTTTGCGGATGCGCAGCCCGGTGATGTCGCCGGCCGGGATCTTCAGCGCCTTGGCTGCCAGCGCCTTGAGCGCTGCCTCGTCCGCGCCGGGTGCAAGCTTCAGGTTCGGGATTACAATCATCGGCAGGCCCTCCCGGCCGCGCGGCCGCTGGCCCACGCCCACTGCAGGTTGTAGCCGCCGCAGTCGCCGTCAATGTCCAGCACCTCGCCGCAGGCGTACAGCCCCGGCACGAGCCGGCTCTCCATCGTGACGGGGTCGAATTCGTCCGTGCATATGCCGCCGGCCGTGACCTGCGCGCTCTCGAAGCCCTCCGTGCCGCGCACCGGCAGCGCGAAGCCCTTTGCCGCGCGCACGAGCGCCTTGAGTTCGCTGTCCGTCACGTCGCCGAGCGGCCGGGCGCCGGGGATATCGGCGTAGCGCAGCAGCATCTTGCCCACGCGGTTGTGCACCGTTCCGGTCAGTACCTCTTCGCACGGAAGCGCGGGCGCGAGCTTGCGCCGCGTCTGCAAAAACGCCAGAAATTCCGGCGCGCCGTGTTCGCGCAGCAGGTCGAGCGTCACGGTCTGCCCCTCGCCGCCGCAGCTGGCTGCGCGCGAGATCTCAAATATGGCGGGACCGGACACGCCCTTTTCCGTAAACTGCACCTCGCCCGCGCTGCGCGCGAGCACCTTGCGGCCCTGCGTGAGCGTCACGCGCGCATCGGCGCGCACGCCCTTGAGTGCGCGCGGATAGGTCGGCTCGGTCGTCAGCTGCACGAGCGCGGGGTGCAGCGCCGTGCGCCGGTGGCCGAGGCTTTGCAGCAGGGTGTAGCCGTCGCGCACGCCGCCGGCCTTCGCCCCGGCGATGCCGCCGCACGCGATGATGACGCGGTCGGCGGGGATCGTTTCGCTTTCCGTCTCGATGACAAAGCCGCGCCCCTGCCGGCGCACGGCCGTCACGGCCTCGCCCGCGCGCAGGGCGATGTTCGGCCGCGCGAGCGCGAAGCGCAGCACGTCCACGACGCTGTTGGCCGCGTTCGAGAGCGGGTACACGCGCCCGCCCGGCTCCGTCACGGTCATGAGCCCGTGCGCGGCGAACCAGCGCAGCGCCGCCTCCGGCGGGAAGGCCGCGAGCGCCGGCGCGGCAAAGTCCGGCTGCGCGCCGTGGTAGTTTTCAGGCGCGGCGCCGGTGTTCGTCAGGTTGCAGCGGCCGTTACCGGTCACGGCGAGCTTGCGCCCCACGCGCGCCTGCCGCTCGAAGAGCAGGATTTTATTTTCCGGTTGTTCGGCGGCGGTCAGCGCGGCCATCATGCCGGACGCGCCCGCGCCGATGACTGCGATCGTCATGGCGATGCTCCGTTTCTATCGTTTTCTTTCCTTATTAAACCACACTTCGCCCGCAAATACAAGAAAACGGAGGGCGTCCCTGACGTCACGCACGCAGGCGATCGTCCTTGTGCCTCCGCTCGACCGGGATTGAGGCCAAAGCCTCCCCTTGCGCAGGGGAGCCAAGGGCGTATCACCAAAACTGCCAACAGGAATCTCTGCCTGCCCCCGCAAACAAAAAACCGGCGGCAGCCAATCTGGCTGCCGCCGGTCTTCCGGGCGTGTGGTCACTTTTTCGGCACGTCGCACTCGGGCATCAGTTCGTCGCTCATGACGGCCAGCACGTGCTCGAACGTCGCCAGTTCCTCGGGCGTGAACCGCTCATGGATGCGCGCGAGCACGGTGTCGATGTAGCTCTGCATGAGGCCGTTGTAGCAGTAGAACTTGTCCGACAGCTTCAGGTGGTATTCGCGCCGGTCGGTGTCGGAGTTCTCCTTGACGATGTAGCCCTTGCGGATGAGATTGTTGACCTTATAGGTCGCGTTGGACTGCGAGATGCCGAGAAAATCCGCAAACTGACCGATGGTCGGCGCGTCGAGCTCGTGGATGACCTCGACGGAGAACGCCTCCATCGCGCTCAGCGAGCCCTCGCGCTCGCGCACCTGCGAAAACAGGCGGCGAAAAAATTGCAGCTTAAACTTCTCGTACACGCTCTGAAAATTCTGCTCCAGCATCGGAAGTTCCCCCCTTACTTCTTCGATTCGCAAGACATTTTCTTTTTTACACCAAAGTGGCAAAAAAGTAAAGAGCCGGACGCGGAGAAATTCCCGCGTCCGGTAAAATTAAGCAGAATTTAACGCCTCACGGCGCTTTCGGTCCTTCGTCCGTCTTGGACTGGGGTGCGTCCTCGCCGAGGACCTCGCCCGTCGTCTCGACGGCGGTGGCGTCGTCCACGAAGTCGTGCACGGCGGCCTTCACGTCCTTGACAAAGATGGCGGCATACACGACGGTGCACAGGTTCTGCACGCCGTCGACGATGAGCGACACGCCCATCATGATCGTGAGCACCTGCTTGCCGTCAAAGGGGTTGAACACCAGCAGGATGCCCAGCACCAGGCACACGACCGTGCACACGAGCGTGACCCACCACGAGTGCGCGCCCATGCGCCGCGAATCGACGGCGACCTGCAGCTTAAAGACGCTGTCGACGAGCACGAGCAGGCCGATCATGACCGAGAGGATGTCCGTCAGCGCCGGCGCGCGCCAGAGCATGAGCGCGCCGAGGATGATGCAGAACAGGCCGACTGCAAAGTCGAACCGGATGGCCACACCCTCGACCTCGCGGATGAAATAGAGCACGATCTTCATCACACCGAACACGGCCATGGCCGCGCCGAGAATGCGGCAGATCATGACCAGCGACGTCTCGGGGTTCACGACAAGATAGATGCCGAGCAGCAAAAACATCGCGCTGAGCACGACGTAGCTCCACTTGATGCGCTTGAATACCTTCATGCCTTTCCTCCTTACAGGCCGAGCGGCTCGTCGATGAGCACGACCTCGACCTTGGCCATGTCCATCATCTGTCCCCAGAGCACGAGCAGCGCGTTGCAGCCGCGGCTCTTGCTGCGGCAGTCGACACAGCGCTCAAGTTCGTGGCACGGCTGGTCGCCGTCAAAGCGCTGCATGTTCTGCACGGCGGCGGTGTTGCGCGCGCGCGACAGGGCACTGTCAAAGTCCGGGCAGATCTTGTTCGTGCCCGCGACGATGTACACCGTCTTGCCGATGCCGTAGACCATGGCGGCGAGGCGGTTGCCGCGGCCGTCGATGTTGAGGATCTGGCCGTCGGCGGTGATGGCGTTGGCGCTGCTGAGGTACACGGGCGCGGTCAGCGCGTGGTCGAGCGTGTCAAAGCCCGGCGTGCGCCAGTGCCACCAGACGGTGTTGTGCTTGGTGAGCCGGTCGTACAGGCCGATCTGGTCGATGGTCTTGCTGCCGCCGATGCCGACGGTGGTGCCGTCGATCGCGCCGTCGAGATAGTCCGCCGCCTCGCGCCCGGTGGCGAAGTGCTGCACGGCGAAGCCGCGGCCGGTCAGGGCACGGATGGTTTTTTCGATGTCCATGGGACATGCCTCCATTTTGATATATTCTGCCCTTATCCTACCATCGTCATCCGCCGCTGTCAATTTCCTTTGCGGTTGAATCCGGCGGCGTGCTTTGCTATAATGGCGGCAGACAGACACAGAGGGGAGAAACGTTTCATGCAGTTACTTTATGCACTGGCAAAGCTGCGCACACCGTTTTTGGACACGGTGCTCGGCGCGCTCACCAACTGCGGCGGCGAGATCGTGTTCATGGCCGTCGCCATCATCGTGTTCTGGTGCGTGAGCAAGTCCTGCGGGTACTATATGCTCACGGTCGGCTTCGTCGGCACGATCGTCAACCAGTTTCTCAAGCTTGTCTTTCGCATCCCGCGCCCGTGGGTGAAGGACCCGGATTTTCAGATCGTCGAGAGCGCCCGCGCCGAGGCCACCGGCTACTCGTTCCCGAGCGGACACACGCAAAATGTCTTTGCGTCCTTCGGCTGCCTCGGCCGCTGGACGAAGCGGGCGTGGTTGCGTGTGGTCTGCGCGCTGCTGATCGTGGTCACGGCGTTTTCGCGCATGTACCTCGGCGTGCACACGCCGCTGGACGTCGGCGTGTCGTTCGGCATCGGGCTCGTGCTGGTGTTCGCGCTCTATCCGCTCTTTCGGGACATTGACAGCCATCCGAAGCGGCTCTATCTGCTCTTTGCCGGCATGGCGGTGCTGGGCGCTGCCTACCTGCTCTTTGCCGAGCTCTGGCCGTTTCCCGCGGATGTGGACGCGGCAAACCTCGCCTCCGGACGCAAGAACGCGTACACGCTGCTCGGCGCGGTGCTGGGCATGACGTTTGCCTACTGGCTCGACCGGAGGTATGTGCACTTTGACGTGCGCGCCGTCTGGTGGGCGCAGGTGCTCAAGGCCGTGCTCGGCCTCGCCATCACGATCGGCCTGCGCACCGTGCTCAAAGCGCCGCTGCTCGCGCTGTGCGGCGGGCACAATATTGCCAATCTCATCCGCTATGCGCTCATGGTCATTTTTGCCGCCGGCATCTGGCCGATGACCTTTGGCTGGTTCGGCCGCCTCGGGCGGAACAAACCTGTGCCCGGCACGTCAGATTGAATTGACTTGTCGTCATAAGTGTGTTACTATTTATAAAGTTATGTAAACATGCCAACACGGACATAAAGAGGTGCGTATCACATGGACAAACACGCATTGGATCCTGCCTGCCTGCTCGGTGATCGGCTGCAGACGCTCTCGCGCGCGGAGCTGACCGCGCTGGCCGAGGCGCTGTGCCGCATCCTGGCGGAGCGCGGGACATATCACGGCGGCATCCGCCCGGACAACATCAGCCGTGCCGGGGACGGTACGGTCGGTCTCGGCGCGCCCGCCCGCACGGACACGAAGGACTGGACGACCGAGGAGCTGGAGTTCATGGCGCCCGAGGTGTTCTGGAGCGGCACGCTCGACGCCTCGGCCGATGTGTATTCGCTCGGCCTGCTGCTGTATGCGGGCGTGTCGGGCGGCCGTCTGCCGTTTTACCCGGACGACCGTGCGCCGCTGCCTGAGGACCAGACCGACGCGCTGCGCCGCCGCATGAACGGTGAGGCGCTGCCCCCGGCGCGCAAGGCCGGGCGCGGCCTGCAGGAGATCATCGCGCGCGCCACGCAGTGCAAGCCGGACGACCGCTACGCCACGCCGGCGGAGCTGTGCGCCGCGCTCGAGCAGTATGACGCCGAGCAGCGCCGCAGTGTGCCGACCGCGCAGGAGATGTTCAACAAGCCCGAGCAGGAGCTCAGCGAGGTCGAGCGCATGATGCTCAGCATCCTCGCCGAGGAGGCCGCCGCGCCTGTGCCGGAGGCTGAGCCGGAGATCGCGGCCGAGCCCGAAGCGGAAGCTGAGTCTGAGCTGAAGTTTGAGCTGAAGACCGAGGCGGAGGAAGCCCCGGTCATTGAGCCGGAGGCCGAACTCGAGTCGGAAGCAAAGCCGGAGGAAACCCCGGCTGCCGAACCGGAAGCAAAGCCCGAGGAAGCCCCGGTCACCGAGCCGAAACCGCAGCCCGAGCGCAAGCCAGAACCGCAGCCGCTGCCGAATAAATTCCGCCCGGAAAAGCCGGCCGTCAGGCCGGAGGTCAAGCCCGCGCCGAAGCCGGAGCGCAAGCCGGAAAAGCCGCCGGTGAAAAAGCCCGAGCCCTACCGTCCCGCCCCCGCGAAGCCGAAAAAGAAAGCGCCCGACGCGCAGCGCCAGTCGCATAAGGCGGGTGTGCTGCTGACGGTGCTGATCATCTGTGCGGCGGTGCTGGCCGTGCTGCTGCTGCGTTCACTCGGCGTGTTCGGCACGCCCAGCGCGGCGGAGACCACACCGACACCCGCACCGACTGCCCCGGTCGAGACCGCTGTCCCGACCGAGACGCCCACGCCCACCCCGACGCCGAAGCCGGAGCCGACATATGAAGTCGTCACGGCGGACGTCTCCTGGGCCGACGCCGAAGCGGCGGCCGAGGCCAAGGGCGGCCACCTCGTTGTGATCGACAGCGCCGAGAAGTGGACGCGCGTCGCCCAGCTTGCCGACGAGTCCGGCCTGACCTATGTCTGGATCGGCCTGCACCGTACCGACAGCGGCGAGCTCGCCTGGGTCAAGGACAACGTTGACCCGGTCTATAACTGGGCGTCCGGCGAACCGTCCGTGCACGATACCAACGGCGCCGCCGAGGATTACGTGCTCATCACGAGAACGTCCAGCGGCTGGTATTATAACGACTGCATCGGTGATCCCGCCGCCAAATACCCGCAGTTCTACGGCGGCAAGACAGGCTACATCATCGAGATCGACCCGTAAAACGTGCAAAAAGCTCCCCGGCCATCCGGCCGGGGAGCGATTTTTTTGTGCAGCGTTCAGGTCTGCCAGTCGGTGACCGGCTTTCCGTCGCTGTCGGTGAATGTGCCGCAGGCGATCATGATCAGGTCGACCAGCGCGCCGATGCCGAAGCAGCCGGCCGTGAGCAGCCAGAGCACGCCCGTGCCGATCTTGCCGACGTAGAACCGGTGGATGCCGAGTCCGCCGACGAAGATGCACAGCAGCAGCGTGATCAGGCGCGATTTCGGGCTGGCGTTCGGGTCAACGGTTTTTGTCGGTGCCACGGCGCAGCCGCACTTTGGGCAGACGACGGCCTCGTCGACCAGCTGCGCGCCGCAATGAGCGCAGTATTTCATGGTGTTTCCCCTCCTTCGCTGCCGCCGCAGCGGCCGCGATACTTGTCACATGGCGGCGATATCTGTCATGTGATAAAATCAGTGTAGCATTCCGCTGGTGGCTTGTCAATTCCGGCGCAGCGCTCGCAGCCGAAATATACCGCCTGCGGTCAAAAAACCGCCCCGGGAGCATCTGCTCCCGGGGCGGTGGGTGTTTTGGCGGAAATTACTCGCCGAAGTAGCGCTTGAGCAGGCCCTCGAACGCCTTGCCGTGGCGGGCCTCGTCGCGGGCCATCTCGTGCACGGTGTCATGGATCGCGTCGAGATTGTACTGCTTGGCCAGCTTTGCGAGCTGGAACTTGCCGTCGGTCGCGCCGTTCTCGGCGTCGACGCGCATCTCGAGGTTCTTCTTCGTGCTGTCGGTGATGACCTCGCCGAGGAGCTCGGCGAACTTCGCGGCGTGCTCGGCTTCCTCGTGGGCGGCCTTCTCCCAGTACAGGCCGATCTCCGGGTAGCCCTCGCGGTGCGCCACGCGCGCCATGGCCAGATACATACCGACCTCGGAGCACTCACCCTCGAAGTTGGCTCTCAGACCGTCGACGATCTCCTTCTGCACGTCGGCCGGAACGTCCGCGCCGAACGCCTTGCCCACGCCGACGACGTGCTCGGCAGCCCAGGACTTCTCAGCCTTCTGCTCGATGAACTTGGAGCCGTCAACATGGCACACCGGGCACTCGACCGGCGGCTGCTCGCCTTCGTAAACGTAACCACAGACACTGCAAACCCATTTTTTCATTGTAAGTTCCTCCTAAAGTTTTTTGATTTCGATCGTTGGTTTATTCGGAAGCGGCTTCCTTTGCCGCTTGCTGACAAGCTTTGCACAGCCCCGTGAACGTGATGCTGCAGCCGAGCACCTGCGCGTCTGTCACGCTCTGGGCGAGCGCGCACAGCTGCGGCTCGGGCGCGCCGGGCAGCGGCACGTCGATGACGCGGCCGCACTGCGCGCAGTGCAGGTGGGCGTGGGGCTCTGTGCGGGCGTCGAACCGCTCCTGCCCGCGGAACACGCCGACGCTCATCACGTCGCCCTGTTTGGAAAACAGGCTCAGGTTCCGGTACACCGTGCCGAGGCTCAGGTCGGGATAGTCCGGCTTGAGCTGCTGGTAGAGCTCCTGCGCGGTGGGGTGGGCGGTCGTCGCTGCGAGGGCTTCGAGGATGACCTGCCGCTTTTTGCTGTTTTTGCGGATGGGCATCGAAGCACCTCCTTCAATATCAGTAACAGGAATTATTACTGATATTAAGATAGCACAGGAATTTGTGTTTGTAAAGTACTTTTTGCGAATGATTCTCGAGATTGTGCAGATTGCTGTGTTTTCTGCGCCGTGTTTTGGCGTTTGTGCGCAATTTGTGCGCGGTACAGTGCGGGAGATGCGCAAAAAGGCCGGCCGCGCGGTGTCTGCGCGGCCGGAAGGAAGTAGACTTGCGCATACGCGCAGGGGGAGGGGCGGGAACACAGCCGCAGCCAATCAAAGCCTCCTCCCCGAGGAGAAGGCCGGGGTGTGCCGCTTCACCGCCTGCAGACATTCGCTGTGATGCCGCACAGCGCCTGCGCGCACTCCATGTCCCACTTGCCGGAGCGGGCGATGTCGTCGATCGAGAGGACACCCGCGAGCTTGCCGCCTTCGGTTACAGGCAGCCTGCGCAC
>OKVB01000768.1_pt1 | contig 13993 bp, 13 predicted proteins | sample 1606651 | NCBI WGS metagenome assembly OKVB01 (sample SAMEA3882518, study PRJEB24775) | human gut metagenome | biome: human-associated habitat; feature: intestine environment; material: feces | place: Netherlands | collected 2009/2010 | reverse complement strand
AAGACAGCGGCCTCTCACGCCGTTAACGTGGGTTCGATTCCCGCACGGGTCACCAGGAGGAGCACCATAGCGTAAGCTAAGGTGCTTTTTTTGTATGTCTAAAACCACTCGCTAGGCGAGTGGTTCGATAAAGATTATATCGATGAGTAATGAAACTCAAACGAAGAATTTTGGAATAGTACCAGTGGGGCAATTCCAGACTGGGTTATTGGCGTATCGCCGGTAGTCCTGTATTAAAAGGTTCCATTGCAAACGAAAGACTCGCAGAAGCAGGATATTTTAGTATCCTCAGGCGCTACTACGAGTCCTTGCACTTACGCGGTTGAACCGCCGTGTACCGGTCGGTACGCACGGTGGTGTGAGAGGTCGGCTCTTTAGTTAAGAAAGCCTCCTACGCGATTCTTTTAGGTAAAAAAACAAACAAGCAGAACACTTCATTCAAATGCATATAGCGGCTATTAATTTCATACAGAGACAAATAGCGGCATAGAACAGATATAATAAAAGAAGCTATAAAAAGCAGGTATTCACGTGGAGGACGATATCGTTTCTACATGAACACCTGCTTTTTTATTTATTATTTACTGCTGGAATAAATAGTGGTAGCCAAGTATTCATCACTGACCCAACCATAAATCCCACTGTAATATACAACAACCCAGTCAGGCACATTGCTGCTATAGCCGCATTCCCATACGATGATACCGTAGGGGATATTATCCATTTTTTCATAATTTGTACCGGGACCTTTACGCATAACCAGCCCATGATCAGCAGTGGTGTAGGTACAAAGGCTATCAATTCGGCTAAGCGTTACATCTGGTGCAATGCATCCATCCGGCAGAATAATGTCGGCATTGTTTTCGGCATAATCCTGTACTTGCAGCAAGCCCCAAAGGCCATTCTGTTTTGCCCATACGCAGCCATCGCGCGCGGGGGCTAAATCTTCATATTGCCCAGCGGAAATTATCTCATTGCCGTAAACATCCAGAACTAGCTTTTGTCCGGATTGATTTTTCACAACTACCATGCCGGATAAGTCTGCGTAAGGATATTCAACAGTTTCGTTCATGATGGACAAACTCATCTGCGGCTGATAAATGCAGGGGATTACTAAAGCACCGCTTTGGTCGCAATATCCCCAGTTACCGGCTGCATCCTTTACCGCGATTAAAGATTCACCGGCCATGCAGGCATCCTGGTAGTCGAAATCGGTTAAAATTGTACCGTTTTTATCCGCAACGGCAAAAGGTGCAGAATTGTCAACAAGATAACCGGCATATTCATCATCCCAAATGCCTTGCTGGATGCCAACCAAATCAGGAGCATACACCTGTTCGATGGGCGTGCCACTAAATGTATAGACACCAATAGCAGAACGGTAAATCTGGCTGTCACCTAAAATCCACTGGATGCCATACCCGCCGTGCCCGCCCAGCATGGTTGTAAAAGGCATTTGTTGGGCAACCAGCTCCTGGTTAATCTGTTCTTCCAGGGCATTCAGCTTCTGGTAATCGTATGTATCATCTACCCCAATGGAGAGCTCCTGCTCACCATACAGGTACGGGATGCTTTCTGACAAATCTTCCAGAAAAGCATTACAGTTGACAGCATTAAACAGGCTCCAGCGTTCGCCCTTGCGCACAGCGTACAGATTTCGGGCAGCGGCGTAACCGGCAGTGTGGGTTTCGCGGGAGAAGAGAGGAATCATCTCGTCAAAATCATATTGCGGCGGTAACTTTCAGTTGGCATTGCTAGTGGATGGTATAGCTGTGGCAACAGGTTCACTGGTCGGGGAAAGAGCAGCGGAGGAAGCAGGTTTATTTTCTGGCGCTGCAGCACAAGCGGTAAGCATTATTGCGGTGATAACACTGGCGGAAAATGAGAATAACTTCCTTTTCATGGTTTTTCACTCCTTGCGTAAATGATTTTTCGGTAAGATGAAGAAGTAATATAAGAAAGTGAATTCATAAACCCTATAATATCTTATTTTATCAAAAATATCTGCTAATGGGAATAGCTAACAATTCTACATGGATAAATTTGGATAGTATGACAAAGATTGCAGAACTGGAGTGAAAGTCCGAATTATGGGATGAGTGATCTGCTATAATAAAAGAAACAAAGAAGCCGCCACAGTCGGACTGTGACGGCTAGGAATAAGAAGAAATGTGGAACTATTATAAAATCCATTTCTATCCACAGAAAGCCTTAAGGTCGCTTTCTGACATAAAGTAGTGTACATGATTTTATCATGAAAAGCAAATTTTTTAGTAAAGAGGATTGACAGAGTCCTATTTATGATGTTATATTGATTACAAATGAAACTTTTATATAATCCAAAATAAAAACATAAGAAGATGATTACCATGCTACTCGGTCATACCAAACAAATCAATGGCGTCTGGAAAATACAATCCCTAAAACAACACAGTGAAAACGTGGCCGAGTACTGCGCACGGGCGTGCCAGCCGCTGGGACTTGAAAATTTGGGCCGTCTTACAGGCTGGCTCCATGACGTTGGAAAATCTCATATCAACGTGCAAAAACATCTGAGAGGCCAGACAAACGAAAAAATCAATCATTCCAGCGCCGGAATGCGGTGGCTATGGGAAAATTATGGCGGAGAAACAGCTTCACCACCTTCTCGCTTGACTGCGCAAATGGCAGCATTGGCAATCGGATCCCATCACTCTGAACGTATGGATGTTTTCGACCTGAGTGGAGTAGAACCCTGGATAAAACATATGTATTCAGAGCAGGCTCAAGAGCTATATGAAGAAAGCTGCCGGGCCTTTTTTGCGGATTGCATAAGTGAAACAGAGATACGGCAAATGTTTGCCAAAGCTGCGCAGGAGGTAGAATGTCTTGTGCGGAAAATCCGAACGCAGGAAGGAAAGAAGCCGCGGCTTTGTATCTATCAGGTCATGTTGGGGTTGGCACACAGATTTTTGTTTGCAGCCCTGATCGATGCAGACTGGTTGGATTCAGGCAACTATTATAATCAAGAAGGATGCCTTCCCCCGGAGCAGCTTCCGCCATGGGATCTGATAGAAAGCAATGTTGAAAGATTCCTGAACAATTTGCAGCCCCGACATAAAATAGATACCTTGCGTGCAGAAATTTCGGAGCAATGCAAGACAGCAGGCGAATGTGCAAAGCTGGGCATTTACCGCTTGTATGTGCCAACAGGCGGAGGAAAAACATTTTCCGGGCTGCGATATTGTGTGCATGCGGCCAAAAAACTTTCGGCCCGGCATATTTTCTATGTTGCACCGTTCCGGTCAATTATCGGACAGAATGTACAGGAGTTCAAAAAGGCATTAGGCGGCAGTGAATATCTGTTGGAGCACCATACGGATGCGGTGCTGGATACAGAGAACCCCGAAATTCTCCGCCAGCTGGAACGCTGGCAGGAAGCGCCGGTGATATGTACAACTATGGTACAGATGCTGCAAACCCTGTTTTGCAGCAGGCGGCAGAATGTGCGCCGCATGGCAGCACTGGCAAATTCTATCTTGGTGTTTGACGAAATACAGTCCCTGCCCATTTGCCATACATACTTGTTCAACCAGGCGGCAAATTTCTTGGCGTACTATTTGGGGTGCGTTGTTGTTTTGTGTACGGCAACACAGCCAGCGCTAAGCGAAGTAGCAAACCCTTTGCGGCTTGCATCGCCGGTGGACCTGGTCCCGGATTACCAGCTGCGCTTTGCACAGTTCCGAAGGACAAAGATTGAAGTGCCCGAAACAGGAAATGGATTTCAGGCAGGAGAACTCGCAGAATTTGTACGGAGCAAGCAAGACGAGAATGGCAGCATTTTGGTCATCTTGAATACCCGTTCGGCGGTCGAAAAGGTGTTTGAGGCTTTGAAACAATGCCAGCCGGAACATACACAACTTTACTGCCTGACCACGCACCTGTGTGCAAAGCACCGTGCAGATGTTATCGCAGAAGTTAAGCAAAAATTAAACACCTTACACGGTCAGGAACGTTTGATCTGTGTAAGCAGCCAACTGATAGAAGCAGGCGTGGATGTAAGCTTTGATTGCGTCATTCGAAGTATGGCTGCGCTGCCCAGTGTGGCCCAGGCTTCCGGCCGATGCAACCGCAATGCGGAAAGGAAATGCCGCACGGTGTATCTTGTTAAAACCTACAATCTGGAAAATCTGGATCGACTTCCGGAACTGCGCAACGGCAGGGAAGCCACACGGCACCTGCTGCAGCAATTACAAAGGGATGCGGACCTGTTAGAGCCGGAAAGTATTTTGAGGTACTACCAGCTTTATTATGCAGAGTCCCAACAACAGGAACGGATGGGCGATCCGGTTGAATTAAAGGGGTACATTCCCCCAAAAACAGTGAATTTGTTTGACCTTTTGTCAGATAATCAGGAAAGTGTGCTAGCCTGGAAAGAGACAACAGGAAAACAAAAGTTCCCCAATTACTTGCTCCGGCAGGCGTTTGCCACGGCAGAAAGGAATTTCCATGCTTTGGAGGACATTACAACGCCGGTGGTGGTTCCCTATGGGGAAGATGGCGCGGATATGGCAACAAGACTTTCGTCCAGTAAACCGCTTACCCCCAAAATGCTGCGGGACGCACAACGCTTTACCGTTGGTATTACAACAAATGAAAAAATACGCCTGGCAGATCAAGGCGCACTGTACACAGTAAAAGAAGGGGCAGTGACAATTCTTAACAAGGAATATTACGATGACGAAAAGGGAATTCAGACAAGCCCCGGATTTATGCCGATACAATTTGCTTAACAAGGAGGGTTAGACTTTGCAATACGAAAATTCAATATCCATGCAGGTATATGGGCGTTATGCACTGTTCAGCGACCCAATTACCCGCGTAGGCGGCGAAAAATTCAGCTACCCGGTGCCTACCTACCAGGCATTGAAGGGCATTTATGAAAGCTGCTATTGGAAACCAACGTTCACCTGGGTAATTGATGAACTGCGCGTGATGAACCCGATTGAAAGACAATCCAAGGGCATCCGTCCCATTATGTATAACAATGGAAAAAACGATCTTTCCATCTATACGTACCTTTCCGATGTTTGCTACCAGGTGCGGGCACATTTTGAATGGAACGAACATCGCCCAGACCTGGAAAAAGACCGCAATGAAAACAAACATTACGCTATTGCAAAGCGTATGTTGGAACGCGGCGGCAGAAGAGATATCTTTTTGGGAACACGCGAATGCCAGGGGTATATTGAACCCTGCATTTTTGGCCTGGGAAAAGGGCATTATGATGATGTTTCATCCCTGGACCTAGGCCTAATGGAGCACGGCATTACCTATGCGGACGAAAACGGGAAAGGCGTGATGCAGGAACGCTTTTGGCACCCGGTAATGCAGAACGGAAAAATCTGTTTTTGCCGCCCGGAAGAATGCGAAATTGTGCGCGATATCCACCCGCAAAAGATGAAGACCTTTACGCTGGGTGAAACGGTCAGCGACTGCGATGATTTGTACAGGGAGGTGATACAGAAATGAGCTGGCTTAGTTATTGCTATAAAACCTACCAGAATAGCGTGTCAGAAATTGGAAAGCAGCAGCCTGGGAAAGTTCCACTACTGCCGGTGGCTCACACGACGCAGCAGGTCAACATTGAAGTGGAGCTGGACAAGGACGGAAACTTTCAGTATGCAGGCTTGCTGGCACAAGATCAAAGGACAACGATCATTCCTTGCACAGAGGAATCTTCGGCGCGGACATCCGGCATGGTGCCGCACCCGCTAGTGGATAAACTGCAATATATTGCGGCAGATTATCCCACTTTTGGTGGTAGTAAAGAATCCGGATGGCCGCTTTACCACAAGCAGTTACAAGCGTGGTGTACATCTCCTTATGCCCACCTGGCTGTGTGTACAGTCCTGCACTACCTGGAAAAAGAATGCCTGATCGCAGACCTGGTCAAGGCAAATATTTTGTTTATAGATGAAAATGGAACTCTGCCAACAAAATGGCAGGGAAACAAAGAAGACAAGCCCCCTATTTTGGATACGCTGGCCGGTAGTGACCAGACGGAATCTTTTGTCCGGTTCCGCGTTGACAATGTTGATTTGTCGCGTGATACAACAGTCCGAGAAAGCTTTATCCGCTTTTATGAAACACAGTTAAAAGATATTGACTATTGCACAGTTCAGGGAATCAAAATGCCGGTTTCTACATTAAGCCCGTATAAGATCCGCAACCCAGGTGACCGTGCAAAGCTGATATCCAGCAATGACAATACGAATTATACTTACCGCGGGCGCTTTGCGGATGCAGCGCAGGCACTTTCGATTGGTTATGAAACAACCCAAAAGGCACACAGCGCCTTGCGATGGTTGGTCAGCAAGCAAGGGGTAAATACAGGGGACCAGACTGTACTTGTTTGGGGAACACAGAACGAAGCAGTACCCAATGTGCTGGGGGATACTCTCGATATTGCCCAGGAATATAATCCACTAGCAGGCGATGATTGGGACGATTTTGAGGAAGATACAGAAAGGTTGCCTGCGAATACCCAAGAAGAAATTGCACGGCAGTTTAACCGGGCCATTCTGGGGTATCAGCACCAGTTGAAGGACAATTCCCAAACGGCGGTCATGATTTTGGATTCTGCTACACCTGGCCGGTTGTCCATCCGGTACTATCAGGAACTGCAGGGCTCTAAGTTGCTTGCCAATATAAAGGATTGGCACGATACGTTCCAATGGCAGCTGGAATACCGCAGTGTAGAGGAGCCGACGGAACTGGGCAAAAAGCCCAAGATCAAGAAAGTTGTCTTTGTTGGTGCGCCTGCCCCGGCGGACATTGCAAAAGCAGCCTATGGCGAAAAAGTGGATGCAAAGCTGAAACAAGCGACAATCGAACGACTGATTCCCTGTATTACCAATGGGGAGCGCTTCCCGCGGGATTTGATGATCAGCGCGGTAGATCGGGCAACAAACAGCATTGGCCTGGATTATTGGGAACAACAAAAAACACAAAACATTGCCTGCGCCCTTGTGCGTGGGTACTATCATAGAAATAAGAAGGTGGATTATCCGATGAATGTTGATGAAACCATTAAAGACCGAAACTATTTGTTTGGGAGAATTTTAGCCTGTGCAGAACAGATTGAAAGACGGGCGTTGATTCAGCTAGGAAATGAGAACGAAAAACGTTTGACAAATGCAGAGCGTTTAAGAACCGCGTTTGCTCTGCACCCGGCAGCAACAACACTTCTTTTAGATAAAAAATTAAATCCGTACCTGAACAGAATGAAAAACCGTAACGGAATGGATAGCCAAAGATATGCGATGATGCAAGAATTATTACATAAGATTGGCACAGAAAACTTTACGAACAAAAGACTTGGTGAGCTGTATCTGGTTGGCTATGCCGACCAGATGATGGACTTTAAGGCCGAAAATGCAGAATATAAAGCGAAAGCAAAAAAGCAGGAGGAATAAAAGATGGCTGTGCTGCAGAATAAAATCGACTTTGCACTTGTGATTGCTGTAAACCATGCGAACCCGAACGGTGACCCGCTGAACGGAAACCGCCCGCGCGAAACGTATGAGGGACTGGGTGAAATTTCGGATGTGTGCCTGAAACGCAAGATCCGCAACCGCATGATGGACCTTGGCCAGAATGTGTTTGTCCAGTCGGACGACCGCTGCAATGATGGCTTCAAAAGCCTGAAAGACCGTGCAGACGGCTGCCCAGCAGTGAAAAAAGCTGAAAAAGATAAAGATGCTTATGCAAAGGCTGCCTGTGAAACCTGGCTGGATGTGCGCAGCTTTGGCCAGGTGTTTGCCTTTAAGGGGAAAGAATCCAAGGGCGATGGTGTTTCCATTGGCGTGCGCGGCCCGGTATCTATTCATCCGGCTTTCAGCGTGGACCCGATTGATGTCGATGATATCCAGATCACAAAGAGCGTGAACGGTACGACTGGCGAAAAGAAGTCAAGCGATACCATGGGTATGAAGCACCGTGTGGCTTTTGGCGTGTACACAACCTTTGGCAGCATTAACTGCCAGCTGGCAGAAAAGACCGGCTTTACAGATGAAGATGCAGAAATCATCAAAGAAACGCTGCGCACACTGTTTGAAAACGATATTTCCTCTGCCCGCCCGGATGGAAGTATGGAGGTTGTTCGCCTGTATTGGTGGCGTCATAACTGCAAAAACGGACAGTATTCTTCGGCAAAGGTCCATCGCTGTCTGCATGTGGAGCTAAAAGAAAGTGTGGCACAAGCACACCGGGTGGAAGATTATAATATTACTTGCGATACCCTGAACGGATTGACACCGGAAGTGTATGATGAATACTGATGACTATCTGCAAATGTCTGGCATCCAGCACTTTGCATTCTGCCGCCGTCAATGGGCACTTGCGTACTTGGAACAACAATGGTCCGAAAACCAACGCACCGCCGAAGGCCGCCTGCAGCATACCCGCTGCCATGATGTTACCCTGACGGAAAAACGCGGCGATTTGCTGATCGCCCGCGGTATGAGGGTCGTCAGCCACCGCTTAAAACTGACCGGCGACTGCGATGTGGTAGAGTTTCACAAGGATCCAAACGGCGTGTCATTGCAGGGCCGCCGCGGCCTGTGGCAGCCCATGCCCGTGGAATATAAGCATGGCCGCAGCAAGGTAAACGATGCCGACCGTTTGCAGCTCTGCGCACAGGCCATGGCGCTGGAAGAAATGCTGGTGTGCGAGGTGCCGGAAGGGGAAATCTTTTATGAAGAAACCCGGCAGCGTGAACATGTTTCCCTGACACCGGAACTGCGCAGCACCGCGCAGACCATGGCGGATGAGATGAACCGCCTGTTTGCGCGCGGCTATACCCCAAAAAGCAAACCCGGCAAGCATTGCAATGCCTGCTCACTGAAAGAGCTTTGCCTGCCGGCGCTGTATCAGCAGGCAGACCCGGCGGCGTATCTGCGGGAGCATATTGAGGAGGGCGTGCCATGAGAAAGCTGCTCAACACCCTGTTTGTCATCAATGAGGACGCTTACCTGACATTGGATGGCGAAAACCTTGTTGTTACCCGCAATAAGCAGGAAACCCACCGCTATGCCCTGCATACGCTGGAAGGCATCGTCTGCTTTACTTACGCAGGTGCCAGCCCCGCTTTGATGGGAGCTTGTGCCCGGCGGGGCATTGACCTTTGCTTTTTTGACCCGTATGGCAGATTTCAGGCCCGCACCGTGGGGGAAGAACGCGGCAATGTGCTGCTGCGTCAGACGCAGTACCGCGTGTCGGATGACCCGGCCCAGAGCTGTCGCTATGCCCGGAGCTTTATCCTTGGTAAAGTGTATAACGCACGCTGGGTGCTGGAACGCGCAACCCGCGATCATCCCCAGCGTGTCCCGGTCGAAAAACTGAAACGCACCTCCACCCAGCTGGCCGCCGCGCTGCCGCTGATACAGACCAGCGATGATCCGGAACAGCTGCGCGGCCTGGAAGGCGAGGCAGCCCAGCGCTACTTTGACTGCCTGAATGACCTGATTCTGCAGCAAAAGCAGGATTTTGTGTTTGAGGGCCGCAGCCGCCGTCCACCGCTGGACAATGTGAATGCGCTGCTTTCGTTTGCCTACAGCATGCTGGCGCGGGAGTGTGCATCCGCCTTGACCGCTGTGGGCCTGGACCCTTATGTTGGCTTTATGCACCGCCCGCGCCCCGGCCGCAAAAGTCTGGCACTTGACCTGATGGAAGAACTGCGGGCGGTTTATGCAGACCGGCTGGTCATCAGCTGCATCAATCAAAAGATCATCACGGCAAAACACCTGCAAAAACAGGAAAATGGTGCCGTACTGCTGACGGATGATGGCCGCAAAGCTTTCCTGACCGCATGGCAGAACAAAAAGAAGGAAGAGATCACCCATCCGTTTTTGAAAGAAAAACTGCCCTGGGGGCTGGTGCCCTATGTTCAGGCGCTTTTGTTGGCCCGTGCTCTGCGCGGCGACCTGGAAGTGTACCCACCGTTTTTCTGGAAGTGAGGTGCCGTTATGTTGGTGCTTGTAACCTATGATGTCAACACCGAAACAGCCGCCGGTCGTCGCAGGCTGCGCAAAGTAGCAAAAGTCTGTGTAGACTACGGCCAGCGGGTGCAAAACTCCGTATTTGAGTGCCTGCTGGATGCCGCGCAATACACGATGTTCAAAGCAAAATTGACCGAACTGATCGATTCGGAATCGGACAGCCTGCGCTTTTATCAACTGGGAAACCATTACAAAAGCAAAGTTGAGCATGTGGGTCTGCACCCGGATTTTGATCAGGATGGAATCTTGTTTGCTTAGTGCGAGGGGAAGGCAATCATAAAATTCCCGGTTCCTTCGCACCAGAAAATATGGAAAAAACAGGGGCAGAAAGGGTAAAATACAGCCTTGCCTGTCAGCATGAAGATGCAATCCCCATAAAATTTGTTTCATATGCGCAAAAGTGCCCCACTGTTTTGTGCACTTTTGCTGTCGCTCTCCGCAAGGAGAGCGTGGATAGAAATTCTTCTGGGCTGGTTCTCGCATGGTCACTTTGATTGTCGCTCTCCGCAAGGAGAGCGTGGATAGAAATGGCGGTTACATCCGAAGTATCCGAAAGAGTACCGGTCGCTCTCCGCAAGGAGAGCGTGGATAGAAATATGTTTGAATCTAATGCGCCAATTGCTACCGTTAAGTCGCTCTCCGCAAGGAGAGCGTGGATAGAAATTCTGGTAAAGCAGTTAAACAGATGGGTGCAATGGGTCGCTCTCCGCAAGGAGAGCGTGGATAGAAATAACGAAAAAGCCCTGCTGCGCACCGACAGCAAAACAGTCGCTCTCCGCAAGGAGAGCGTGGATAGAAATATGACGATTGAAAGCTCCAAGGAAGCGGGCAGCGCAGTCGCTCTCCGCAAGGAGAGCGTGGATAGAAATGTATGAAGGAGGTGTTACCATGGGCGTTACAGTCTGTCGCTCTCCGCAAGGAGAGCGTGGATAGAAATAATTTTTCCGCCGGTGGACACATCATCAGTCAGAGTCGCTCTCCGCAAGGAGAGCGTGGATAGAAATATCTGGCGTTGATACGGTATCTCATCAACACTTATGTCGCTCTCCGCAAGGAGAGCGTGGATAGAAATAGATACGCTATCAGCTTTAGCGCCTAAACAAAATCGTCGCTCTCCGCAAGGAGAGCGTGGATAGAAATACTATCTTCCAAGTATGCATTGTAACTGGCCGATTGTCGCTCTCCGCAAGGAGAGCGTGGATAGAAATTTGCAGTTACGTCCGAAGTGTCCGAAAGGGTACCGCGTCGCTCTCCGCAAGGAGAGCGTGGATAGAAATAGATGAAATGTCAGGAGCAACAGGGCGAATTTTACGTCGCTCTCCGCAAGGAGAGCGTGGATAGAAATGGTATGCTTTAATGCAATTATTCATCCCTCCACCGTCGCTCTCCGCAAGGAGAGCGTGGATAGAAATTTCCAAGCTACAACGCTCAACAGATATCATTTCGTCGCTCTCCGCAAGGAGAGCGTGGATAGAAATAATTTTCTTATTATCTCCATACCCATAGACCTTTGTCGCTCTCCGCAAGGAGAGCGTGGATAGAAATGCAGGATGATGGGGATTAAGCGAAGTGAGTTTCGTCGCTCTCCGCAAGGAGAGCGTGGATAGAAATATCTTTGCTGGTAAAGCTCCGTACATGGAAAATGCGTCGCTCTCCGCAAGGAGAGCGTGGATAGAAATGCAGAGATATTGCAAGTATGCCCGATGATGTCCGTCGCTCTCCGCAAGGAGAGCGTGGATAGAAATCTCATCAACGGAATCTTGTTCCGTCTGCTCTTCAGTCGCTCTCCGCAAGGAGAGCGTGGATAGAAATAAGATGTTCGCCTGTATCGGCTTCCACTAATTACGCGTCGCTCTCCGCAAGGAGAGCGTGGATAGAAATCCATGTTGTTCTTGTCGTTCCGCGCGGCTGTTGGCTGTCGCTCTCCGCAAGGAGAGCGTGGATAGAAATATCTCGCGCTGATTCGGTATCTTATCAATACTTATGTCGCTCTCCGCAAGGAGAGCGTGGATAGAAATATCAAGCCAACGCCGTTGACCAGATTCTCCCGGGGGTCGCTCTCCGCAAGGAGAGCGTGGATAGAAATGTTAATCTCCGCATTGTGGATGGCTCGAAGTCATGTCGCTCTCCGCAAGGAGAGCGTGGATAGAAATCTGCGATGACTTCGCAGATTAGCGTTACATCTATTGTCGCTCTCCGCAAGGAGAGCGTGGATAGAAATTTTTTTACGTATCATTAAATTATAAGGAGGTGCTCGTCGCTCTCCGCAAGGAGAGCGTGGATAGAAATACAGTGTAACACTGTCATTGATGGGCAATCTGCTGGTCGCTCTCCGCAAGGAGAGCGTGGATAGAAATATCAAACCATCAGACCGTTGATTTTCATATTGCTCCGTCGCTCTCCGCAAGGAGAGCGTGGATAGAAATATGCTCAGAATCGGCACCTTGCGAAGCACCCACGTCGCTCTCCGCAAGGAGAGCGTGGATAGAAATGTCTTTATTTGGTCTTTTGTTGCTCGTTTAATTCATGTCGCTCTCCGCAAGGAGAGCGTGGATAGAAATATGTGGTGGGGTGTTCGCAAAGCCGTTGGCAGCCTGGTCGCTCTCCGCAAGGAGAGCGTGGATAGAAATGCTTGGTTGGCTGCGCACGTTAGAGGTAACTCGCGTCGCTCTCCGCAAGGAGAGCGTGGATAGAAATTTGATGAGCAGATTGAACAAGAATCTACTCCCGAAGTCGCTCTCCGCAAGGAGAGCGTGGATAGAAATCCGATTGTTCCGGTTGAACTTACAACGCTCGTGAAGTCGCTCTCCGCAAGGAGAGCGTGGATAGAAATGATGAAATGTCAAGCTAAGAAGTATTCTGGGCTTGTCGCTCTCCGCAAGGAGAGCGTGGATAGAAATACTATGCGTCGGGATTTTAAGGCCCTGGGCTTGCTGTCGCTCTCCGCAAGGAGAGCGTGGATAGAAATGAAACCCCTACCCCGACCTTTGCCGATTGGGGCAAGTCGCCCTCCGCAAGGAGAGCGTGGATAGAAATGCTCAAGTCCGCAGAGGATGAAGCGCCGGAGGTGTCGCTCTCCGCAAGGAGAGCATAAAATGTTTCTCTTTCTGACTGTTCAGGGTGGTTTTGTTCATGCGGATATCCGCTTTAATTTTAAAAATTGCTATAGTAAAAAACTCTCGCATAAAATAATATAAAAATATTATATTATCTAGTTGACAAGGTACCCCGGCGGGGTACCTTGCATGTGATGGGAGGGTAACATAATGCAGGAAAACGAAAAGAAGGAACCGTGTTGCTGCTGTGCACACAAAACAAAGCATCGCAGTGAAGAAGAGTATAAAAGCCTGGTCCACAGACTGAACCGGATCGAAGGGCAGATCCGGGGCATCCGTGGGATGGTGGAAAACGAAGTGTATTGTCCGGATATTCTGGTGCAGTCGGCGGCGGTAACGGCGGCGATGAACGCGTTCAACCGTGAGCTGCTGGCAAACCATATCCGCACCTGTGTGGCGGATGGTATCCGTGCCGGGAATGACGAAGTTGTGGATGAGCTGCTGAAAACGCTGCAGAAACTGATGAAATAAGCATTGCCTGCACAAAATAGCAGAAGCAGAACATGAAATAAATGCACGAGTGTTTGAGCCAGCAAAAATGCCATGCCAGTGCCCAGTACGGTTGTTTTTCTGTTCACAAACATCGGTAAAAGTTTGTGTAACATTACCAGAGCCATGAATAAATGCCAGTCATTCCCTGTGAGAGGGTGTGGATAGAAATGCCGCATCGGTCTTGGTTGTCCCCAACGTATCGCTCTCCGCAAGGAGAGTGTGGATAGAAATGGTAACCTCAATAATACGTCGAATTGCAGGCTAGCCGCTCACCAAAAGGGGAGTAAGGATAGGGCAACACCGCACAATTCCCGCCTTGCGGCTTAAGCACCGCTCCGGCAGCTG
>OKVB01000737.1_pt1 | contig 14786 bp, 10 predicted proteins | sample 1606651 | NCBI WGS metagenome assembly OKVB01 (sample SAMEA3882518, study PRJEB24775) | human gut metagenome | biome: human-associated habitat; feature: intestine environment; material: feces | place: Netherlands | collected 2009/2010 | reverse complement strand
AGCGGCGCGGGCAGATGATCCAGCACATTCGCGCCAAAACGGCGGTGTGCGTAGGTAGAAGGCATCTCTCATTCCTCCTTTTTGCAGTGTCAGCGCCCGCCGCCCTGTTCCGGCTGCACTGACCAAAAATTCTATCGTTTTCAGTATAGCAGAAAGTTTGCCGACCTTCTACCCTTTTGTGTCTGTTTTCTGTAAAAAGTTTTAATAATTTTGCTGTGCTTCCCGCCGCTCCTCCAGTCAAAACCACCGGCTGAGCCGGTGGCTTGAGTAAGCCCTAGAAGGGCATAATACTAGCAAAGCCCCTTAAGGGGCCACGAATGGGTCTGCCAACTGCATTCCTGTCTCGTGGCAGGCCCCTCAAGGGGCCCTTTTATTTACGCCTTAGTTTCCTTGCTACCCGTAAACGGGTCCACGAACTCCTTAAGGCTCAACTGATCGGCAATCTGGTCCTGTTGCAGTTGATTTTTAATGTACTCTTGGATTTTCTTTTTGTTCTTTCCTACCGTATCCACGAAGTATCCCCTGGCCCAGAAATGCCGATTGCCATACTTGTACTTCAGATTTGCATGTCTGTCGAAAATCATGAGACTGCTCTTTCCCTTGAGATATCCCATGACATAGGAAATGCTGTACTTCGGCGAAAAACTTATCAGCATATGGATATGGTCAGGGCAGGCCTCCGCTTCAATGATTTCAATACCTTTTTGTTCGCACAACTGGCGCAGTATCTGCCCTATATCCTTTTTGATCTGACCGTAAATTACCATTCTCCGATATTTCGGTGCAAACACTACATGGTATTGACATCTCCACGTGGTATGGCTTAAACTATCTACGTCTTTGTTATCTTTCATTTCAAAGATAAACCTCCCTGTTCCTAGAATGTGGTTGGCAAACCCACACTCTATTCTACGGGGAGGTTTCTCTTTGTCTAGGGCTAAAGCCGTTTTTATTCCACCAGCTTAGCTGGTGGTTGTCGCTCGCTCAAGCTACCCAACCACAAAAACAGCCTTCGGCAAATGCCGAAGGCTGTTTTTAAATAATTCAAAGCTCTATCACTTTACACTTATCAGTTCAGCTTCTTGCGGTTGATGAACAGGTAAGCGGCAGCGCCGCCCAGTGCGGCAACCAGAACGATGGCCAGACCTGCAACAGAGTTGCTGTTGGTGCTGGAAACGCCGGTCTGCGGGATGATCTTGCTGGAGTTATCAGCGGGGGTGTTGGACTTGGTAACATCCGGGGTGTTGGTCGGAGTATTGTCCGGGGTATTGGTTTCCTCAGTCGGGGTGTTTGCCGGAGTATTGGTCGGAGTGGTCTCCGGGATAACCGGGGTGGTCGGGGTCACGACCGGGGTAGCGGTCGGGGTGGCAGTCGGCTTCGGAGCTTCCATAAAGATGGGGTACAGGTAGATACCGCCTACCAGGCTGCCAACCGGGAATGCACCAAGGCCGCTGGTGCCCAGTTCAGTAGCATCGGCGCCCAGGACAAAGTGCTCTTTGCCCCAAACGTCCCAGCCTTTGAACTCCCAGCCCTCGTTTGCGATAACGGTGGGCAGAGTGATCGGAGTCTCCTCAAACTCGGCACGGTTCAGATAAGTCAGGGCAACATTGTCGGGATCGCTCTCGAAATGGCCCTTGGTGGTGTCCATAAAAATGGTAACATCCACCACGCGCACACAGGAAGCGCTGTCTTCGCTTGCAGCTTCGTCAGCGGTGTTGTCCTGTGCAGCCTCCTCCACTACTGCGGGTGCAGCAGCTTCCTCGGTGGTCTCGGTTTCTGCATACGCCGATACAGGCAGACAAACTGCCAAGGCAACAGCCGTAACCAGCGTAAGCAGACGCGAAAACCTGCTCGTCTTTTGCATAATTCTTACTCCCTTTCCAAAATTATATCCCAAACGCAAAGGTACGGATTGCTGTTGCCTTTGTGCCCAGAATTCAAATAAAGATTTTACGCCCCAGCCGGCCAGCGGGCTGGAAGCAGCGGGTCCGGATTGACGGTAACTTCATCCGCCATCAGCGTTTCCCCGTCCCGCAGTGGGCGTGCCATGATCAGCAGGCGGGCATCTGACATTTCATAGGTACAGGTACACAATGTCAAAAGCCGTTCGTCTGCGCGGGCATAATCGCCCGTGGTATAAAACGCGCGCTTGGCCACTTCATCCAGGTATTCCTGCTCTGCCGCATCATCGGCAAAGTTCACATACTGGTTAAAGTGGAACACATCGCCATCGCTTTCGCGCGTGGTAATTGCATAAACTGCCACGATCTTGTAGTACTGGCCACCGTTCAGGCTGTCCAGCTCAATGACCGGGTGTTCCTGATAATATTCCGGTTCGCGGTAATTTTGCAGGCTGGAAAACCGCACCGTATCCCCCACGCCCATGTTGTGGCCGTACAGGATCAAATGGCGGCTTTGCTGGATATCGCACTCATAATCCAGGTACGGCAGGCCCAAGTCATCCCAGTTGCCATCCAGGTCGTGCTTTAAGTAGTAGCTGTTGTCCCCTTCTCTTTGCATCACCGGCAGGTCAACATCGGTATCGTCGATCTTGATCCAGCCGATCACTTCGGGGTTACGCTCCAGCAGTGCGGTAAAATCCCGCGGTTCCGGGGTAACGGCGGGCTGCATGGTGGGGGCCGCGGTAACCTGCGGCTCCGGCGTCTGCTCTGGTTCTGCAGTCTGCACCACCGGCGGGCTCTCGCTCACCATCTTGCGCTGCTGCAGCCAGTTGGGCAGTTGCAATGCCGCCATAGCAATCAACGCCGCCGCCATACCGGAGCAAAACACCCCTGCAAGAATGCGCGACTGCTGGCTCACAGAGCTGCCTCCACAAAGTAGGCATCGCCTTTGCTGCCATCGGTCTTGTATTCCTGATACGCAATGGTGCAGCTGGTGCTGCCATCGGGAATTTCAGCCATCAGCCAGTCGCTGCGCTCCTGGCCGGGGGTCAGCTCATAAGCATACGGCATCATGGTATCATCCACTGCGTTCAGGCAGGTGCCGTAATCACTGTCGCCCTCGCCCCACTGGATTTGGAAATCCTGCAGGAACATCGTGTAGGTCTGGCTGCTGGTGTTCTTGATGTTCAGGCGCATGCGCACCAGGCGTTCGCCATCCGGGATATCAATGCCGGGGTAGCTTTCCACCAGGCTGACATCCGTAATGGAAAAGTCAAACAGTGCCGTGCTGACCGTTTCGCCTGCCGTATTGTTATGTGCGTTTGTTTTACCGCAGGCGGTCAGCAGCAATGCCATACCTAGCACAGCTGCAAGGCCCGGCGCTGCCAAAGTCCGTCTCATGCTATGTTCTCCTACTTTTCCGTGTTGCCATTGCACAAGTATTTAACATCTGTTCAACGTTAAAAATACAGGGCAATGTACAGCTATCATATTATCACGCCGCGCTTGTTTTGTCAATCAAAAAAGCACGGTCTTCTGCAGTCTGTTTTGTCATTTTTGTTGTTGAGCTGATGTTGTGTAGGGGTAGTATAACTGCGCGGCGGCATGTTTTATGCATTGGCAGCGTTTCTCTGCGGCGGCCAGAGGGCTGGCTGTTCCACCGGTCGTTTTTCTGTTTGGTACACATGATACCTTGCTCTGTAGGGAGCTGTCTTGACCATTCCGGAGCTTTGGTACATCTGCCATAATGAGATTTGCCGCAAGGTTTGTCTGCGGTGTCGGGGACGTTGCTCCCCTACTGTGGGGCAAGGTATATCACACATTTTTATTGTACGGTCGGGCCGCCTTCAGTGGGGGGCGGGTGACCCCGCCCTACCATACAAAAAACTGCACAGCGTTTGGGCTGTGCAGCTTCATCAAAATTATCGTTATGTCAGCAGGAGCTTATTCCGTACCTGAACTATCCTGCGTATCCCCACCGGTATCCCCGGTATCAGCTTCAGGTTCGCTCTGGGCATCGGTCTGGTCGTCCGCCGTGCTGTCCGGTTCAGCGGTGCCGTCGGCGGTATCACCTGTGGGATTGCCGGTATCGGCCACGGTGGAATCCAGGTTGTTCTGCACCAACTCCTGCGGGTCACCGGAATCGGTGGTCGGGGCTGCGGTCGAAGCAGACACTTCGGGCTGCATATCGCTTTCCTGCAATGCACTCAGATACCACTTACGGCCCTCGCCGCGGGTGAACACATAGTCCATATACTTGGTCGGCTCCGTGGGGGCGGTCAGGTTGATCTCGCCGCTGGAGCTATTGTTGATGGTGGGGATATAGCCAACCGTCACATAGGTCTTGCCGCTCTGGGTGGAAATCTTTTCCACTTCCGGGGTATACATAGCCACCATGCTGGTAACAGGAACCAGATAGCCCTGCTTTTCCTCGTCATAGGTATAATTGAACTCTTCGGTCTGGAAAGAGCCATCGGTGATCTTGTAATCCGGGCCAAGCAGGTTGGTCAGGTAGGTGTCAACTTCCAGTTTGGGCAGAATGATGGAGCCGGTTTCGCTGTCGCGCTCATAGTCGCTCAGGCCGTTATCCCGCTTTTGGATCTGGTACACGGCGCCCCAGATGGCAGCCTGTAAAAACTCCGACTGATCCACCTTGCTCACATCGTCAAACGGCATAGTGTCAAACATGACAAGACCGTACAGACGGTCGGCATAGCTCTGGCGGCGTTCGGTATCATCCAACGCGCTGCGCAGCACGCCAACCACCCAGCTTAATACGGTAAACAGACCAATGATAATCAATACGATTGCCACTGCACCCACGATCTGGCGTGAAAAGCGGCGGTTATTGCGCAGTTGTTCTTCTCTGGAAATTGCCATTCAAAAAAACCTCAAGATCAATCAAGTAAAATAATAATTAAAAAATAATAAAGAATAATGGTGGTATGCGCGCCGTGCGCGCATGATTAAAATAGGCTCCGCACGCCGGGTTAGGCTTGATTGCTTACCAAAAGCAGCGCCCAATTTTTATAAGCTGTGCTGCAGGCACGGCGATTTACCTTCATTATTATTTATTCTTTATTCACTATTCTTTGTTCTGCTGTCACAAACAGCAGAACTAGTATACCACAAACGCCGCCGCTTTGCAAAGCGGCGGCGGGGTGTTTTGCAGAATTTAACAAATGTGCGGCAGCATTACTTGTTTTTGTACATCTGCTCGTAATACTTCTGGTAGTTGCCGCTGGTCACGTGGTCCATCCACTCTTCGTGGGCCAGGTACCAGTCAATGGTCAGCACAATGCCCTTCTCGAACGGGGTTTCGGGGTACCAGCCCAGATCGTTCTTGATCTTGGTGGGGTCAATGCCGTAACGGCGGTCATGGCCCAGGCGGTCCGCCACGTGCTTGATCAGCTCTTCGCTGATGCCCTCATCCTTCAGGCGGTCATGCAGCTGCTCGATGACAGTCTTGACGATGAAGATGTTGGGGCGCTCGTTATGGCCACCGACATTGTAAACTTCGCCGTCCTTGCCGCCGTTGGCAACCATATCAATGGCTTTGCAGTGGTCCATGACATACAGCCAGTCACGGATCTGCATACCATCGCCGTAAACCGGCAGGGTCTTGTGGTGCTTGGCGTTGTTGATGAGCAGCGGGATCAGCTTTTCGGGGAACTGATACGGACCATAGTTGTTGGAGCAGCGGGTGATGTTGATGGGCATGCCATAGGTATCATGGAATGCTTTCACGAACATATCGGCGCTGGCTTTGGAAGCGGAGTACGGGCTGTGCGGGCACAGCGGGGTCGTTTCCATAAAGTAGCCTTCGGCGCCCAAAGCACCGTATACTTCATCGGTGGAAACCTGCAGGTACTTTTTGCCTTCCTTCCAGGTCTTGGCGTCGGCATCGTACCAGGCATCCTTACAGCACTGCAGCAGGTTGACGGTGCCCAGAACATTGGACTCAACAAAAATTTCCGGGTTGCGGATGCTGCGGTCAACGTGGCTTTCGGCAGCAAAGTTGATGACGTAATCCGGGTCAAATTTGGCGATCAGGTCAGTGACAAGAGCCTTATCGCAGATATCGCCCTTAACAAAGATATGGCGGGCATCGTCCTTGATATCTTCCAGGTTTTCCAGGTTGCCGGCATAGGTCAGCTTATCCAGGTTGACCAGGCGGATATCCTGGTATTTTTCCAGCATATAGTGGACAAAGTTGGAGCCAATAAAACCGGCACAGCCGGTAACAAGATAAGTTTTCATTTATTTACCATCCCAATTATTGAAAAAGTCCTGAATTGCATCTTTCCAGTCGCGCATGTCATCGCCGACACTGCACCGCAGGGCGCGGTTTTCCAGTGCGCTCCATGCCGGGCGGTCTGCGGATTTGGGGTTCATCTCTTTATATTGTGCGCTGGTAACGGGCTTTACGGTGCACGGCAGGCCAGACAGGCGGATGATCTCGGATGCGAAATCATACCAGCTGCAAATGCCGCTGCCGGTGCAGTGGTAAATGCCGTAATCATGGCTGACGGCCAGCTTTAAGATATGGTAGGCTAGATCCACCGCATTGGTGGGGTTGCCCAGCTGGTCGTTGACAACATTCAGGGTGTCATGCGTTTTGGCCAGGTTGACCATAGTTTTGACAAAGTTTTTGCCGTAATAGCTGTACAGCCAAGCCGTGCGCACGATAAAGTGGCGGCGGCAGAACTGCTGCACATAGGTTTCGCCCAGCAGCTTGGTCTGGCCGTAGGCCGAAATGGGGGCGGGCAGGGCACTTTCATCCAACGCCACACCGCCGTTGGCTGTACCGGAGAATACATAGTCGGTAGAAATATGGATCAGGCGGGCATTGATCTTTTCGCATGCCAATGCCAGGTTGCGCGGGCCAAGGGCGTTGACGCGGTAAGCGGCATCGCGGTTGGTTTCGCAGCCATCCACGTTGGTAAAAGCAGCGCAGTTGATGACGGTATCCGGCTGGATGCGGCGGATATAGGTCACAGTGGCTTCGCGGTCGGTAATATCCAGCTCATCCACATCAACGGCGATCACCGTTGCTTTGCGCAGGCGCTCCGGCAGCGGGCCAAGGGCGCATTCTTCATCAGCCAGCTGTTTTTGCAGCTCGGTTCCAAGCTGTCCATGGCAGCCGGTAATCAGAATTTTCATCTTGTGCCTCTTTCTTTATACCGCATCAATATTTCAGGCGGTCATCGGCAACATTGCGCAGGTGCTGGCCATAGGGGCTTTTGCCATAGCGCTCGGCGCTTTCCAACAGTTTGCCGCGGTTGATCCAGCCGTATTTATAGGCGATCTCTTCCGGGGCGGAGATCTTGATGCCCTGGCGCTGTTCAATCATGCGCACAAAGTCGGCGGCTTCCACCAGGCTGTCCATCGTACCGGTATCCAGCCAGGCATAACCGCGGCCCAGCAGCTGCACATCCAGCTTGCCTTCCTGCAGGTACATCTCATTCAGGGTGGTAATTTCCAGTTCGCCGCGGGCGCTGGGCTTTACCTGTTTTGCCTTTTCGCACACATCTTTGCTGTAAAAATACAGGCCGGTAACCGCATAGTTGCTCTTGGGCTGTGCGGGCTTTTCTTCAATGGAAGTTGCCTGGCCGTTTTCGTCAAATGCCACCACACCGAAGCGTTCGGGATCGGTGACATAGTAGCCGAACACAGTGCTGCGGCCGGCTTCGGCGTTGGCGGCAGCGGACTTGAGCCGCTTGGAGAAACCTGCGCCGTAGAAAATATTATCGCCCAGCACCATAGCGCAGGGCTCACCGTTAATAAACTCTTCACCCAGGATAAAGGCCTGTGCCAGACCGTCCGGGGAGGGCTGCACTTTATATTGCAGGTGCAGGCCGTACTGGCTGCCATCCCCCAGCAGCGCTTCAAAGCGCGGCGTATCGGTGGGGGTGGAAATGATCAGGATATCCTGGATGCCTGCCAGCATCAGGGTAGACAGCGGGTAATAGATCATGGGCTTATCATACACAGGCAGAAGCTGCTTGGATGTGACCATGGTCAGCGGGTACAGGCGGGTACCAGCACCGCCGGCGAGGATGATACCTTTCATGATGACGCTCCTTTTCAGTGACCGCAGTTGCGGCGAACTATAGGCAGCGCCTATACCGCGCCGCCTGATTTGCCGTGCGTCACCGCCCATCCCACAGGGGCATAAATCCGCACAATTATTTTCTATTATATCGTATTCTATGCCCCTTGGCAAGAGGGAAAATTGAGGGAGCAGAGCCAACAAGATTTGCGAGGGAAAACGTAAAACACATTTGCCGCAAGGCCCCGGAACGGTCAAGACCGTTCCCTGCAAAACATTTTATAACGTGCAACAAACATTATAAGCATTCGTAGGGCGCTGCGCCCGCAGGCGCGTTTCGGAGGCCCGCTTGACGGGCAATGCCCGTCCGTTTGCAAAGCAAACCCGCTCGTGCAGTTGCAAAACCCACTGGGCTTTGCATTGCTCGCCATCACATTTTCGTAAAGACAACACCGCACAATTCCCGCCTGACGGCTTAAGCACCGCTCCGGCGGCTGCGGCACGGCATCTGCGTTGCCAAAATGCTCGATAAGACATCCAGTATTATCTGCGCTTTTGGCTTGGCATCTGCCGCACCTCGCTCGCCGTATCGGCACTTAGAATTATGCGGTATTGCCTAAACTCAAATGTGACCTTCTGGCTCGCAACCCTGCAGCCGGGGCAGCGCCCCGGCTCTTAGGCCGGAGATGAATGACCTCATCCCGCCGCGGCTTTGCTCTATTACGCATTTACATTCCCGCAGCAAGCCGAACCCCATTTGTAGGGGTTAAACATATGGCAGCATCCACGGGATAAATCAATGCTTATACAAAATGCCGCACCCATACCAGGTGCGGCATCTGTTTTATTCGCTTTGGTTATTTCGCGTACTCGGTGGCGCGGCTTTCGCGGATCACGCTGACCTTGATCTGGCCGGGGTAATCCAGCTCGTCCTCGATCTTTTTGGCAACCTGGCGGGCCAGCAGGATGACCTGATCATCACCAACCTTATCCGGCTGGACCAGGATGCGGACCTCGCGGCCTGCCTGCACGGCGTAAGAGCTTTCAACGCCCTCAAAGCCGTTGCACAGGGCTTCCAGCGTTTCCAAACGCTTGATATAGCTTTCCATGTTTTCACGGCGGGCACCGGGGCGGGCTGCGCTGATAGCATCCGCTGCCATAATAATGAAGGCAAGCACCGTCTTGGGCTCCACATCGCCGTGGTGGGCTTCGATTGCATGAATAATCTGCGGGTTCTCGCGGTACTTCTTGCAGATATCCACACCGATCTGCACATGGCTGCCCTCGATCTCATGGTCAAGGGCCTTGCCGATATCATGCAGCAAGCCTGCGCGGCGTGCCAGCTGAACATTCACGCCAAGCTCGCCAGCCATCAGGCCGGCCAGCCATGCCACTTCCAGAGAATGGTTCAGCACATTCTGGCCATAGCTGGTGCGATACTTCAGGCGGCCGATCAGCTTGACCAAATCGGGATGCAGGCTGTGGATACCAAGGTCCATCACAGCCTTTTCGCCCTCGCGCTTCATCTGAATTTCCAGTTCGCGGCGGCACTTATCCACGGTTTCCTCAATGCGGGCCGGGTGGATACGGCCATCGGCGATCAGGCGCTCCAGGGCCATGCGGGCCACTTCACGGCGGGTCTGGTCAAAGCTGGAAAGGGTGATGGCTTCCGGCGTATCGTCAATAATGAGGTCACAGCCAGTGGCAGTTTCCAGAGCGCGGATGTTGCGGCCCTCGCGGCCAATGATGCGGCCCTTCATCTCGTCAGAGGGCAGCGGCACCACGCTGACGGTGGCTTCACTGGTGGCATCGGCTGCGCAGCGGGCAATGGCCTGGCCGACCAGCTCACGGGCGATGGCATCACATTCGTCCTTCATGTTAGCCTGATAGGCGCTGATCTTCATGGCTTTTTCGTGGGTCAGCTCATCGTCAATGTTCTTCAACAACACGGCGCGGGCATCTTCCTGGGTCATGGCGGCGATGGTTTCCAGCTTTTCGGTCTGGCGCAGCTTGAGCTGTTCCAGCTCGTCCAGGCGGGCTTCCACCAGTTCGCCGCGCTTTTTCAGGTCCTCTTCCTTGCGCTCCATGGCGGCGGTGCGCTTATCCAGCGCTTCCTCCTTTTGGTCCATGCGGCGTTCCTGGCGGCTGATCTCCGCGCGGCGGTCCTTGATTTCCTTGTCGGCGTCAGCTTTCAGCTTGAACGCCTCGTCTTTGGCCTCGATGATGGTTTCCTTGCGCTTCTGCTCGGCAGCCTTGATGGCATCGTTCACGATGCGTTTGGCTTCCTCTTCGGCAGAGCCGATCTTGGCTTCGGCGGTACGCTTCCGGTTTTCCCCGCCAAAATAATAACCAAGCGCCCCGCACACGGCAGCGGCAACGACAACCAGCACCCACATCAAAATTGGGGGCATGGCAGTTTCACTCCTTACAAAACTCAAATCAAATGCAGGAGGGCGCAGCACAAGCGGAACGCTTTTATTTCTGGCATACCTGAAAAGCCCGGGCAGCCCGCGCCTGTTTTATCTGGCAGCTACCATGGGTACACTGCCAGCATCTTACAGCGCAAGGGGCTGACCTTTGCGGTTCAAATACTGCCTGCGATATTCTATACAAAATGGGGCGATAATCCAAAGCATACCCAAAAGCGGATACACCTCAAGCCCCATATACACAAATAAAACGAAAAAACGCCAAATTTGCGGCGGTAAAACAAATATCTGAAAAGCGGCGTTCCCGATGGGCGACACCCTTAAGTCCTATCTAATATTGTAGCTACATTGCAGGAAATTGTCAAGGAATTGTTACAACACCGTGAACGTTCCCACCTGGCACAAAAATTGGCAGAAATGCACCTGCGGGGCCGCCTGCCAGCTTCAAAGCAGGGGCTCTGTCTGTATTCTTATGATGAATTGGGAGTAGCCGATGGCAAAGCGGGCCGGGAGCCCCTGCCGGGTGCGGCCCGTTTTTTCCATCATATCACAGTTTTGGGCAAAGGTCATCTTTTGTTACGGTGTAAAATTTTGCGCCGCCCCCTTGACTTCCCCGCCGGGGTGGTATATAGTAAAGGCAACTTCATCCTGAATAAAACGTTGAGGCAGACAATACATGCTGGAACGCGCAAAAGAGAGAACCGCCGCCGAATTTGGCGTGGTGCAAGCGGTTTTGCAGGCGGGCAGCACAGTTACCACTGCCGAGTGCGAAGGCGAACCTTCGCCGGGGTAGCGCCCCGTTACCGGCGCTTACAAAACAGGGCTTTGGGCCTTTGTTTTACGAGTGGGATGCTTTGCCGCGTCCAATTCGGGTGGAACCGTGGAGTATGAATTTGTATGCTTCATCCCGTTTATGGTCAAGAATGGGATGGAGCATTTTTGTTTACCCAAAGGAGCGTTTACCAATGAAAATCATTTACAAAGACGGCACTGTTGCCGAATGCCCGAAAGAAGAAGAACTGCACGTTCTGCGCCATACGGCTGCCCACATTATGGCACAGGCCATCAAGCGCCTGTATCCGCAGGCCGACTTTGCCTTTGGCCCCGCTACCGAAAACGGCTTTTTCTATGATGTTGACCTGGGCGATACCAAACTGAGCGATGAAGACCTTGCCAACATTGAAAAGGAAATGAAGAAGATCTGCAAGGAAAACCTTGCCATCAAGCCGTTCATCCTGCCGCGCGATGAAGCTGTGAAGCTGATGACCGAGCGCCAGGAGCACTATAAGCTGGAGCATATGGACGACCTGGCCGATGAGACCGAGTTCAGCTTCTACCAGCAGGGCGAGTACGTTGATATGTGCATCGGACCCCACCTGACCTACACCAAGGCTCTGAAGGCATTCAAGATCACCCAGCAGAGCGGTGCTTACTGGAAGAATGACAAAGAGAACAAGATGCTGACCCGCATCAACGGCGTTGCTTTCCGCAACCAGGAAGAGCTGGAAGCCTGGGAAAAGCAGCAGCAGGAAGCCCGCGAGCGCGACCACCGCAAGATCGGCAAGGAAATGCGCCTGTTCATGACCGACGACCTGGTTGGCCGCGGCCTGCCCATGTTCCTGCCCAACGGCTACATCATCTGGCAGCAGCTGGAAGATTACATCAAGGGCAAGGAGCGCGAGCGCGGCTACCTGCACGTTATGACCCCCTGCATCGGCACCGTGAACCTGTACAGGACTTCCGGCCACTGGGATCATTACCGTGAGAACATGTTCCCCGCCATGGAGATGGAGGGTGAAAGCTATGTTCTGCGCCCGATGAACTGCCCCCACCACATGATGATCTACGCCAACCGCCCGCACAGCTACCGCCAGCTGCCCATCCGCATTGGCGAAATTGCCCACGACTTCCGTTATGAGTCCAGCGGCACCCTGAAAGGCATTGAGCGCGGCCGTCATTTCTGCCAGAACGACGCCCACCTGTTCTGCACCCCGGAGCAGATCAAGAGCGAAGTTGCCAATGTCTGCAGCCTGATCTTTGATGTCTACAAGGATTTCAACATCACCGATTACCGCTGCGTGCTGTCCCTGCGTGACCCCGCCGACAAGAAGAAGTACCATGACGACGACGCCATGTGGAACCATGCCGAGAACGCTCTGCGCGAAGTTCTGACCGAGCTGGGCATCAACTTTACCGAGGAGATCGGCGAAGCTGCTTTCTATGGCCCGAAGCTGGACGTCAACGTTAAGCCCGCTGTCGGTGCAGAGTACACCCTGTCCACCTGCCAGCTGGACTTCTGCCTGCCTGCCAAGTTCCACCTGACCTACATCGACAAGGACGGCAGCGAGAAGACCCCCGTTGTGCTGCACCGTGCCATCCTGGGTTCTCTGGACCGCTTCATGGCTTATCTGATCGAAGAGACTAAGGGCCGCTTCCCCACCTGGCTGGCTCCCACCCAGGTCAAGGTTCTGCCCGTCAGCGAAAAGACGCTGGATTACGCCCGCACCGTTGCCGACAAGCTGACCGCTGCCGGTGTGCGCGTTGTGCTGGATGAATCCAATGAGAAGATCGGTTACAAGATCCGTGAAGCCCAGCAAGTTGACCGCGTGCCCTACATGCTGGTGCTGGGCGCTAAGGAGGCCGAGGCTGGCAACATCAGTGTGCGTGATCGCAAGGGCGAAACCACCACGCAGGAGCTGGATGCCTTCATCAACAATATCGTGACCGAGATCAAGGAGCGCCGCTACAACTAAGCGTTCCGCGGTTCCACCGAGCTTTACAGCTCCCGATTGCTTCCAGTCGGGAGCTGTTTTGGTATCAGGCCCGCAGATCGTTCATCATCAAGGTTGTTTACCATTCTAAGGAGGTGCAGCATTGAAACGTAAGTTTTTGACCCTGATCGCCGCCGTGGCTGCCGCCATGGCGCTGGCGCTTTCGGCAGGTGCCGAAGCCGCCACGCCGGAAACTGCCGGCAGCCTGACCCCGCTGATGCCCATGTTTGATACCGCTGACACCGGCATTGCCGAATACTCCGGCGATATCGTCCAGGAAGACGCCGCAACGTATGACGCTTCTTATAACACCAATGAGGATGTTGCCGCCAACGAGCGGGATGTTTACAACTACCTGACCGGCACCATGGGCATGAACAGCGCCGCCGCCAGCGGCGTGATGGCCAGCATGTACCGCGAATCCCGTTTTTATGTGGACATTACCAATGACTACGGCACCGCATACGGCCTGTGCCAGTGGTACGGCGACCGCTGGACCAATTTGCAGAACTACTGCAACAACAACGGCCTGGACTGGCATACCCTGTACGGCCAGATGCGCTTTTTGGAATATGAGCTGAACAGCCTTTCCAGCCTGCGCTCTTACATGTATGGTATCAGCAATGATGCCAACGGTGCTTATCATGCTGGGTACGAATGGTGCCGCGTGTATGAACTGGGCGGCAACACCTCTGATACCACCCGCTGCGATTCCCGCGGAACGCTGGCGCGCGATACCTTCTGGCCCAAGTACCAGAACGGCAGCACCGGCGGCTATACCGGCTGGCGCAGCGAGAACGGCCGCGATTACTGGTACGAGAACGGCGTAAAGCAGGGCACCACCGGCCGCGGCAAAGAAATCTATGATGCCTCCAGCGATGCCTGGTACTGGCTGGATGCCGTGGACGGCGGCGCAAAAGCCGTGAACAAAGATGTCTACCAGGAATCGGACGGCGGCAAGTGGGTGCGCTATGATGAAAACGGCCACATGATCAAAGGCGAAAACTGCCAGAACGGCAACTGGTATTACTTTGAGCCTGTCACCGGTGCCATGATCCACGGCCCGTGGACCCTGCCGGATGGCCGCAAGGTCTACTATGACCTGACCACTGGCATTATGCAGTACGGCAATGTGTCCATCAATGGCTCGCTGTATTACTTTGACCCGGTTTACGGCACAATGAAAAGCGGTGCTTTGACCAACTTCTGGGGCACAGACGGCAACGGCAAGAGCTTCTGGTATGAAAGCTGGGTGCGCCAAGGCTGGCAGCCGGGCAGCAGCAATTACCGCGGCAAGGAGATTTACGACCCCGCCAGCGGTGCCTGGTACTGGCTGGACAACGTACAGCAGGGTGCCAAGGCCACCAGCAAGGAAGTATACCAGGATTCCAACGGCGGCAAATGGGTGCGGTACGATGCCAACGGCCACATGATCAAGGGCTGGTACACCCAGGACGGTAAAACCTGGTATTACGACCTGACCACCGGCGCCATGTACAAAGGCTGGCACACCATTGAGGGTTCCACCTACCATTTTGATGAAACCACCGGCGTGAAGGGGTAAATCAGATACAAATATAAGGCAACACCGCACAATTCCCGCCTTACGGCTTAAGCACCGCTCCGGCGGCTG
>OKVB01000724.1_pt1 | contig 15033 bp, 9 predicted proteins | sample 1606651 | NCBI WGS metagenome assembly OKVB01 (sample SAMEA3882518, study PRJEB24775) | human gut metagenome | biome: human-associated habitat; feature: intestine environment; material: feces | place: Netherlands | collected 2009/2010 | reverse complement strand
CCCTTTGTCAAAAAGTAATACTTTTTGACAGCCTTAAACTGCCGCTCAACATGAGCGGCGGTTTTTTGCGCGGCGGCATGAAAAAGCAGTCCGGCATGGTTCATGCCGGACTGCTCCATCCAATTGGGGCGGTACGCCCCGGTTCTCCCCCCTGCTGCACAAACGATCTACGCAGCAGTATTGGCACTTGGCCAGTGATCCGGCGCCGGGCATCCAATCCGGCACCGGGTGATAACGATACTCAGTCGAACTTCGGCTGCTCGAGGTAGTCGGTGTAATCGCGCAGGAACTTCTTTTCCTCCGGCTTGAGATCCAGGCCGATCGTGCCGCCCGGGTTCATGTTGTAGTCGGGGTCGAAGTAGTTCTTGAGCACGCGGAACACGCCGTACTCCTTCTCGCCGATGTAGCCCTCGAGCCAGGGCGCGAACATCTTGCCGATGCCGTGGTGGTGGCTCACGGCCGCGCCGGAGCGCTGGATCGCGTCGAGAATCGTGGTGTGGTAGGCTTTGAAGGCGTCCTCATCCTGCATGCGGGTGAGGAAGATGAAATACAGGTTCGCACCCTGCGGATAGCAGTGCGACATGTGCGTCGTGACGACGGTGTTCGGCAGCGCGTGGCAGATCTTGCGCACGTCGGCGTGCACCTGCTCCATGTTCGACCAGTTGACCGTGCACTCGAGCGTGTCGGTCGTGATGCCGAAGTCCATGAGCGTGTCGCGCAGGTAGGGGTCGTTGAAGCGGCCCTTCTCCCAGCTGCGGGTGACGTAGCCGGTCAGCGGCATGCCGCCGTGACGGAGCGCGATCTTTGCAATGTTGCGCGCGACGTTGCGGCTGTAGCCCTTCTCGCCGTCGGTAAAGCCGAGGAAGAGGCAGCGCTCCATGTCCTTGTAGCCGAACTTGTCGAGCAGCGGCTGCAGCGGTGTCTCGTCGACGTTATAGAGCTTGAGCATGAGGTTGGTCTCTTCCGGGTCGGACAGGCGGAACACGGACGAGTAGCCGCACTCGCACTGCATCATCTCGCGGGCGGCCTTCATGGCCTCGTCCCACGTCTTGAAGATGTAGGAGAAGCGCTTGCGGTTTTGCGGCATCCAGCGGAAGATGCGCAGCGTGACCTCCGTCAGCACGCCGAACGTGCCCTCGGAGCCCATCATGATCTGGTTCAGGTTCGGGCCGGTGGCCTCGCGGGAGTAGTGGCTGGTCTGGATCGTGCCGATGGGCGTGGCGTACTTCTGGCTGAGCACGATGTCGGCAATGGTGCCGTAGTACGTGCTGTTCTGGCCGGCGCCGCGCGTGACGGTCCAGCCGCCGACGCTCGAATACTCGAACGACTGGGGGAAGTGGCCGCAGGTGTACTGACGCTTCGCACCGAAGAGCTCGGGCGCGTTCTGCAGCGTCTTTTCCAGATCCGGACCGGACATGCCGGCCTGCACGGTGATGGTCTGGTCGATCTCGTTGAAGCTGATGACCTTGTTGAAGTTGCGGCGCATATCCAGCGAGATGCCGCCCTTGGTCGGCTCGACGCCGCGGGTGACGCTGCTGCCGCCGCCATAGACGTACAGCGGGATGTGGTGCTCGGTGGAGTAGGCGACGATCTGCTCGACCTGCTCGCTCGTCTCGGGGTAGAGCACGACGTCGGGCACGCTGTCGATGCGCTTGTGGCGCAGACGCAGCAGGTCGTAGGCCGTGGCGCCGTAGGCCACGCTCAGACGGTCATAGTCCGTGGTGGAGAGGTTCTGCTCGCCGACGATCGCCTTGAGCGCGTCGATGTGCTCGGGCGCAAGCTGCACCGGGTGATCGGGCAGCTCCACGGGGTCAAAGCCGGTGTCGTCGGAATATGCCTTGAAGTCGTCGTCCGTCATCTGGAACTTCTCTTTCATGAGCGTGTACAGAGACTCCTTCGGGTATTTGAAGAAGTTCGGGTCGCCCCAGCGGAAGATGGAGCGGTAGCTATTTTTGGGGGCGGGGGTGAGCAGCCAGTTCGGCTCGAATCCTTTGTACGGTTTGTTGCTCATTGTGCAATCCTCCTCTTGACTTGGATCAGTTTCTGATAGATCGGGCGCAGGCGCGGGTAGATCTTGCGGTAGGCCTGCTCGTAAATGTCGTTATATACCTCGTGATTCCGCTCGTTTGGCTGGAACGTATCCTTGACGTGGACCATGGCTTTGGCCGCGGCGTCGAAATCGGCGAACACGCCCTTGGCCACGAACGCGACCATGGACGAACCGATGGAGCACGCCTCGTGCGTCTGCGAGCGCACGACCGGCAGGCCGAACACGTCCGCCGCGATCTGGCAGACCACGTCGCTCTTCGCGCCGCCGCCGCCGATGCGGATCTCGCGGATGGTCAGACCCGAGCGGTCCTCCATGATGCGCAGCGCCATGTACAGCTCCAGGCACAGGCCCTCGATGATGGCGCGGTAGAAGTGGTAGCGCGTGTGGTAGTCGGAAAAGCCGATGACCGCGCCGAGCGAGTCCGGGTGCAGGATGCCGGCCGTCCAGTACGGCTGCAGGAGCAGACCGTCGCTGCCGGCGGGCAGGTCGCGGATGCGCTCGTCGAGCAGGGCCTCGGGCGCCATGCCTTTTTCCTTGGCATCGATGGCGTCGGCCGTGCCGAATTCCTTCACGAACCACGACAGCAGCCACAGACCGCGGTAGATCTCGATCTCGGGATTGTAGTGGTCGTTGAGCACGCCGGGGTAGGCGGGCAGAAACTGCTGCGGCTCGACGTACTCGGTCGTGCTGAACTGGATGGTGGCCGTCGTGCCCAGCGAGATGGACGCCTTGTCGGAATCGACGACGGCGAGGCCGAGCGTCTCGCAGCCCTTGTCCGAGCCGGTCGAGATGAGCGGCAGTCCGGCGGGGATGCCGGTCAGGGCGCTGACCTCTTCGGTGACCGTGCCGATGACCGTGCCGGACGGCACGAGGTCGCACAGCTTTTCGTTCGGCACGTCGCAGAAGCAGCGCGTGAGGCTGCCGGGCTTCATCCAGCGGCGGTTTTTGTAATCGAACGGGATGTGTCCGATCTGGTTCGAGGCCGAGTCGATGAGATTGCCCGTGAGCTTGTAGTTGAGGTAGGTGGGCAGCATGACGTACTTGGCGGTCCTGGCCCAGATCTCCGGCTCGTGGCGCATGATCCAGTTGCCGACGGAGGCGGCGTAGACCACCTTCGCCGTCGGCTCCATGCCGGCGACCTTGAAGAGCATCATGTTTTTGGCAGGCATGGCGCCGTTCGGGTCAACGGTGCGCTTGTCCAGCCAGAGAATGATGTCGCGCAGGGGCTCGTTGTTCGCGTCCAGACACACGACCGTGTCGCGGATGACGGTGATCGTCATGGCGATCACGTCCGGCAGCAGGGCGTTGCTGCGCGCGCACAGCTCGCGGCAGCACTCGCACAGGCGGTCGAAGTAGAAGTTCGGCTTCTGCTCGGCCCAGCCGGGCTCTTTGGAGAAGTAGGGCTCGGCATACTTGCTCTGCACGACGTCTACGATCCGGCCGTCCGGGTCGACGAGCAGGGCGCGTGCGCTCTGTGTGCCGATGTCGCACGTCAGCACCAGCGGTTTGCTCAAGATGATTCCCTCCTAAGTTTTATTTTTGCTCTCGATGCGAAAAAATCATTCAGATCTGTGCTTGAGGAGGCTGCTCGTGGCGATGACATCCACGCCGAGGCCGAGCACGTCCGGGATCACGACATCGCCGCGGCCGATACGCTCTGATACGGTGACGGTTTTGAGCGCGTCCATGACATCGAAGATGCGGTCTTTCGGAATGTCGGCCGACACGCGCACCGGCAGCACTGGCGCGTCCGGGAAGGCCGTGCGCACGGTCGAGCAGATGGTGCGCCTGGGCGCGGTCATCTCCGAAACGGCAAACTCCCGGCCGCGGGGGCAGGTGTTGCCGGTGACGGACCAGCCGTCGCCGTCGCGTTCGATTTTCAAGGTGCAGCCGCGCGGGCAGCCGATACAGGTGAGTTCTTTCATGCCTCTGCCACCTCGATCGTAAAGTGGACATCGCGCGCGTGGGCGATGCCGAGCTTGTCAAAGTCCAGTGTGAGCTGCTGCATCTCGGGCGGGCGCAGGAAGGGGTAGCGCCGCGACCAGGTTTCCTTGCCGTCGATGGTCAGCACCACGCGGCACGGGCCGAGCACCGCCGCGCTGCGGAAATACAGCGTGACGCTGCTGTTGTCCTCCGTGCGGTCGAGCCGCTGGGGGACGAGATAGCCGAAATCGTCCGAGATCGTGAGCGCGATCTCGTCGCGCGTGTGCGCGGCAAAGTGCGCCGCGCTCTTGCCCGCCAGCTCGCCAGAGGCGGACACATAGTCCACGAGGTCGTTGACGTGCAGCGCGTTGCCGCACGAGAAGATGCCGGGCACTTCCGTCATGAGCTGCCCGTCGCACACGGGGCCGCGGGTGTGCCCGTCGAGCGGGACGCCGAGCGACTCCGCCAGCTCGTTTTCCGGGATGAGGCCGACGGACACGATCAGCGCGTCGCAGTCGATGCGCTGCTCCGTGCCGGGGATGGGGCGCATGGTCTCATCGACCTCCGCGACCTCCACGCCCGTGAGCCGGTCTGCGCCGAACACGCGCGTGACCGTGTGGCTCAGGTGCAGCGGGATGCTGTAGTCATGCAGGCACTGGTGGATGTTGCGCGTCAGGCCGGAGGGAGTGGGCTTGGCTTCGTATACGCCGAGGACCTCCGCGCCCTCGAGCGTCAGGCGGCGGGCCATGATGAGCCCGATGTCGCCGCTGCCGAGGATGACGCAGCGCCGGGTCGGCAGCTCGCCGAGCAGGTTCGTAAAATGCTGCGCGGTGCCGGCCGTGAACACGCCCGCCGGGCGCGTGCCGTGGATAAAGACCTGCTTTGCCGTGCGCTCGCGGCAGCCGGTGGCCAGCACGAGCGTGCGCGTCTCATCGCGGGCGACGCCGTCGCGGCTGACGGTGACGACCGCGAAGCCGGCGGGCGTTTTCTCCACGCGCGTGACGAAGGTCTGCGTGTGCGCCTCGATGCCCAGCTCCTCGAGCCGGTCGATGAAGCGCTCGACATATTCCGGCCCGGCCAGCCGCTCGCCGAAGCGGGCGAGGCCAAAGCCGTCGTGAATGCACTGTTTGAGCATGCCGCCCAGGCGCGCCTCGCGCTCGATGAGCAGCACGTGCGCACCGTTTTCGTGCGCGGAGATGGCGGCCGCGAGTCCGCCGGGGCCGCCGCCGATGACGATGACGTCGTACATCATGCCTGCACCTCCCCGGATTTCGTCGGGCCGAACGTGATGGGCGCGTCGGCCGAGGACTTGCGCACCGCGCTGAGCGGCACGCCGAGATACTCCGCGATGATGCGCACCACCTGCGGCGAGCAGAACCCGCCCTGGCAGCGGCCCATGCCGGGCCGCACGCGCTTTTTCACGCCGTCGACCGTCGGCACGCACACATTCGAGCGCAGCGCGTCGAGGATCTCGCCGCGGCTGATCTCCTCGCAGCGGCAGACGATGACGCCGTAGTCGGGATTTTTTGCGATGTAGGCCGCGCGCGTCTCGTCGTCCATCTCACGCAGCACGGGGATGCCCGGGCGGTGGGGGTCGAAGTCGGGATTCGCGGCCACGGGGCGGTCGTGCGTGAGGATGCTGACCGCCATGTCCGCCACATCCACCGCGACGGCGGGCGCCGTCGTCAGGCCGGGGGACTGGATGCCCGCGACGTGGATGAGGTTGTGCGTGCGGCGGCCGCGCTCAATGATGAAGTCCTCCTCGAACGTGGGGGCGCGCACGCCGGTGAAATAGGTGATGATGTCGCGCTCGGTCAGCGCGGGCATCGTGATCTTCTGCTTGGAGAATACGTGCGCGATGCTCTCGGGATACGTCGCCGTGTTCTCTTTTTCATAGGTCTCCACCGCGTCGGGCCCGATGAGCAGGTTGTCGTGCACGGTGTGCAGGATGCCGCCGCCCTTCGAGTGCGTTTTCGACACCATGTCGCTGCCCTTCACGGACGCGATCGAATGCATGAACGCGCCGGCCTTGCGGTCGAGGATGCTGTTCGTGCCGCGGCGGGGGTGGATGGAGAAAAAGCGGTCATCCGCCATGCGCGCCACGTCCTCGGCGAACACGCCGGCCGCGTTGATGACGAGCGCGGGGTGCAGCGTGCCGCGGTTGGTGTGCACGGCGGTGATCTGCCCGTCCGCGATGTCCATGCCCAGCACGGCGGTGTTGAGCGCGATGCGCGCGCCGTTTTGCACGGCGTTTTCCGCGTAGGCGATCGTCAGCCCGTAGGGACAGACGCAGCCGGAGTCCGGATTCGAGATGGCAAAGCGGGTCTTTTTGTTGAAGTTCGGCTCGCGGCGCAGCAGCTCCCTGCCGGAGATGAGCTCGGTGTCGGCGATGCCGTCGTGATATTTGCGCCACATGCAGTAGCCCCACACGGCGGGACGCAGCCAGCCGTGCTGGAAGCAGACATATTGCCCCACGCGGTGAAACGGCACGTCGAGCTCCTTGCAGACCTGATCGTACATGGCGTTGCCGCGGCGGATGTATTTGTGCTTGATGCTGCCGCGCCCGAGGTCGATGCCCGGGTGCACCTCGCCGTCGTTGCGCCCGGAGGCGCCGAGCGCGAGGTCACACTCCTTGTCGACGACCAGGATGTCGAGCTGCTTGCGCGCAAGCTCGCGCGCGATCGATACGCCCGAGATGCCGCCGCCGATGATGAGCACGTCGGGCGTCTGCCCGTCGAGCGCGTCGTCGCGCAGCGCGGGCACGCGCATGGGCGCGTCCTTGCCGCCTGTGAACGTGATGTCGTTGACGACATGGCACGTGGAATACTTCGTTGCAGCCATCTGGCCGGCGCGCACAACGTCGTCCCAGCGGTCAAGCGTGCCGCGCAGGACGATGCAGTTGTCCTCCGGCGCCGCCGTGACGCGGCCGCCGAAGGCTTTGCGCAGTTTTCGGTTCAAAACGGAGATCCGCATAACAGAGGTGCCTCCCAAACGGTAAGTCGGTCGGCCGACCGACTGAATAGGTCAAATATACCCTTTTTCCGGTGCAAAGTCAAGAACGGGGTCTGCGGCAAATCTGACGAAATTTTTTTGTCATACTAGACAAAACGACCAAAATCGCGTACAATCAAATGCGTATGATTACACAAAAGCAGAAAAGAGGGACACGAAATGGCCGCTCCGCGCAATGACAATGTCAAAGAAAAGATCCTCGACGCCGCGACCGGCCTGCTCAATACACAGACGTTTGCCGACATCTCGCTGGCAGAGATCGCGGCGGCGGCGGGTGTGTCCAAGGGGACGCTGTACTACCATTATAAGAACAAGACGGATATCCTCTTCGGCATCACCAACCGGTATCTCGACCGCCAGTGGGACGATCTGATCGCGTGGACGGAGAACAAGGACAAGGACACGTCCGTGCACCGTCTGGTCAAGTACGTGGTCGAGCGCAACACCGCCTCCGCCGGAATGCGCCTGCACCTGATCCACGCCGCCATGCTCGGCGACGAGGCGCTGCGCGCCAAGCTCATCGAGCGCTATGCCGCCTTCGAGCGGCTCATCGCCGAGAAGATCGCCGAGCGCACCGACGTCGTCTCCGCCGACTATCTCACGCAGCTGATCCTGCTCGCGTCCGACGGCATGATCGTGCAGGAGGCGCTGCGCAACGATAACTTTGACGCGGCCGCCTTCGTGCGCCAGAGCGAGGCGTATCTGCGCGTGCTGCGTCCCGCGGGGCGTGACTGAGCGGCGGCGCACGGTGCACGCAGATTGTATCGTAAGTCACCCTCTTGTCCGGATTTGTGAAAGAATTAGCGTGTAACCGGTTGACACCGCATGGAACACGTGATATTTTTGTTATGACCAGGTGGTAGAGCAAGCGCCTGCTCGTTCCGCCGCGGCGCAGGGGACGCCGCAAAGGCTTTTTTTCGTATGTCGAAGGCGCCGGAATGCACCTGCATCCCGACGCCTTTTTACATAGCTGCAATGGGAATTATTTTGAAAGAAGGGACAATATGAAAGACCTGAAACATCTGATTTTCTTCGAAAATCTCCTGCAGGATGCGCAGAACGAACTCGTCACGCAGGCGGTCAACGACGGGAAAATCGCCCTCGGGTACAACTGTTATTACATCCCCGAGGTTCTGCTCAACCTGCCGGGCTGCTTCTCGAGCCGCCTGCGCGCGCCGCGCTGCGAGTCTACCGACGTTGCGACCTACTACATGACCAGCCGTGTCTGCCCGTATGTCCGCTCCATCCTCGAGCGCGCCATTGAGGGCGGCTACAACTACCTCAACGCGCTCTTCGGCGCCGAGTGCTGCGCGTCCATGGAGCGTATGGAAGAGCATTTCTTCCTCATCAATCCCGTGAAGAACGATCGCTTCTTCGTCACGCAGATCGATCCCCCGCTCAAGGGCGATAAGACCAGCTATGACTACTACAAGGGCCAGCTCAAGCTCAAGGTCGTCGACCAGCTCGCCGAGCGCTACGGCGTGGACACCTCCGATGCCGCCATGCGCGCGACCATCGAGAAGTTCAACGAGCTGTGCGATGTCATCACCGAGATCGGCAACTTCCGCAAGCTGCCCAACCCGCCCATTACCGGCTATGAGTTCCATGTCATCCAGCTCGTGAGCCAGGTCTGCCCGCATGATCTGATCCTCCCCTACCTGAAGGAGACGCTTGCCGAGATCAAAAAGCGCAAGCCCGAGAAGGAATTCCCCTTCCGCGCACGCGTCGTGGTCGCCGGCTCCGAGATCGACGATCCCGAGTTTACGAAGCTCCTCGAGACCTGCGGCGCCATGGTCGTGGCCGACCGCTACTGCTTCGGCAGCTTCCCGAGCCGCGAGCGCATCGAGATCCGCGACGGCGAGAGCGCGTTCGACGCCATCGTCCGCCACTACCTGCACTGGAACCAGTGCGCCCGCTTCATGGAGGGTGCGAAGATCGACCAGCGCCATGCTGAGGTCAAGCGCCTTGTCGACGAGTTCCATGCCGACGGCGTGATCTACGAGAACATGAAGTTCTGCGAGTTCTGGAGCTATGAGAAGGTGCTCGCCTCCCATATCCTGACCGAGGAGATGGGCGTGCCGTGCTGCACGATCGAGAAGGAATACGCGCTCGGCTCCGTCGGCCAGCTCCGTACCCGTTTCCAGGCCTTCGTTGAGAGTCTGGAAATCAAGAAAATCAATTCTTGAACAGGAGGGGAATGAAAACTATGAATTGCCCTGTTACGAAATTTATTGACTCCAAGATGCAGAGATTCGACCCCCTCTGGCAGGCTCAGAACGGTGTCGGCGGTCTCCGCAGCCGTTACTATGATAAGACCGGCGTCGCCAAGTACCGTGAGTGGCGTGGTCTGCACGACACCATGGTTGACTACCGTGCATGGCTCAAAAACGTCATGTCCATGGCTGCCATGGTCGCCTCCGCGCCGATCCCGTGCCTGAAGGGCTTCTGGGAATACCGCTGGATGGGCTCCTACCTCGGCACGTTCATGTTCATCGACCGTCTGTTTGAGGGCTACCGCGGCCCCGAGCTCGTGATCGCGCACATGAATATGCACGCCATCGTGCAGAGCCTGACCAAGAAGATCGCCCTTGTGCTGTCTCACGACCTGCGCATCGGCGGCAAGGACAGCGACAAGATCATCCCTGTGGACGAGGTCATGCCGCCGCTGTTCCTGACCGGCTTCAAAGACCTGATCCCCATCCCGCTGCAGACGCTACCGGAGTTCATCATCTGCGATGTTGACCAGCAGCTCGAGCCGTACTACATCGACGTAGCCGAGTCCTTCGGTCTGCCGGCAGACGTCTGCTCCCGCTGCGCGGCGGAGACCGGCGTTGCCCTCAACGACGACTTCCCGCTCTTCGGCAAGGCCATGATCTCCACGAACATGCCCTGCAACGCCTCCGAGGCGACGTCCATGTTCCAGCGCCGCCGCATCGGCCTGCCGGACTTCCAGATCACCATGGCCATGATCCACAACGAGCCGGCCGCCCACCCGTACTCCGCGCAGGTCCTGCGCGACTGCATCGAATTCGTCGAAAAGGAATACGGCGTTGAGTACGACTGGAACGCCCTGTTCAAGCGCGCCAAGCACATGAACGAGCAAAACGAGATCGAGCTCGAGAAGTGGGATTACTTCAAGACTCCCTACTGCCCGCTGACCGGCATCAGCGAGACCCTGTACCGTCTGTACGCCTGGGCCTCCGCCAACGGCCAGGAGGACTACTTCACCAAGAACGACCGCAAGGTCATCAAGATCCTGCGCAAGTGCTACAAGAATAAGTACGTCCCGTATGGCGGCACCACGCGTCACCGTGCGTTCCTGTGGGGACCGTCCGCCGTGTACTACACCGACTTCCCGACCTGGACGCAGAACTGCTGGGGCATCAACATCGTCCTGAACATGGACTCCACCATGGGTCACAACATGATCAGCACGACCGACCCCGATCAGGCGCTCATGGATCTGGCGCTGTTCAGCGAAAAGGGCGTTATGCGTCACATGGCTGTCGGCGGCTGGGACAACGTCAACTCCGTCTGGGAGTGGGCCAAGAACTTCAACTGCGACATGGTCCTCATGAACGACAACATCGCCTGCAAGGGTATGCTCGGCGTGCACGCCATGATGGAGGAGCAGGCGCGCGACCTTGGCTTCCACTTCATCTTCATCGAGCACGACCTCGAGGACTGCCGCACCGTGCCGCGCCGCGATATGCGTAAGTGCGTCAACGAGTATATGTCCATCGTGCTCAACGAGCAGCCGCTCGACCCGACGCTGGTCGACTTCGACGACTCCGCGGCGTACTAAGAAAGGCAGGTACCGACTATGAATATGAAACTCGCTGCAAAGATCATGGGCAAGGTCGGCCTGGTCGGCTTTATCGGCTTCGTTGCGACCTTCACGATCTATATGTTCAACCTCGAGAACAAGCTCATCTACTATGTGCTGCGTCCCTTCCTGAACAAGCACTATGATTCTCAGGTGCGCGACAAGCGTATCGTCTGAGCGTTTCGCAAATCGCATAAATCGAAACCCCGCTGCTTCTGCAGCGGGGTTTTTGCGTGTGCCTGCGGCACACGCTCCACAGAGGACCGCTTCGCTGGGTCCTCTGTGGAAGAGATCGCAGCTCGCTGCAGCGCACGCATTGTACACCAAAGGCGCCCAATGCGCACGTTTGCGAGCCGAGCGGTATTTTCTCCGCCGTACACGCCGCCGGAGAAAATGATTGAAATTTCTTTGCGTCTGCGGACGCAAACTCTGCGAGGCTTTGTGACGTCACAAATGCCGCAGGGCGCGAAAAAGCCCGCGTGCAGTGCACGCGGGCTGCTTTTCGCAAGGATCTTGTCCGATCTTACTTGATGCCGTACTTCTTGTTGAACTTATCCACACGGCCGCTGGTGTCAACGAGCTTCTGCTTGCCGGTGTAGAAGGGGTGGCACTTGGAGCAGATCTCGATGGAGATGTTCTGCTTCGTGGAGCGGGTCTCGTACACGGCGCCGCAAGCGCAGCGGATCGTGGTCGGCTGGTAATTCGGATGGATACCGTCTTTCATAGTCATTCACCTCATAATAAGCTGTCTTGAGCACGGGCTGGTCCGTGGTTACAAAACGCAATCTGAATTCTAGCATACCGGTGACAAAATTGCAAGCGGTTTTCGCATTTTTTTACGCATCCGGGCCCGGCACGTCGCTGACCTGGCCGCAGTGCAGAAAATACAGCACGCGGCGGCAGACCGGCTGGCCGGTGATGCGCGCCATCGCCCCGGCGTAGGCGCGCAGCTGCGCGGCGTAGTACGCCGTGCGCGCCGGCACGCCCTCGGGGCGGATGCGGTCGGTCTTATAGTCCACGATGACGAGACCGTCCTTTGTTTCGAACCACGCATCGACCACGCCCTGCAGCAGCACCTGCTCGTCCCCGGCGTTGGGGAAGAACGTCTCCGCCGGGCACAGCAGCGAGAAGCGAAACTCGCGCCGCAGCGTGCCGGCTGCCTCTGCCGCCGCGAGCTGCGCGCCGAGCTCGGTGCGGCCCAGCCGTAGGAGCGAGGCCGTGTCCACGGCCTGCGCCTCGCGCCCCGTGAGTTCACCGCGCGCGGTCAATGTCTCTACCTGCGCGCGGATGCCCTCCGGCGTGCGCGCGTCGGCAAAGTGCAGGTACTGCAGGATGCGGTGCGTGGCCGTGCCGCGCTCGGCCGCGGTGAGCTTGCGCGCGCGCGCCGAGAAGTCCGGCCGGCGAAAGGTCTGCGTGCGCGGCGCGCCCGCCAGCAGCGGCGCGCCGGCGTCCTCGGGCGGCGCATCCTCCGCCTCCAGCCGCTTGAGCTCCGTCGCCGTCACCTTTGACGGCAGGTCGACTGCCTGCGCGTGCGCGTAGCGGAACGTGAGCGCGCGCTCGAGCTGTGCCAGCAGGGCGGGGTCGGGCTCCGGCAGCGCGGGTCCGGTCTCCGTCTCCGCGCGCTCTGCCGCGGCGTCTGGCTTCAGATAGACGTAGTTCCGGCGCAGGAAGCGCTCGTCCCGGTCGAGCAGCGCGCTCTGCAGCAGCCAGTGCAGCGGGCTCTGCGCAGCGCGCAGCAGCTCCGGCGCGAGGGGCACGGTGGCCGTGGCAGCCAGCGTGCTGACGGTCTTGCCGATGTCGCGCACGGTGCCCGTGATGACGAGCCGCTCCTTCGCGCGCGTCATGGCCACGTACAGCAGGCGCATCTCCTCCGAGAGCATCTCGGTCAGCAGCTGCGCCGCGATCGCCTGCCGCGCGATGGTCGGGTATTCCACGCCGTGCTCGAGATCCGTGCACTTCGGCCCGAGACCGAGCACCGGGTGCACGAGCACGCTCTCGCGTGCGTCGGATTTGTTGAACAGGCGCGCCGTGTCGCACAAAAACACGAACGGGAACTCCAGCCCCTTGGATTTGTGGATGCTCAGGATGCGCACGCTGCGGCTCTCGCTGCCGGGGACGGTGGGCTCTTCGCCCTCGGCCGCCTGCCGCTGCATCCAGAGCAGGAAGCGGTGCAGCCCGCGCGCGCCGGTGCGCTCAAACTGCTGCGCCAGGTCGAGCAGGAGTAGCACGTTGCGCCGCCGCAGCTCGCCGTCCGGCATCGCGCTCGTGAGCGCCATGACGGCGCGGTCGTCCACGACGTGCCACAGAAATTCGCCCAGCGGCAGCTCGATCGACAGCGCGCGGTAGCGCGCGAGCACGTCGAGAAAGTCCCGGCAGTCGTCGCGCGTCTCGGCGGCGAGCGTGACGGCGGTGTAAAAATCGTGCTCGCGGTCGCACGTGCGCACGGCGGCCAGATCGTCCGCCGTCAGGCCGAACAGCGGCGAGCGCAGCGCCGCGATCAGTGGCACGTCCTGGTGCGGATTGTCCACCACTGCCAGCAGCGAGCGCAGCACCGACACCTCCTCGGATGTGTAGAACCCGCCGCTCGTCTCCGCTGACACGGGGATGCCGTGCGCCTCGAGCGCGGTGCGGTACACCGGGCCGATGCTGTTGGCGCTGCGCAGCAGGATGACCACATCGCCGTAGTGCGCAGGGCGCTCGGCGCCGTTTTCCCACACGGATGCGCCGCCGTCGATCAGCGCGCGGATGCGCCGCGCGACGTAGTCCGCCTCCAGCGCGGATTTTTCCGGCGTGGGCGCGTCGTCGTCCGCGTCCGGCAGTTCGAGCACGGCGAGCTCCGGCTTTTCGCCGTCGTTCGGGTAGGGTGCTCCGGCGCGCAGGCGGGCCGCGTCGTCATAGTCCAGCTCGCCGAGCGCGCGCGACATGATGTTGGAAAAGACGTGATTGGCCGCTTCCAGCACCGCGCGGCGGGAGCGGAAATTCTCCCGCAGGAGGATGCGCCGCGGCGCACCGGGCAAGGCTGCGCGAAAATCTGCAAAGCGCGCGTATTTGTCGAGGAAGATCGTGGGGTCGGCGAGGCGGAAGCGATAGATCGACTGCTTGACGTCGCCGACGAAAAAGAGGTTATTGCCCTCGCGCGATACGGCGCGGAAGATGAGATCCTGCACCTCCGACACGTCCTGATATTCATCGACCATGATCTCGGTGTAGCGCCCGGAGAGCTGGCGCGCCAGCTCCGTCGGCGCGCCGTCGTCGTCCGTGAGCAGCTGCGCGGTCATGTGCTCGAGGTCGGAGAAGTCCACAAGGCTGCGCCGCCGCTTTTCGGCGGCGTAGGCCGCGCCGAAGTCCAGCGTCAGCGCCAGCAGTGCCTGCATGGCCGGGGCGGTCGTGTGCAGGTCGGCCAGCGCCTGCGCGGAGGGGACATTGATCTGCTTTTGCAGCGCCTGGATGGCCTTTTTTGCTGCGTCGCGCTGCGCCTTGACGCGGTCGCGCACGTCCGGGTCTGGCGGCTTGCGCGTGCTGCCGAGCCGTGGGAACGGCACGTCCTGCAGCGCCGTCACAGCAGCATCCCAGCTCCGGTTGCAGGCGTACGCGAGCGCGCGCAGACCGTCGGCCGTGGCCGAAAAGCTGTCGCCGTAGATGTCCATAAGCCACTCCATGTCCTCGTCCGCCATGATGTCGAGCTGCGCCTCAAGCACGCCGCACCAGTGCTCCGCACTCTCCTGCATGCGTGCCAGCAGCGACCGGCCCCACGGCGTGGCGCCGGCGTCTGTCACGCCGTCGAGCGCGAGCAGCTCCACCTGCTGTGCGGCCCACTGCTCGGGCCGGGCATGGCACTGCATCTTGTCGTAGAGCGTGAGCACCAGCTCACCCAGACGTGCGTCGTCGCGCCCGCCGCCGACGGTGTCGGCCAGCAGCCGAAAGCCGGCGTCGGCATCCATGCGGGCATAGGCGCGCTCGAGCGTGTGCTCCAGCGCCGTTGTGCGCAGGGCGATGCAGCGCTCGGTATCGGCGACCTGAAAGTCCGGCGCGAGGGCGAGGGCTGCACAGTTGGCGCGCAGGAAGTCGGCGCAGAAGCTGTGGATCGTGCCGATCTCGGCGCGGGCGCACAGCGCGACCTGCCGCCGCAAGCGGCGGTTTTCGGGGTCGGACGCAATGCGCGCATAGATCCCGTCGAGAATGCGGCTGCGCAGCTCGGCCGCGGCCGCGCGCGTGTAGGTGA
>OKVB01000719.1_pt1 | contig 15097 bp, 9 predicted proteins | sample 1606651 | NCBI WGS metagenome assembly OKVB01 (sample SAMEA3882518, study PRJEB24775) | human gut metagenome | biome: human-associated habitat; feature: intestine environment; material: feces | place: Netherlands | collected 2009/2010 | reverse complement strand
CCGATGCGCGGTCAACGCAGCCCTCAGTCCCACGGACACTCCGGATCTCCAACTCGTGGACGCTGAAATGGTCATCCGCCAATCCTGCGGTTGCCGAGATGAATCCAGCGGGCCACGTTCGTAGGGTCGCAAGTTTTTTTGGTGTGTGGGTCAAGTCGTTCTACTTGGTATCGGAGCATGACGTTCATGTGTCGCTTATCCGGAATGTCGTTCTGCACTTGCCGCTTTTCGGATGGGGTGCCAGTGTTTCGTCCATGATTTCCCGGAAGCGGATTACTAATTTATCGTGGGAATCCGGCCTATCGGCGCCGCCATTGCATCGAGTATTCCATTTCGCCGGTGGAAACGTCCAGATCTTCGCCTTGGATTGTGAATCCTTCCCGCTGGTAGAAGCGCACTGCGCCGGCATTCTTCCGGTACGCTTCCAAGGTCAGCGCAACTCTTCCCTGTTTCACGTGGTCCATGAGCTGCTTGCCGATGCCATGTGATCGCATTTCTTTGGCGACGAAAAGACCTTCGATATGGTCGCCATCCAAACCGATGAATCCCTGCACGCCTTGGGCGTCTTCATACACGTGAACTTCCGCCAACGGAAGCGCTTCCCGCACGTATTCAAGATTGTTCTTCCAGTATTCCGAAGGGATGAAGGAATGCGCCTGAAGGTTCGCGTCCAGCCATATGCTGACGACCCTGTCCATATCCGACGCGTGCAATGCTCTGATCATGACGATTGACTTCCCTGAGAATCGTACTTATTTCGGGTTCATTTTAGTGGTGTGCGTCGAATCGATTCAACGCTGCGACACGCCGGCTTTGTCTTCTGGAGAATCTGTTGTATTCTAGTCAAGTTGCGCTTAACGGATAGACACCGGAAAGCGTTGCATAATTGGAGAATTCGCCTAGTGGTCTATGGCGCACGCTTGGAAAGCGTGTTGGTGTAACAGCCTCACGAGTTCGAATCTCGTATTCTCCGCCCGGATTGGAACCCTGGAAACCGTTGGAATCATTCGGTTTCTGGGGTTCCTTTTTTCCACTCCGTTTTCCGGTTCCTTCCAGATTCCCTCCGAATGCTTCTTTCGTTGGCCTCGGTTTTTTGAATCGTCCCGTATCGCAAGTCTCGCGTGTACGGGCCGGCATCCAGGAAAGTCCCTGATTGTCATGCTGCGGCTTATTGGTGCCAGTCTGTGGTCTCAATAATGGGATTGTTTGCCCTCATATGTCGATATTTGATTGCGATTCGGTGGGGGAGTTGCGTACATCGTCGTTTTACGCGCACTTTTGCGCTGCGCTACGTTACGCTCGAAATCGTGACGTTGAGAGAAAGAAGCACGACGATGGTTGACAAGACGGCTGCCGGCAGCCAGCAGACTGACCAACGCGATGCTGATACTCGTGACTCTCTGGCGGCGCTTGCCCGACGCCGTTCGAATTCATCGCCAATCGTATTGCAGAGTGATGTGCAGGCCGCTCCGCAGGAAAAGCAGGAAAAACAAGAAAAGCAGAGCGAAGCTGGGTCTGCCTTGCAAACGGGCGAGGATGCGAATGATGACGCGAATCGTGCGGAAGAATCGCAAACCGTGAAAGAAAAAGACGCTGCGGATGGTCCTGATAATACGCAGCAGCCGCAAATGGCATCCATAAGCGCCATCACAACGCAGGTTTTGCCACCAAGCTTTATTCCGACCGCAACCGGTCGTATTCGTCCTGTAACGGGCGCTTTTCCCGCAATTCAGTCCGCTTCGCAGACGGAACAGGCGCAGCGCAGGCGATCCATCCGCTCGTTGGCCGCGGGGTCGTTGCGTAGAACCAACATCGGCAATGCTGAAAAGGCCGGCGGTGTGGGGAGCGCGGGTAGTACCGGACGGACGGCGGGGAACGGCGATACGCCGTCGCCGCGAATCGCCAGCAGTGCTCCCCATTATGCGAATTGACCAGTGGACTGATCAGAACGGCCAACGTAACAAATCAGTGGGAATACTGGACATACACGCGGTTCACGCACGGTACGCGCGCTTCGCGCTGCATTGTACGTCGCTGTACTACGTCATTCCAATTGAATCGCAACAATGCGTATAGCAGATGAAAAGCACATACGAAAAACGCGCATGAAAAAACGGTCCCGATATATTCGAGACCGTTTTTCATGAGTCGATGAAGCAAACGCTGTCCGGCAGCGAGCCGGCTCAGTCTTCGCTGGTTTCGCGCTTATACTGCACGAACGTCTTCATGGCGTAGGCAAGGCCGGCAAGCAGCAGAATGGCTGCGCAGGCAAGGGAAATGCCGATGCCGGTTTGTGCAAGCTGTCCATATTCCGACTTGGTCAGCGCGCCGGTGGACGCGGCGGTTTGATCGCCGGACGCTGTGACGGATCCAGTTGCAGCACCATTCGCGCCAGTGTCGGCAGCCGTGCGCACAGTGCCAGTGGTGCCGTTGACTCCAGTAACGGTCGTACCGGCATTCGTTCCAGCCGTGATGCCATGCGTGCCGGTAGCAACGGATGAGCCGCCCTGCTGACCCGTCTTGGAGTTCGCGTCCTTCAGCGCCGCGATGAACGACTGATGCCACTGGTGGCTGCTCGCCGCGAACGCATCATGCCTGGTTTTAAGCTCGTCGTGAGTCTCTTTCATGTCGGCATGCATCTGGTTCAGATGGGTCTGCGTATCCTGCATATCCTGATGCAGAGTGTCGTGGCGCTCCTGACCGCGCTTAACCGCGCCATCGATCGCATTCTTTATATCCTCGCGGTCCTCCTGGTAGTTCTTCCAGGCCTGCTCGCCGTACTGGCGAAGCGCGTCGGCGTCCTCGTGCGCGTTCTGATGCAGCTGCTCGGCGTGCTGCTTGGCGGTATCGATGTCCGACTTGATCTGCTGGTTGGTTTTGCGCACATGCTGTACGGCATCGCACGTTTTGTCGGTGCACACGGCCATATCCTGGTCGATCTGCCCGCTGATGGCGGTGCTGCCGGCCAATCCGTCCGTAGACGGTGCGACTTCACTGGCCGAAGCCGCGGAAGGCAAGACGGCCATGCCGATGGTTAATATTCCCGCCGCTGCAGCTGCTGCAATACGATTCCTCATGGTGGTTCCTCTCCTGCGCACGTTTGCATTCGATCTGTGATTGTGCGCTCGCGTTCGTTCCGTATGCCATAGTAGGAGGGGAATGTGCCTAAATAAACCGGTGGAAAAATGACATTTGTCTAGTTTCTGCGATGCTGCAGCAGTCTTCATAGTTTAAGCGGGAAACCAGAATCCAAACCAGAAGCCGGAACAGCCTGCTCAAAACATGACCAAGCAGGCCAAGCAACGGCTCAGACCGCCCGTACTTATCCCGCCCGTATTGGTTTATCTAGCGGCGGCCCCCAACAAAGATCACTCAACAATAGTGATGAATGGGCTAGCCGGCAGATTAAAGTCGTTGTACAGCATGCTCGCGCACTTCGGATTGCCACTGAACAGGTAACGTACCTGGCTCATGGCGTTGAGATCGTTCAGTGTTGAACCATCGGCTGCGGTGAGCAACACCTGATTGCCCCTGATGGTGGCATTGACCGCCTGCCATTGACCGGAATAATTGGCGACCTCAAACCCCTGCAATGCCGTAGTGGTGGGAGCGGCGATATTGCTGATACCGCTTAACGGGGTCGCTTTCGGAGCGCTCTTATAGTTTGGTGCGATTGCGCTCGCGGTTTTCGAATAGTTCGGCTGCATGGCTTTCAGCCCGCTTGCGGTGCCGTTCCGGAAAGACAAGGCGATTGCGCCGTCCACAGTATGCCGGGCACGTTCGATAAGCGGTCCGTTGGGTACGGTGGTGCCGTCTTCCATGGCGAGATACTGCGCGGCCATGCGTGCCCCGAGAATATCCTTGCCGAGAGGATGGATTAGCGCGGATGTGCCCTTGTCTGTGTCAAGGGAAACCGTCATCGCCACGTTTGACGAATCGTGCAGGTTGGTGTTGCCGAGCGTAGTCCGTTGCGCTTCTCGCACGTTTTGCGTGTACTGGTAGTTTGGCCAGCGCGCGAGCTGTACGTACAGGAACGGCAGGTCCTTGCGTCCGAACACGTTACGGTACTGGTTGATGAGCGTGGTCATTTGCGATTCGTATTGCAAAGCAGTTCCGTAATTATTGGCGTCATCGCAACCTTGATACCACAGCACGCCCGCCACATGGAATCCCTTCAACGGCGCGATATGGTTCGCATAAATATCGCCGCCTTGTACATGCCGGCGAATAGGCGTGCCACCCCACGCGGTCTGGATGATGCCAATCGGCACATTGGGGTGCTTGGCGCGCAACTGCATGGCGAATTGCTGAGCCAGATAGCTGAGGTGCAGTGAATTCGTGGAATCTGCAGTCAGCCATGCATCGGCGCTCTGATTAACAGCGGACAGTGGAAAATCAGTGTCTTCAGCATCATGATTTGCGATGACAAATTTCACGTTGTCATCTACGAGCGGTTTCGGCAAATCGCCTGTCGTGATTAGTCCATTGCCAAAATTGTAAGTAGCGTTTTCGTAATACTGCACATAGTTGAGTTCCATATTCGACTGGCCAGCGGCTACGAAGACGTCTCCCACATACACTTTGGCCAGTTTCAGCACGGTTTTGCCGGCGTACTGCACTTGCAGCGAATACGGATTGAGACTTGCCTTTTGCGCGCTCAGCGTGCAGGTGAAACTGCCGTTTTTCGCTACCTTTGCCTTGACGCTCTCGGAGGTTTTGCCTTGCGTAAGTGTCGCTGACAGTTTCGAAACGTCGATGGGGTTGCTTTCCGTGGAGCTGACGTTGCCTTTGACTACGATTGGCTGATCGCGCTGGAACACCATATTGTCCATGTAGTATGAGGGCAGCTGCACATCAACAGTGGCCGCAGTATGGGCGGTGGCGGTGGATTGCGATCCGGTTTTACCGGTTGCCGTTCCGTTGCCCCATTTGGGGCCGCACCCGACGATGATGGCAACGACTATTCCTACGGTTACGATAACGGCAAGTGCCGTTCTTGCCAATCGTTTCGTATTCAATTCTGATTTGCCTCGTTCTTTGTCAACGCCCGCTCGAAGGTTCTGGCCTGTTTGTCATATGCGGCTCGTTCGGTGTTGGCTTTGCTGGTGGTCCCGGACGGGTCGGCTTTGCAGTCAAGCGCCTTCGGCGATTTGACTTCTTCCTGATACAAGGTGCTGAGCTTTTCCAGATCATATGAGGAATCCATGCTGGAAAATGCGTCGACAATCTTTCCCTTGAGCTGGAAATCCTTGGAATATGAAGCGTTCATGGCGGCAACCGCGTCTCTGCAGTCGTTAATGGCATTCAGTTCGCGCATTTTCTGCGATGTTCTCACGCCCATGACGCCGAAGACCACAATGCATACCGCAACGACGATAACGGCTACGATGATGGAACGGCGAATCAAGTTCTTGACATGGTTATGTACCCAAGTGTCGCCATCTTGCACGCCTTGCGATATGGCGATTTGGAATGGATCTTTGGTGTTTGTTTGATAGGAAACCCCTGATGCGTCTGTTTCAGGCTTTCCGTTACGATTGGTGATGTTAACGGAATTGTTGGATTTGCTGGTCCCGACGGTCGCGGTACTGCTGAAAGTCCGGGGCTTGCGGACGTTACTTGCTTGACTGTCAGCTTTATTTGGCTGCCTTTCGTGCCGTGCCATGCTTCCCTCCAGGAGTCCGTGATACCGTTCTGATGTTGTCTATTGGAGGTGGTCCGACAAGGTCCTCTGTTCCCAAATGACAATACATAAGGTATGTTACCCGTTCCACTTCCGAATGCCAGCACTTCATGTTGTGGCATATTCGGTAAATGTGAAGTTTGGTTTGGAATCCATCTGCTTTATTTTGAGTGGGGGCATCTCAGAATACACTTAAGTTTTGCGTGTGCAATTGCGTCAACGAGTGAAAATGCGTTTTGTGAGAGAGGCTGACGATGATATCGCCGAAAAGCTTGATGAAGATTGCGACCACCGCTTCCGTGGTTGCAATGACGGTTTCCGTTGCCGTGGTGCCGGCTTACGCCATGCAGGATATTGCGATTGAGGATACGCCAAGTTCTTTTGCCGCAACTGTGGATGATGCGCAGAATTCGTCAAACAGCATGCCGGACAATCCGAACGCGACGCTGCCGGAAACGGTAAGCGAAAACATTTCGGACGATTCCACTGTGGTTTCGGAGAACCTTGCGGTTACGCCGGAAGGTGATGTGCAGAACATTGAGACCGGCGAAACCGTGACGGACGCTCAGCTGGTCGGCACGCAATCGCAGCAACCTGATCCACTGGCCAAAACGAATGGCGAATCATTCATTCCGGTGAGTGCCTCGAATGTGAAAGATGCTGTGGAACAATCTGTGAAACAATCCGTGGAGCAATCGTCCTCAAAAAACGGAGCCACCGTGAAGCTTGCCAAATTCGATGGCAACGATTACGGCGCGCATTGGGGAACCTACAACAATACGAAAGCCTTCTTCGACTATAGAAACAACCTGTTCGCCCAGCAGGCCAAAGGCGTGATCGACGTCTCCTCATGGCAGGGGGATATCGATTGGGCTAAGGCGAAAGCCGGCGGCGTGGAAGGCGCGATCATCCGTCTTGGCTTTGGATGGGGCAATGACGCCGATGCCAAAGCGCAACGCAACATTAATGAATGCAAGCGGCTGGGTATTCCGTTCGGCATCTACTGGTACTCGTATGCGGAGGATGCGAGCGGTTCCAGGCAGGAGGGCAACGATGTGGTGTCCAAGCTCCGCCAGTTTGGCGTGAGACCGAACGACTTGAAATACCCCGTGTACTACGACCTTGAGAGTTGGACGTGGACCGGGCACACGCCGCCGAACGATCCGAACGTGTATAACGGCATCGTCAATGCTTGGTATGGCGCGTTGCAGTCCGGCGGTTACCAGAATCTCGGCGTGTACTCCTACACGAGCTACTTGCAGGGGCCGTTGAACAATGCGAACATCTATGCGAAGACACGCTGGGTGGCGCAATATGGTCCGCAGATGGAATTCACGGCGTTCGGGACCAACGATCGTGGCTGGCAGTACACCGAAAGCGGTCATATCAACGGTATCAGTGGCTCCGTGGATATGAGTGCCTTTGGCAATAAGACTTCTGTGCAGAATGGAGGGAATGACGATTCTCAGCCTTCCCTTGATGTGCGCAAGATGAGTGCTGTGAGCATTCCTAATGGGAATTATTACATCAATGTACGTTCCAAAGTGGCTTCTAGTGTTGATATCCCTGGAGCCAGTGGAGCGGATTCCACAGCTATTCAGCTGTACTCCGGCAATGGGTCCAAAGCTCAGCAGTTTACTTTCACTAAACAGTCTGATGGCAGCTATGTGATTGTTAATGTGAATTCCGGTAAGGCCTTGGACGTTCGTAATGGCGCTGCGGGTAATAATGCGGTGGTGCAGCAGTATTCGGCGAATGGTACGAACGCCCAGCGTTGGTTCATCCGTGATTCGGGAGCCGGTTATTACTTGCAATCCGCATTAGGCAATTGGGTTCTGGATCTAAGTGGTGGCAGCACGGCCAACGGTACCGCGATTCATCTGTATACGCCTAACGGAACGGTCGCGCAACTCTTCACTCTTTCCTCTAGCGAAGTCAATATTCCGACAGATGCGCCAGCAACGATTCGATCAACGAAAAACACTGGATTGGTATTCGACGTTCCTGGTGCATCAACTGCCAATAGCACGCAAATCCAGTTGTATACAAGCAACGGTTCCAACGCGCAAAAGTATCGTTTTACATCGGTAGGAAATGCGACCTACCGCATTACCAATGTGAATTCCGGTAAAGCATTGGATGTGTATGGAGGCTCGACGGCCAATGGTGCAGCGTTTCAACAATATGACAGCAACGGTACCAGCGCCCAACAATGGACCGTACGTAACTACGGTAGCGGCAAGGTGACATTAATATCAGTGAACGCGAACAAAGCCGTGGATATTCCTGGCGGCAACGCCACGCAGCAGACCAAACTGCAGATGTACACGCCTAATGGAACGGCAGCCCAGCAGTGGACAATAAGCAAGGTATCTACTCCAAGAGAACGTATGGATGCCACAGCTGATTTACATAGGAAGGATCTTCCTGACGGCACCTATGCGTTCGGATCAAAGCTGAAGACTTCCATGAAAGTCGATGTTGCCGGTGCTTCCAAGAGCGATAGCGCCAATGTGCGATTGTGGGGCGGTAATGGTACAAACGCACAGAAATGGAAAGTAACGCATGACGGCAATGGCTATGTGACGTTGATTAGCGTGAATTCCGGCAAAGTATTAGACGTTTACGGTGCAAGCACTGCAAATGGAGCCAATGTTCAGCAGTATGTATCAAACAACACGTATGCCCAAAAGTGGATCGCCATCAAGAACTCAGACGGATCGTATACCTTCCAGTCCGCGCTCGCGGAGAACAAGGTTCTGGATGTTTCGGGTGCTTCTACTGCCAATGGCGCTAACGTACAGTTGTATAGTGCGAATGGCACGAACGCTCAAAAGTGGGTGAAGTAGTCAAGCAGTAGATATTTCAAATGTGGCCTGAGAACAAAACTGCTTGTTCTCAGGCCACATTTGAAAGTTGCGTTATTTTTTGCGTCTCATCATGGCAAATTGGTTGGCGTCGATGATGAACGCCTTACGATCGTTCTTGGCCATGACGTCGAGGATTATTCCCGCTATGAACAGCAGGATTCCCGCGATAACGAGCATAACTGCTCCGATGAGTGTGGGGAAGCGCGCCACCATGCCGGTATGCCAGAAGTCTACTGTTACGCTACCGCACAGTATGATGCCGATGATGCCGATAATGGCTCCGAGCCCTCCAAAGAACGGCAGCGGCTTGTATTCGCGGATCATGCGGAAGATGGTGCTCATCACCTTGATGCCGTCACCCACGGTGTCAAGTTTGCTGACGGAGCCTTCCGGGCGGTCACGGTATTGAATCGGCATCTCGAACAGGCGTAGATTGTTGTTCAACGAATGGATGGTCATTTCGGTCTCAACTTCGAAGCCACGCGAAAGCACTGGGTAAGTCTTGACGAATGTGAACGAAAACGCTCGGTAACCGGTCATGATGTCGGTGACGTCCGCATGGAACAGGCCGTTGATGGAACCGCGTACCAAGCGGTTGCCAAAGTTGTGGAATGGTCTCTTGTTCTCTTGGAAATATGTGGAGCTCAGGCGGTCACCGATTACCATGTCATAGCCTTCAAGCACTTTATCAACCATGGCTGGCGCCGCATCAGCAGGGTAAGTATCATCGCCGTCTGCCATGACATATACGTCGGCGTCAATGTCTTCGAACATGGCGCGAATCACGTTGCCTTTGCCTTGGCGCGGTTCCTTTCGTACAATCGCACCTTCGGCCATAGCGATTTCGGCAGTGCGATCAGTGGAGTTGTTGTCATACACATAGATGTCGGCATGCGGCAGTGCTGCTTTGAAGTCGCGTACCACCTTGCCGATGGTGACTTCCTCGTTATAGCAAGGAAGCAGCACCGCAACGGAAACGTTTGAATTCTCAGGCATACGTTCTACTATAGCTTTTGTACTGGCCGTTTTTCGATTTTGCACGAGTTCATCATGCTACAGGTTTCTGCGTGGGATACAGCACGAGGAATGGGATTGTGCGGATGTTTTATAAATATAATTGCTAGGGAAACGATATAAGCGAATGAAAAAACGCGTGGTTGGGTATGACATTATCAAATCGATGGCGATGTTCTTTGTAGTGATGCTCCACTACTCATTTTACACGAGATTCTATTCCAGCGGGCTTGCTGGAACGGCGGTCACCGTATTGTGCGTGGTGTGCGTGCCATTGTTCTTCGCTGTGAACGGCGCGCTGCTTCTTCCTCGGAAGATGGATGAGGCGAAGCATTATCGGAAGACGCTGAACATCGTCATTGTGGTCACCATCTGGAGGCTGCTTGCCGCGGCGTTCTTCGTTTTCGTGGACGGTTCCCATCCGGTGACGTTGAAGGATCTTGTGCTGTTCCTGCTTGGCGGTGGCTTTGGAGATTATCCGACCGGTTATTTTTGGTTCATGAACGCCTTGATCGCAGTGTACCTTGTTTTGCCTGTGATGAAAATGGCGTTCGATTCGGAACGAAAGCTTGCATTCAACGCGCTGCTGGCTGTTTTGGCTGGTTTTACTGTGGGCAAGGATTCCCTGAAACTTGTTCTGCAGATTCTGGGAACCGCAACGAACCATGATTTCGCCTCGATTCTGAATGCACTTGATGAATTCTACATTTTCGGCTCGTACGGATACGTTTTGTTGTATTTCCTGATTGGAGGGATGATTGGGCGCTATCTAAAGCAGAAGCAGACCGGGGAACTCGATGCCGACGTCCATCATCCCCTGTTCGATATCTCTTGGGGTGAAGCCAGCGCTGGCATCGTTGTCTGCTATGCGTTGACGTTACTGATCCAGCGATACCAGCATGCCACCCACGGCACTAATTTGACTGTGGAGAACGGCTATTGGCTGCTACCGTCATTCGTTGCAACGATACTGATTCTGTTGGTATTGGGGCGGGTGAATATCCAAGGCATTTGGGCCAAAGTATTCCAGGTGATCGGCATGAACACGTTCGGCGTGTACATGCTGCATTTGGTCGGATTGGTGCTGTTGAGCAGATTACAGGCTCTACCATGGCTCCAGTTCATGGGAAACTTGAATTCCGTTGCAGTGACTTTGCTGAATGTGGTGTTGTGCGGTTGCGTGTTCGCCATATGTCTTGCAGTATCCGTGCTGTTCCGAAAGATCCCGTATATTAATCGTTTGTTCGCGTTGTAAGCATTATGAATTAGTCGAACCGATAAAGAAGAAATGAAAATGAACGGATTGAATATGCTAAAGAAAATTGAACCACGAATTGTGGTTCCGCTGGTTCTTGGCATGATGTTCGCTTTGGGAGATGAGGCTTCCAATCCTGAAGGTCATATCATGCAAATTAAAAGCGCGTTATGCGTGAAGGTGCTGCTTTTCTGTGTGCTTTTCTGTGTATTTTTTCGCTTCGCTGATTGGCTGATTGCCGAAGTGCAGGGAGCGAAGAGGGAAGACCAAGTAGAGCATTATGGCTTTTTCGAATATGGGTATGCGATAAAACCGTGGTTGAAGAACGCGGCGGTGATTGCCGTGTGCTGGCTTCCGTATGAATTTTGGTTGTTCCCTGGCGTGTATTGGTCGGATACCTCCAAACAGTTGCTCATTCATTATGGTGTGGAACGATTCACGGACCATCATCCTTTTGCTTTAACGTATTTGTTTGGTTGGTTCGCTGATTTTGGACAATGGGCTTTCCATAATTCCATTTATGGTTTGTATCTGCTGATTGTCGTGCAACTTATTGCAGCGCCGCTGCTTTTCTCTTGGATGCTTTTGTACACGAGGAAGATGGGCGTTCCGCAATGGTTGTGTCATGTGGAATTGGCATTTTTGGCATTGTTCCCGCTTTTTCCGGTGATGTTTTCTTCGTTAGCGAAGGATACGATTTCCGTTCTGTTTTTCATCCCTTTCTGCATATTGTTCGTTGACGGTATTCGCACCAAAGGTTCATCACTGTCTAAACCAGGAATCATTATTACATTATTGCTGTGTGGCTTACTGACGTGCCTGACGAAGAAAGCGGGCGTGTATGTGGTGGTGCCCTCATTGCTGCTGATGTTTCTGATTGTCGGATTGTCGAAAAAAGCGAAAGCTACCGCGTTTGCCATCGGCGCAGTAATTGCTATTGTCATGATGGTCATCATTCCGAAAGCCGTTATGCCGGCGCTTGGCGTTGCCCCTAGTGGTAAGCAGGAAAGCATCCCGTTTGCCATTCAGCAGGTTGCCCATGACGTCAAATACAACAGTGAGGACATGACTCAGCAGGAGAAGAAACTGATTTCTGACTTCCTGACCATTGATTATAAAAAGATTCCCAAAGCTTACGACCCGCAGATCGCAGATCCGGTAAAAGGGACCAGTTTGAAAGACCCTGATCTGTTCAGCGATTTTATGAAGCTGTGGCTCAAGAAGACAGTGGAGCACCCGATCGGTCATTTGGAATCGTGGATGGGATTGGTTCGCGGCTGGTTCAGCTTTTCTAACAACGATGGTTCTCCAAGCGATATGGTGGTTTGCACTGAATCTGCATGGTATTACGATCCGATTTTAGAATATGTTCCGCAGTGGCCGTTGAAGGCAAGCAGAAGTGATACTGCACGTTCTGTATATGACATGGAACAGAGCGTGCCCGTATTGAATGCACTGTTTTCAAGGGCATTGTGGTCATCCATCCTGCCCTGCTTCATGCTGTACTTGGCTTTGCGTCCCGGCAAAGGCAAATGGAGTCGCGTGGCTTCGATGCTTCCGGTGGATATGTCGTTTGTGTATCTGTTGCTGGTACCAGTGTCCGGCATGGGTGGAGAGCCAACCCGATATGTGTTGCAACTGATTTGCATCGCGCCATTGTTCTTAGCGTTCATGAGTGAATCGATTGGTAAAACGAAAGAACCTCTGATTAAAACGATGGCATAAATAATACAGAAATGGGTGTCGTAAAATACAACACCCATTTCTGTCAGTGACGACCGCGAACTGCTCGGCCGATCGCCTTCACCGCATCACGGCGACGGGAACCGATTGGCATTAGCGGATCGACAATCTTGCGAATCGGGTTGTCCTCCCCGACTGCGCGCTCGTGCTTCGGACGGAGCACGCCGGCTGGAATCTCTGATTCGTTTGCCTTTACTACACGTTTAAGCAGACGCTCATAGAACGGGGTCTCGCGTGCGTACTTCCAGTACATGGAAGCGAAATCGCAATCCGGGTCGGTCCATGGCTTCTGGAAGCCGGCATAGTGGACAATCTGTGGATCGTTGCGCGACTTCATATACGCGTCGTAAATGTCGTTCGGCGCCTGCACGAAGAGGTTGCCGACACGACCGCCGCAGTCATGCACCACGTTCCATTCCCACGGCAGGTACAGCACATTGCCTTCGCAGTGCGCGTTGAGCACGTCCTGGTCGTTGTAGATGAAATCGGGATTCGAGGCGTAGGTAAGCCATTGTTTGATGGTGTAATGCTCACGCATCGCCTTGGTGTTGAGCACCAGCACGCCGGCCTGGAAGTAATCGTATGGATTCTTCATCTTCAGTACGGTTTGCGCGTAGCCCATGCGTTTGCCGTGCTTCACATTGAGATTGGCAAGGAAGTCGATGTCTCGAATCGCACCGAGCATCTTGCCCTGCAAGTCGATGTTGTAAAGCTTCGCGATATCGCCGTTGATGATGATGTCGGAATCGAGATACAGCACCTTGTCGTAGAACGGCAGAACCTTCTGAATCAGGAAGCGGTAATACGTCTCCACACTGATATGGGCGTTATTGGTGGAAAGATCGTAGCCAGCAAGTTCGCGGTCCACGTTGGTGAACCTCAGATTCATATTCGGGAACTGCTTGAAGAAGCCGCGCAGACGTTCCTGCTTGTCCCAAGCGATGTTGCGCTGCAGCACCGTCACATCGTAGAAGTAATGCGGATCGGCGTTCTTCATGGCTGAATACACGGTGGTGGTCAATTGAGGAACATAATTGTCATCCGCTGCGAACACCACCGGAACGATTGGCTTGTCGGTAATGTCAAGCGGCTTGAGCTGCTCCGCTGGCTCCGGATTGGTGAAGTGGACGCACTGTAGTTCCTTGAACTTCCAGTTGGAACCGATACGCTTGTGATGCAGCAGGTAGATGTTGAGCAGGCGCTCGGAAAGATGTCCTGGCGTGCGCAGGGCCTCCTTGCTGTATGTGCTGTAATCGGTGTTTTTGTCGAACTCCTCAAGAATGGGGAACATCCATTTGCAATAGTCGAAGAAGATCTCCCTCTTCATAATGAACATGTTGCAGAAGCAGGCTTTGTCGCCGTTGAAGAACGCCTGTGCGTCCTGCTTGTAGTCGGGATACATGCTGCACAGGATCTGGTAGCAACGCTTCAGATCATCGTCATGCAGCAGGGGAGCGGCTTCCCACAGCGCGCGTGGAGTGCCGTGCTTATCGATGATTTTTTCGAGATTGCCGAATGGCGTGGTGATGACGTCATACTGTTTCACCACTTTGGCAATGCTCTCGTCATCCAGTCTATACTTCTTTGCCGCATCGGCATCAATGTAATCATCAATGACTTCACCGAATGCGTTTTCTTCGTGTGGGGTCTCAGAGAAATCGAAGTAACGACGGTAATGACAGAATCCATAGTAGTCTGCGTCAACGTTCTTCCACGCCCAATACTGCGTGGTTAATTCGCAGTAGCGTGGATTGCGGTTGGAAATGTTTTCGCCTTCATCATCACTCCAGCAGTAAGGGAAGCGCGTGGAACTTTTTGCTGATCCAACATGAACTGGTTGCAGAATGTCGCTTGAGAAAGCGGAAGTCCTCTTATGTGTGGAGACAAAAATTTTAATGCGTTGTTCTTCTTGTTGCTTATGCAAAGTCTGTGTTCCCTTGAATTCTTGAATATGCCGAAGTGCGGCATCTCTCATCTGAGTGTAAGAAACCGGTAATGTATCGATTCCGCTGGTTAGTTCTTCTGCCAAATCGGCCCAAGCTAAGAAAGATGATGTCTTCGGATTGAGATATTCGAGTGAAGCATACGCGTCATCTCGTGCAAATCTCATTAACGCGGTTGCTGCTTCTGTCTTTCCGATAATTGAAGCAATGGATTTCGCAGCTTCAACTTTTTCATTTTCGGATACGCGATCTTTCCATTCATTCATCAATGCGAACGTAAGTCGCTCTTTTAATCGAACTGCCGATTTCTTCACGAGCATTGAATCTGTGGAACTCGCAAAATGCTCAGCTTCCATCCAACAGGATTTCATTTGTTTTGCCGAGATAAGAAATTGATTAAGGGGAAGCGCACTATTCGTAGTTACACCACGTCCAATATTGTATATATATCCATGAATGCTGGTATCGGTTAATTCCAGATCCGACATGCTTGCGAGTACAAGAAATTCGTAGCTATCTTCAGCACGCTCGAGACGTGAATCTGTCATGACATTAAAAGCCTTGCGACAAATATCGCCTTGGAAAGCTT
>OKVB01000711.1_pt1 | contig 15221 bp, 10 predicted proteins | sample 1606651 | NCBI WGS metagenome assembly OKVB01 (sample SAMEA3882518, study PRJEB24775) | human gut metagenome | biome: human-associated habitat; feature: intestine environment; material: feces | place: Netherlands | collected 2009/2010 | reverse complement strand
TCCATCGAGAACTGATCCCGTACGAGTGCAAACTGCTTTTTCAACACACCATACGGCTCGCCGTACAGATAAAAGCGGTACGTCGGCAGTGCGTGGAGCAGTTCCTTCGTCATACGGAAGATTTCGGTGTGCATCGCATCGTAGATATAAAATGTTTTCAGCGGCACGGTGCTGTCGATCTCGTAAACCAGATTTCCGTCTGTATCCTCCAGATCGAAATGCTGGCCAGTCAGGCGGTAATCCTCCGTGAAGGTGTAAATCTGGGACGCCGAAATTTTCTGAAACGGCTGTACCGTTCCGTTCTTGACAAAATGCTCCAGATTCGCTTTTAATTCACTCTGAAACATCATCAGATCGGAATGGTAGCTTAGATGGTCTGCGAGGTTTTCCGCAACATCCTCATGGATCGGATACACCGGTGTGGTGAGTTTCTTTTTGATAAAGTCTTCGATGAAGGAATATCCCAAATAGCCGACATGACCGTCTTTGGTCAGCCAGAAGTAGAGATATTCTCCCTTGGCGTCCGGTCCGAAAACGAGTGCTTTCTGCCGCATCGTGTAGAATTTTGCAAGCCATGCAGAACCGAACGGTGTATCGACGTTCTTGTAAGCCTCATAAAATTCTTCGATTTTCCGCGGCTTCTCCATGGAGATCATGGCAATCATATCCGTCATGGAATTGTAGCTCTCCGGGGTTGCCATGGACCAGATGGCAATGCCGAAAATCAGGACAACTGTGGCGATGGTGAGTGTGATCGTCTCTCCGTAGCCGACCGCCATCAGATAGATGCCAAGCAGCGTGACAGCGCCGCCTGCGATGCGGAATTTCCATTTTCTCTTTTTCAACTGAATACCGCCTCCTCTCTTTTCGTTACTTTTATTGTACTTGCTCCCCTTTTTTGTGTCAATTGAAACTCGCTCCTCCGCTCTATTTTGTTCTGCCTGGCGGGACAAAGAAAGCGTGTCGGCGCATCTTTTTTTGTCAGAATGCATCCGGCACGCTTTGTTTCAAAAATTTAATGAACGAAAAGAAATTATGAAATTGGAATCACGCGTCCCGTTTCTGCCATAGTTCGGTGGGAAATGGAAATTACGGTACGGTCTTTGGATACTCTCCGCAGTGCATTCAACACCATTTTCTCGGTTTCTGCGTCGAGGTTTGCCGTAATCTCATCGAGGAGCAGGATTTCCGGCTCTGCCGCAGCCGCGCGGGCAATCGAGAGAAGCTGCCACTGGCCCTGGGAGAAGAGGTCCGGTGTGCATAAGGTATCGTACTTGTCCGGAAGCGCCTCGATCGTCTCGGCAAGTCCGGTCAGCTCCGCAGCCTTTTTCACATTTGCATCCGAAATCTTCGTATCGTACAGCGTAATCTGGTCTTTCACTGATCCCGGCACCATATGGAACGACTGCTCCACATAGCCAAAAACGTTTCGTTTCTTTTCATCCGTCAGATCAATGGACGGAACGCCCTGGATCAGAACCTTTCCTTTCTGCGGCTCATATAAGCCGAGCAGCAGTTTGAAAATGGTACTCTTTCCAGCACCTGTTCGTCCGGAGAGCGTTACCTGCTCGCCTTTTTTGATCTGCAGACTCACATGATTCAGAATGACCTGGTTTTCATCGTATCCGAACGTAACGTCTTTTAACTCCGCGGCTATATCCTGCTCCGCACGTTCCGCGATGGCAGCAGGCGCTTTTTTCTCCTCCAGACCGTAGAACTCATTGATTCTTGCGATACCGGCAAGGGCGGACTGAATCGTCTGGATTTCCATACCAAGGCTCTCGACCGGAGTAAAGATCTGGGAAATGTAGTTCATGACTGCAACGGCGGTTCCGGCGGACATACCGAACAGTTTTAACACGGTCGGATTGCCGGATGCGGAAAGCAGCATGACAACAGCAACCACAATGGCATTTAAAATCAGAATAACCGGAGAATAGACGGCATCGTAAAAGTTGGTCTTCTCCATCGCACTGTAGCTGTCATCGATATAGCGCGCATACTGCTGCTCCATATACGTCTCTTTCTGCAGGCAGTGGATGGTCCGAATGTTGTGCAGCGTCTCCGGAACGTGGCCGGAAGCACGGCTGACCGCGCGGCGGTTGGCAATCTGGGATGCCAGCATGTTTTTCTGTACGTAACGGGTAAAGAGGAACAGGACCGGCAGAAGAACAATCAGAACAATCGTAAGTCCGCGGTTTGTCACCCAGATGGCAACAAGAATACTTAAAATCTTGCACGCATCGGCAAACATACTGATGATACCGGAGGTGAACAGATTTTCCACGGTATCGACATCACCGACGAATCTCGATACCAGGGCACCCGGCTCCTGGCGGTTCAGTTCATTGGCAGAAAGGCGTCCGAACTTTTCCATCAGACTGCTCCGGAGTGCATGCGTAATTCTCTGGCCGAATACCGTCAGAAGACTCTCCCTTGCGGATTCGAGAAAACCAGTCAGGGCGAGCAGTCCGAAATACAGCAGAATTCCGCCCGTCCAGAGGGTGTGATTCTTGGTGAGCCGGTCAATCAGCTGTGCCAGAATAAGCGGCGGGAGCAGTGCGAAAATAACGGCACCGCAGACGGCTGCAAAAAGTCCGGCGGACAAAACACCGTGTTTTCGGACCGTCTCTTTGATGACCTGCAATACAGATTCTTTATTTTTCATCGTTACTGCCTCCCTTCGTCTGATCACGGCAGAGTTCTGCGTAGGACGGAACCTCTGCGAGGAGCTCCTCATGTGTGCCGACTTTCGTATGTCCCTCATCCATCCAGATCACCTGATCCATCTGATCGAACAGATAGAGACGATGAGAAATCAGAATGACAATGGAATCTCGTGCCAGCTCTTTTACGTTTGCAAAAATCTGTGCTTCCGTCTTTTTATCGAGTGCCGAGAATGGATCATCGAGAACCAGAACCGGCCGTTTGTGATACAACGTTCTCGCAAGGGCAAGGCGCTGCGCCTGGCCGCCTGAGAGACGGACACCGCTTGTTCCGACCAGGGTATGAATGCCGTCCTCCATTGCTTTTGTCTCTTCTTCGAAGCAGACAATCCGAATCATTTCCTCCGCGCCCTGTTTTCCGCCGAGGCGGATATTGTCTTCCACACTTCCATGAAATAGCTCCGGATCGTGGCCGAGATAACCGATGATGCAGTTCCGGTCTGTTTTTTCCATTTTTCCAAGCTCTTTTCCGCCGAAAGTGATGCTTCCCTCATACGGTGATTCGCAGAGGAAGGTCTTTCCAAGCGTTGATTTTCCGCATGCAACCGGTCCCGTCACACCAATGATCTGGCCCGGAGCTGCTTCAAACGACAGATCATGGATGATCTCTTTTCCGTTCGGATAGGCAAAATGCAGATGATCGACCGAAAGCTTTGCAGGCGCTGCGGCCGGAAGCTCTGGTTCTGCTTCGGAATTCTGCAAGAGCGGCTTGATTCGTTTCCAGGAAACCTGTGCTTTATGTACCGCGTTGAACAGCTTTGCCGCACTCGATGATTTAGTAGCAAGCTTTGTGTAGCAGGACAGGAACGTCGTAAATACGGCGATAGTCCACGGTGTCCAGCCCTCATGAAGAACATTTCTGCCTCCGAAGTACAGGATAAACAGAATGCTCGCCATCGAGATGATCCGGTAAATCGGCGGCATTGCCGTGTTCCAGATATTGGCACGGACAGCAGCATTCTCGTAAGCGGAAAGGTTTTTCTCATATGCAGCTTTTCGGTCTTCCTCGCAGCCAAAGACACGATAGGTGATCGCGTTTGCCGCACGGTCCAGGGTTGCGGCACTTAATGCACCCGACTGCACCTTATAGGCGGCACCTGTTTTCTGTACAATGACCTTCATCTTTTCCGCAATCACGTAGGAAACCGGCGGGAAAATCATACAGAGAAGGGCCAGCTTCCAGTCGTACCAGAGCAGCATGCACGCATAGGCGAGAAGGGCAACGCCGGTATCAAAGATTTCCGTTGTAAATTTCCGCATTCCTTCTACGCAATCGTCTACGTCGAGAATGGCCTTCGTCAGTACATTTCCGGTACCTTCCGCTTCCAGCTCCAAGCGGCTTTTGCGAACCAGCGTTCCGTAAAGAATCTGCTTCATATGCCGGTTGACGTTGTTGGCAAATCTTCTGACATAGAACCGTTTGAAATAGCGGGAAACCTGCACAATGCCAATACTCACGACATAGGCCGTGACCAGCATCAGCATCTGGTGGAAGGTTCCTGTACCACTCAGGAGATCAACCAGCTTTCCTGTCATTTTTCCCTCAAACCAGGGGCCTGCAAGAAGTCCCAGGTTATAGATGAGACCGGAAAACGCAACAAAGAAGAGAGTTTTCCATTCTTCCTGAAAGTAAGAGAGTTCCCGGTTCGGGCGAAAGGTTTCATCCTTCATCGCTGCTGCCTCCTTCTGCTGTTGCTTTTATTGTTTTATCTGCTTTTTCACTTAAAATTTTTGAAAGTTCCGCAAAATGATTCTGCCGTTCTCTCTTCGATTTCCAGTACAGCTTGTCCAGTGTTTCGCAGAAGCTTTCTGCCTCCTTTTCCGGAAGCTCCAAAAGCAGCCATTCATAAAAAACCGTTTCAATTTCTGCTTTGGAATTTTTCAAAGTTTCTGCTTTTTCCGTAGCATACAGAAGCTGGCTTCTGCCGTCCCACGGATTCGGTTTCCGGATCAGATATCCCTTTGCCTCAAGGCTTGCAGCGCGTCTTGCAGCGGCTCCTTTATCAATCTTTAATTGTTCGCGCACTTCCGTCTGCGTGATGCCCGGATGATGGCGCACCAGATGGATAAAGTCAAATTCTGCTGTGCCGATGCCCTCTTCTTTCATTGCCTGAACCGTAAATTTCCCGGCTTCCCGCGCTATTTTTGTTATTTTCCGTTCTGTTGGATCCATTTTTCTGTTCCTCCTGTCCATTCTCGAGCTGTTTCAAATAGATGCATATACAACTAATTAGATGATAGTACAACTAATTAAAATTGTCAATCGCTAGATCTTCTGGTTGACGAAGTATCGTCCGGACTTTATAATAGAAGTATTCGGCTGTTAAAAACAGTCAGTCTATCAATAAGGAGATGTATCTTATATGGAAAAGAAACATACGCGCGGCAGCTTTACCGGATCGATCGGCTTCGTGCTTGCTGCCGCAGGAAGCGCGGTTGGACTGGGAAATATCTGGCGTTTCCCTTATCTTGCCGCAAAAGACGGAGGCGGAACCTTTATTTTAGTTTATATCGTACTGGCTCTGACCTTTGGATTTACCCTGCTGACAACTGATATTGCCATCGGAAGAAAAACCGGACAAAGTCCGCTTGTCGCTTACGGTAAAATTCACCCGGGCTGGAACGGCCTTGGCCTTCTCGCCAGTATCGTGCCGGTTGTCATTCTGCCTTACTACTGCTCCATTGGCGGCTGGGTATTAAAATACCTGTCTGTGTTTATCACCGGACATGGCACTGCTGCTGCCGAGGATGGTTACTTTACCGGCTATATTACCGGTACATGGCAGCCGATTGTGTGGTTGGGAATCTATCTTTTTCTTACCGCATTCGTTGTATATCGTGGTGTCAATAAGGGAATTGAAAACTACAGCAAAATTCTGATGCCGATCCTTCTGATTTTAATCATCGGAATTTCCATTTTTTCGCTGACACTGACCCATACCGATGCAGACGGTGTCGTCCGTACGGGACTGCAGGGTATGAAAATTTATCTTGTTCCAAATTTTAAAGGAATGACGCCGCAGAAATTTTTCACCGTCTTTGTCGACGCACTCGGACAGCTTTTCTTTTCGATCAGTGTAGCGATGGGTATTATGGTTGCCTATGGTTCCTACGTAAAAAAAGAAACAAACCTGATGAAATCGATCAACCAGATCGAAATTTTCGACACCATTGTTGCGCTGCTCGCCGGTTTGATGATCGTTCCTGCCGTATTTACCTTTATGGGGACAGAGGGTATGTCTGCCGGCCCTGGTCTGATGTTTGTCTCCCTGCCGAAGGTCTTTCAGTCCATGGGAGCAGCAGGCGGCGTAATCGGAACCATTTTCTTTCTTATGGTCTCCTTTGCAGCCATTACATCTTCCGTATCGGTCATGGAATCCATTGTTTCCTGTATGATCGACAAATTTCACATCAGCAGAAAGAAGAGCACTGTGATTGTAACGGTTTATGCGTGTCTCGTCGGTATCATCGTATGCCTCGGCTACAATGCGCTTTATTTTGAACTGAAGCTTCCAAATGGCGCAACGGCTCAGATCCTGGATGTCATGGATTTTATCAGCAATAACCTTCTGATGCCGCTTGTCGCACTTCTCTCCTGTATTCTGATCGGATGGGTTGTAAAGCCGCAGGTCATCATCGATGAGGTGACGCTGGGAGGATATAAGTTCGGTCGAAAGAGGCTGTATATCGTCATGGTGAAGTTTATTGCACCCGTGCTCCTTGCCGCACTGCTGCTGCAGTCGTTCGGTATTTTAAACGTCTGATCACTGCGATACCAGATTGCTATGTGCTTTGCACTCACGCAATCTTCAAAAACATTCGTAATCCGCTCATTTTCCTTCGAAAAATGGCTCCTTACTTATGTTTTTGGCGAGTCAAGAGATCAAAAAAGCATGTTTTCCGGTGGCTTTTCCAGAAAACATGCTTTTTTTGTGCCTGTCTGCACATATTTCTAACAGGTGAAACCCTTACATCCTGCGAATTAACGTTCCATTTACACCAAGTATCTCTCCATCAAATTCCCGGGCAAAAAGTACTTCCCCGTCTCCTTTTACTTTTATCTCCTCATCCGATGCGTTGAGCAGAACTTCGATTTTATTTCCCTCTTCGTCTAGTTTAATATACTCTACACACCGATCATTTTCATAACCATTCGGAAAATGGAAATGCAGGCTTCTGCACACTTTTTCATTTCTTCGAAGCATGATCAGTTTCCGCATCGTTGCAATTTTTTTCTGATTCTCTTCGCTTTCAATTTCACTCCAAGGCATACATCTTCTGCAGTCCGGATCATGAGCGCCTTCCATTGCGATCTCCGTTCCATAATAAATACAGGGGCTTCCCGGAAGCGTAAAAAGGATTGCAAGCTGCTGGTAGAACTTGTCCAGATCGTGAAAACGGTTCATCAGCCTCTCGGTATCGTGGGAATCCAGGAGATTAAAAAGTACATCGTTATTCTGCTGCATATACATGGTATAGCAACGGTTTACCATATATTCAAATTCTTCTTTTTTCATTGTTTTATCAAGAAAGAAATCATGGATTCCACTCAGCAGCGGGTAGTTCATGACAGAATCATATTCATCTCCCTGCAGCCACTGGCTTGCATCATGCCAGATTTCCCCCAGAAGATAAATATCCGGCTTTATCGTTTTTAAATGCTCTCTTATCCGCTTTAAGAACCTGTGCGCCACTTCGTTTCCTACATCGAAACGAATTCCGTCGATATCAAACTCCCGTACCCAGTCCTCACAGATTTTACAGAAATACTGTATCACCTCTTCATTGTTTGTATTCAGCTTTGGCATCCCGTCTGTAAATGCAAAGGAATAGAACCGTCGGTCTCTGGTGTCTCCCCTTTTTTGAACCTGTTCCCAGTCCTCTACCATAAACCAGTCCGCATAACGAGACTCTTTTCCATGCTCCAGGATATCTATCCACGGCTCAAATTTTCTTCCACTATGATTAAACACTGCATCTACCATAATGCGGATTCCTTTTTCATGTGCTTCTTTGCAAAGCGCTTTCATTGTATCCGCATCGCCAAAAAACGGATCTATTTTTGTATAATCGGTCGTGTCATATTTGTGGTTGGACTCTGCTTTCATGATCGGATTCAGATAAATACCGGTAATCCCAAGTTCCTGCAGATACGATAATCTCTGACGGATCCCTTCCAGATTTCCTCCGAATTTTTCTTCGTTTGTTACGGTTCCGTGATTTCTCCAGGGTGTGATATCATCTCCGTTTTTTTCCGGTGTCCCGTTGCAGAACCGATCCGGGAAAATCTGATACCAGATCGTTTCGTTTACCCATGCCGGTGTGCGATTGATATCTGCCGGGTTCATCCAGGGCACAATAAAGCACTGCTGCATACGGCCATCCATCCGGAGCTGTTCTTCTGTCAGGAAACCATCCTCAAAATAATACCAGACTTCCTTTTCCGTCCGCAGTTCAAAGTAATATTTGCATCTTTTGTATTCCGGAAGAAGCGTTGTTGTCCACCAGATCTGATAAGGCAGACGTTTTTTATATATCATTTCCTCTCTTTTTCCGATCCACTTTTCTTTTCCGCCCAAAATTCCGGCTTCATAAGGATCTCCGTAATGGATAAAAACCTGTTTTACATCATATCCTGTCTTGATATTGACAATCAGTCTGTCCTCATCCAGGGCATAACTCATCTGTTCTGAAGTTTTATGGTATACACCACTAAATTCCATCTCATTTTCCTCCCGCATAGCTCTAAAGCTGTTTTTTGCATCCTTGTAAGAAACACGATCACTTTTTTGTTTCGTATTGTTTCGTAGCTTTACTATAAGCCTTTTTTATTTCTTCGTCAATCAATTTCCATTTTTCCCTGCGCTTTCGTAAAATTCAGATAATTTTCAGGATGATTTTTGTGCAGGATGCTTTCTTCGAAACTTAACGAAACATTTCTTTTTCAAGGTATTGATTGCTTTTTATCTTATGATTTTATATAATGATACCGGGATCAAAAGGTCTTTTAACACCTATGATAGCTGGGAGTTTACATTTTTTGTTTTGTGAAAGGATTGCCGATTATGACTACCATTCAGGATATTGCTGATAAAATGGGAGTTTCCAAGAGCACGGTATCCAAAGCGCTCAATGACGCGCCTGATATCAGCGAAGCTTTACGGAAACAGGTTTTGGAAACTGCCGTAGCTCTGGGTTATACGAAGCTGCGGCGTTATAAGAAACCGACAAAAAAAGTCTGTATTATAATAGAAAAAGAGAATATGCGGTATCAGGAACCGCATCATTTTGCCTATGATATCCTGGTGGGTTTTCGTCAGATGGCAGAACCGGCCGGATTTGATGTTGAAATTGTGCCTGTTGATATTAAGACCCAAAGAAGCCAGCATTATGATGTTTTCATGCTGAAGCATGATTATATAGGAGCTTTTGTGGTCGGCTTTTCCCTGAGCGATCCCTGGATTCAGGACTTTAAAATCAGCCGCACACCGGCTGTTCTTTTCGACAACTATATAGTAGGGAATCCTTCCACCGCTTATGTAGGTATTGATAATGAGGAGGGAATGGAGCTTGCCGTCTCTTATCTTGCCGGACTTGGACACCGGAAGATCGCTTATCTGAGCAGCTCCCTCGGTGCCCGGGTTCTCCAGGCACGCCATGCTGCCTTTCTCCGTTCCATGCACCAGCATGGACTGAAGACTTCTCCTGCTGCGATCGGCTGTTCTTATTATCTGTCAGAATGTATGGAAAAGCATCTTCCCCGTTTCCTGGAAAACGGAATTACTGCTATTATTTGCAACCAGGATACCCTTGCAAGTGCAACGCTCACGCAATGTCAGCAGCTGGGATTCCAGGTTCCTGATGATATCAGCATTATCGGATTTGATGACCTGCCGATTGCCGCTTGTACGTCACCGCCCCTTACAACCATCAGACAAGATCGGCTGGAGCTCGGAAAAAGTGGATTTTTTGCATTGTCAAGTCTTCTCAATCACATCCCAATCAGTACGTATTTGTTGCATGCACAGCTGATTCAGCGGGAATCGACAAGGAAGATCCCTCTATAAGTTCATCTCATCAACAATATTTGCCGGTTTTGCAGTCATTTCTACCCATGCCGGTATAAAACCGCTTTTGACAGCGTTTCTTACAGATCTGACATTAGACCAGGCGGTACAGTAAAAAGGTACTTTTCCCCTGTTTATGATCTCTTTTGTAAGTCTGCTTGTCAGTGCAGAGGCAATCCCCTGTCGTCTGTATTCCGGCAAGACATCCACACCAATCTGCCACATATCGTCGCAATCGGCAGAACAGGCGGCAAGTCCCACCAGCGTGCTTCCGTCATATGCGCCGACGCCAAGTACATCCAGATTCTTCCGATCTTCGCAAAGCGCATTGCCCCATTCCGGTCGATACAAATCCGCAAAATCTTCCTGTGTCAATACTCGTGTCACATAGGCGCAGGAAAGAGTCGGTATCCGGCTGATGTCCGGCAGATAGTATTCTGCCATGAAACATATTTTGTGCCCTTTTTCAACTAAACGTTCATTCAGCCAATGCATGTTTGGTGTCTCAAAACAGTGGTAAAATTCGAATTTGTCTACATACGCAGATACCAGATCCATCGTCTCCGGTATGGAAGCCGCCATGATATTATTTCCATAGGAAACCAGATTGCAGGTAATAGGCTCTTTCAAATATTTGCGGGCCTTCTTTCCTAAATTTATGGGAACAACAACATTTTTGTCCGCCTTGAGATCTTCCACACGGCACCCCATATCTTCCGCAGACTGCCTCATGGCAATCTCCATCATTTCACGATTCGTCATATGCTTTTCTCCATTCTATCAGTTCAGTAACTTGGGGATGCGCAGACATGTCCATTTTGGAAACAGTGTCTATCATTCTCTGCATCCAGCCACTCAATCCTTCCGATTCTTTTCGCTTCGCAGATCATCTGCCAGGTATCTGCAGAATATGAAGCAGCACTCCCGCTGCCCGCTCCATTGCTGCCGGATCAATGGAGGAATAATTCATGACATACGTATTTTCCTGCTTTGCCGCCTCCGCTGTGTCTGCGTAATAGCCGGAGAGCGGCTTTAATTTCACACCACGGGATTTCGCCTGCGTGACAATCGACTCTTCTTTCAAATCCGTGCGAAGATGCATCAGAAAATGAACGCCGGCTTCTTCCTCCTCGATGGTCACGTAATCACCGAGCGGCTTCTTTTCGAGTGCCTGTAAAATCAGATCTCGTTTGTTCTGATAATAGTTTCGCAGCCGGTTGATATGTTTTTCGAAACTGCCATTCTCAATAAACTCTGCCAGTGTGTACTGCTCAAAGTTGGAGACGGTGCAGGAATAAAACGACAGCTCGCGGTAAAATTTCTCTGCCAGTGTCTGCGGAAGCACCATGTAGCTGATCCGTACCGTGGAGGCAAGTGTTTTCGTAAAGGTATTCATATAGATAACTTTGTCCGAAACGTCGATACTCTGCAGTGTCGGAAACGGCTTTCCGCCGAGACGCAGCTCACTGTCATAATCGTCCTCAATGATATAGTGATGATCTGATTTTGCCGCCCAGCCGAGCAGTTCATAACGGCGGCTGACCGGCATGACTGTCCCGGTTGGAAAGTGATGGGACGGGGATGTATGAATAATATCAACCGATCTTTTTTCCAGCTCCTGCACCGAAACACCGTCCTGGTCGAGCGGCACTGGCTCGTACCGCACCTTCATACTCTCATAAATCCGCGCAATTTTGTGATACCCGGGATCCTCTACTCCATAAACAAGATCGTTCCCAAGAAGCTGAATCAGAAGGTTATGCAGATACTCCGTTCCTGCGCCGACAATAATCTGCTCCGGCAGCACCTGCATTCCACGAAACTCGCGCAGATATTTTACAATCGCACTGCGCAGCTTTAAAATCCCGGCGCACGGAGAATTGATCATGAGCTGGATCCGGTTGTCATTCAGGACAGCACGCACCGTCCGCGTCCAGATTGTAAACGGAAAAATCTCGCTGTCCGTCTGGTTACTGGAAAAATCCGCAAAATAGGAAGTCTCCCCGTTTGCCACCTGCAGGATCTCTTTTGGCACCGCATCCCGCATGGAATCCTCAATTTCCAGATCAGCTGCATAAAATCCGCGCTTTGGCATGGAATACAGATAGCCTTCCGCAACAAGCTGCGCATAGGCATTCTCGACGGTAATGACGCTGATACCCAGATTTTTCGCGAACGTCCGTTTCGACGGCAGCTTCTCTCCCGGACGGATGTTTCCCAGTAATATGTCGTTTTTGATACATTTATATAAATATTCATACAGGGAATCTGACCCTATATTGGAAAAATTATACGTCAGCATTCGACCATTCTCCTCTTATCTGACCTTACTGAATATATTTGTTTTGGCGATTTTTTTATAGTCACTTTACCAGTATACTGTGAGGCATAACAAAAGTAAAGCCAAAACAGAAACAAAATTTATCACCTGATATTTATCAGGCAGGGAGGAGATTATTATGACAGCAACAAATGAGAGATACAAACTGAACAAAGAACTGGCACAGATGTTAAAAGGTGGTGTGATCATGGATGTTACCACACCGGAACAGGCCCACATCGCAGAGGAAGCTGGTGCCTGTGCCGTTATGGCACTGGAGCGGATTCCTGCAGACATCCGTGCAGCCGGCGGCGTTTCCCGTATGAGTGATCCGAAAATGATCCGCGGCATCCAGGAGGCCGTTTCCATCCCGGTTATGGCAAAATGCCGCATTGGCCACTTTGTAGAGGCGCAGGTGCTCGAAGCCATCGAAATCGACTACATCGACGAGAGTGAGGTTCTCTCCCCCGCGGATGATGTCTACCATATCAATAAACGCAATTTTAAAGTACCCTTTGTCTGCGGTGCAAAAGATCTCGGTGAGGCACTCCGCCGGATCAATGAGGGCGCATCCATGATCCGTACCAAAGGTGAACCGGGAACCGGCGATATCGTACAGGCTGTCCGCCATATGCGGAAAATGAACAGTGAAATCCAGAAACTGACCTCAATGCGTGAGGATGAGCTGTTTGAGGCAGCCAAGGTCCTGCAGGTTCCGTACGATCTTGTTCAGTATATTCATGACAACGGCCGTCTCCCGGTTGTTAACTTTGCAGCCGGCGGTGTGGCAACTCCTGCCGATGCAGCCTTAATGATGCAGCTTGGTGCAGAAGGTGTATTCGTTGGTTCTGGTATCTTTAAGTCCGGTAATCCAAAGAAGAGAGCTGATGCTATTGTAAAGGCAGTTACAAACTACAAAGACGCAAAGATGCTCGCAGAACTTTCCTCAGACTTAGGAGAGGCTATGGTTGGTATCAACGAGAGCGAGATTCAGTTATTAATGGCAGAGAGAGGAAAATAAAGAGAGGAAAACAAAAATGAAAGTTGCGGTACTTGCGGTCCAGGGGGCCTTTATAGAACATGAAAAAGCATTAGAAAGACTTGGTGTGGAGACAGTAGAGCTTAGAAAGGCTGAAGATTTAGAGCAGGATTTTGATGGCCTTGTTCTGCCGGGCGGCGAAAGTACCGTACAGAGCAGACTTTTAAAAGAACTCTCCATGTTCGAACCTTTAAAGGAAAAAATAGAAGAAGGACTGCCAGTTTTAGCGACCTGTGCGGGATTAATCTTACTGGCACAGAATGTCTCTAATGATGAGAAACGTGGTTTTGCGACCTTACCTGTTACTGTAAAGAGAAATGCTTACGGAAGACAGCTTGGAAGCTTCTATTACGAAGGCGGGATTAAAGGAATCGGAACATATCCGATGGAATTTATTCGTGCTCCATATATTGAATCTGTCGGGGATGATGTAGAAATACTTGCTGAAGTAGAGGAAAAAATTGTAGGTGTTGCCTACAAAAATCAGCTGGCATTCTCCTTTCATCCGGAATTGACTGGAAATGATAAGATTCATGAGAAATTTCTTGAGCTAATCAAAGTAAGTAATAACTAACTTTTGCACTAAAATACGCTTGTCAGCGAAAAAAGCCTATGCTACAATAGATGAGGAATTGAATAACAGTATATAAGTTCTGAAGGGATGAAAAGAGAATCCGGTTAGAGTCCGGAGCGAATCCGTCACTGTAAGGGGAGTCTGTACAATTATCCACTGAGGCGATATTATTTTGGGAAGGGTGTACCGACAGAGAACTAAGCCAGGAGAACTGCTTATATACTTAGTCAACTCATCTTACGGAATTTTAAGAGAGCTGTACATAGAATAAAGAGAATTTTTATACATACTTTGGCTGGCTGGTGGTAAGATTAGTATATCAGATGTGAGATGACTTCCACATCTGCAGGTGGCGAGCAACAAATCAGTATCAGTGGAGGAGTCAATCCCCCATCTGATATAGCCTCCAGCAAGAATGCCGGGGCATTCTTGAAAAATTCAGGTAGTATAGTGAATTAGTACATCAGATTTAGAGTACGATAGATGAAAAGACTTATAGCAATATAGGTCTTTTTTTCGTATAGTTTATAACTTGTATTATTTTAGAAGATTAAGTGGGAATCCTCAGTAATTCAATTGCTGAGGAATTCACAATATTATTTTTAGAAGGAGAGTATGCATGGGATTTCAGTTAGGCAATCTTTATGTGGAAAAAGGACAAAAAACATGTGGATTTTTGAAGCTGCCTTTTACAGAGGATGAGCTTCCGGTAACATTAATCTATGGAAGGGAAGAAGGACCGACCGTCTTAGTAGATGGCGGTATCCATAATGCAGAATATGTAGGAATTGAGTGCGTCACAGGTCTTGCAAAGCAGCTTCAGCCAGAGGATATCGAGGGAATTCTTATCATGATACATATCGTAAACGTGAATGGATTTCAGGCAAGAACCGTCAGTGTCTCGGCAGAAGACGGCAAGAATTTAAACCGTGTTTTTCCAGGAAATGAAAATGGCACTTATACCGATAAGCTTGCTTACTTTATGGAAAAAGAGATTTTTTCTAAGGTAGATTATTATATTGATGTTCATAATGGGGACTGGTTTGAAGATCTGACTCCGTTTATTTACTGTGTGGGAAATGCACCAGCAGAAACGGTAGCAGAGGCAGAGCGTATGGCACAGGCGGCAGATATGCCATTTTATGTGAAGTCTCAGAGTGGTAAAGGCGGGGCTTACAATTATGCCGGCTCTCTCGGAATTCCATCTGTATTAATCGAGCGAGGCTGTAATGGTATGTGGTCAGAAGAGGAAGTAGCAGCGTCACAAAAAGATGTAAAGAATATTTTGCGTCGTATCGATGTATTAAAAACGAAACCAACCTTATCGGAGATGCAGATGCGTGTGCCAAGACATATGCACCATGCACATTATATTGATTCAGAAAAGGCAGGCTGCTGGTTCCCGAAAAAGAAAGCGGGACAGGTTGCCAGGGCAGGAGAACTTCTTGGAGAATTAAAGGATTACTTTGGCAATGTCATTGAAGAAATTCGTCTA
>OKVB01000703.1_pt1 | contig 15338 bp, 12 predicted proteins | sample 1606651 | NCBI WGS metagenome assembly OKVB01 (sample SAMEA3882518, study PRJEB24775) | human gut metagenome | biome: human-associated habitat; feature: intestine environment; material: feces | place: Netherlands | collected 2009/2010 | reverse complement strand
CATAGAGCTGACCGACGATCGCGCCGAACGTCTGCGCCGTGAACGGCACGCGGCAGACCATGAGGTGCACGATCGTGCCGAACAGCGGCGCGATCAGCAGCGACGCCGTCACGCGCAGACCGAAGTGCCGCTCCGGATTGCGCACAAAGACCCAAGCCAGCAGCAGCACCGCAAACGGGAACGCCCAATAGCCCCAGCCCATAATGCCGGACAGGAAGCCCGCAAAGCCGTCGATGATGACGCCCTCGGCGTGAAACAGGCCAAGAAACGCGAGCAGCGACAGCACGATGCACATGATGGCATACGGCCACGTCGGCGCAGTCTGCGCAGGCGTGGGCGCTGCAGCGGGCTGCTTTTTTGCCGGCTGTTTTTTCGGCGCTGCAGCAGGCTTTTTTGCCGAGCCGGTTTTCTTTTTGGATGATGAAGTTGCCATGTAATAACGTCCTCTCAGAAAATCAGAGACAGCAGCATCGTCACTGCACCGGCGCCCCAGCAATAGTAGCTGAACGCGCCGAAGTGCCCCTTCGATGTCAGGCGCTTGACAAGGCCGATGGCCACGATGCCGGAAGCCATCGCCACAAGCATGCCGACCAGATATGCCGGCAGGAGCGAGACATCAATGCCCGTCTTGGCCGCTTTGGCCAAGGCCAGGATGTTCGCGCCCAGCACCGCGGGCAGCGACATCAGAAACGAGAAGCGCACCGCAAAGCTGCGGTCCAGTCCCGTGGCCATGCCGGCCGCGATCGTGGTACCCGACCGGGACAGGCCCGGAATCGTCGCCACAGCCTGACACGCTCCGATGATGAGCGCGTCGTGCACGCGCATATTTTTCTCCGTGCGCGTGCCCTTTGGCATTTTATCGGCCACGAACAGCAGAAAGCCCGTGAGGATGAGCATGAGGCCGATGAAGAAGGTGTGGTAGTACAGCTGCTCGACCAGATCGTTGACCGGCAGGATCAAAAACAGCGGCAGCGTCGCCAGGATGATCATGAACACCATGCGTGCGGCGGGAAGCTGCTGCCGGCGCTGCTCGGCCGGCAGCCGTGCGCTGCGGAAAAACGCGATCGTCTCGCGCACCATGGCCACGATGTCCCGCCAGTAGACGATGCAGATGGAAATGAGCGTGCCCAAATGCAGCAGAACATCGAAAAACAGATGGCCGTTTTCCGCCGTCGACATATGAAACAGGTTTTGCAGGATCGACAGATGGCCGGAGCTGGAGATCGGCAGAAACTCTGCGATGCCCTGCACCAGACCGAGCAGGATCGCGTTCCAGATGGTCACGGATGCACCTCCCAATACGCAGATAGGAATGTTGATTATACCACGGTTTTCTTTGCGTCACAAGGGAAACGGTCACTGTCCCCGTTTTCCCCTGCCGCATCCGGTCACACCTGCGTGTCGCAGTAGGCAGCCAGCACGCCGCGGTACGTCATCCAGCAGTCGAACTTTGCCACGAGCTCAAACGGTGCGTGCATGCTCAGCACCGGCACGCCGGCGTCAATGGTGTCAATATTCCGGTCGGCCATGAACTTGGCGATCGTGCCGCCGCCGCCCTGATCGACCTTGCCCATCTCGGACAGCTGCCAGACGACGCCGTTGTCGGCAAACAGACGGCGCAGATAGGCCACGAGCTCGGCCGAGGCGTCGCTCGTGCCGGACTTGCCGCGTGCACCCGTGAACTTGCAGATGCCCATGCCGTAATTGAGCTTGGCCTCCGTGCGCTTGGCGCTCACCTCGGGGAAGCTGGGGTCAAAGGCCGCGCAGACATCCGCCGAGAGGCAAAAGCTCCTGGCAAAGCAGTGGCGCAGCGCGACGTCCTGCTGCTCGCAGAGGTCGGCCATGAAGGCCTCGAACGCCTGCGACTGCATGCCGGACACGCCGTCGGAGCCGATCTCCTCCTTGTCAGCGAGGATGCACACGGCCGTGCGCTCCGGCGCGCCGTCGAGGTCAAGGATGGCGCGCAGCTCGGCATAGGCGCACACGCGGTCATCCTGACCGTAGGCGCCGATCATGCTGCGGTCAAAGCCGATGTCGCGCGCCGGGAACGCCGGCACGGCGGCAAGCTCCGCCGACAGGAAGTCCTCTTCCGTGATGCCGTATTCATCATGGAGCAGCGACAGCACGGCGAGCTTCACGCGGTCGCGCCCCTCGCCGGCATACGGCATGCTGCCGATGACGATGTTGAGCGCCTCGCCCGTGATGCCCTCTTCCATGGTCTTGCGCATCTGATCCTTGCCGAGATGCGGCAGCAGATCGGTGATGACAAACTGCGGCTCATCCGGCTCGCGGCCAATGGCAATATCGACCGTGCTGCCGTCTTTGAGCGCGACCGTGCCGTGCAGCTCCAGCGGGATCGTGACCCACTGGTACTTCTTGATGCCGCCGTAATAGTGCGTCTTAAAATACGCCAGCTCCGAATCCTCGTACATCGGCGTCTGCTTGAGGTCGAGGCGCGGGGAATCGACGTGCGCGCCCGCGATCACGCAGCCGTGATCGAGCGGCTGCTCGCCGAGCACGGCCAGCATGAGCGCCTTGCCGCGGTTGTTGACATACACCTTCGAGCCCGGCTGCAGCTCCATGCCGAACGTATACGGCACAAAGCCCGCGTCCTCCGCCATGCGGATTGCCTCCTTGACAGCCTCGCGCTCGGTGCGTGCGGCGTCGAGAAAGCGCTTATACCCCTCGGCATAGGCAAAGATCTCACCGGTCTGTTCGGCGTCGATCTGATCGTACCCGTTCTTCGGACGGTAAAACAGCTTTTCCTTCCACTGCTTGACTTCCTTATCTTCGCTCATGAGAGCACCTCCTGTATCAGTTGATGGCAGCGGCGCTGAAAATCGGCGAGCGTGCCGCCGTTATCCAGCACGTAGTTGCAATGTTGGGCAAACCATTCGTTGGGCTTCTGCGCGTCGATGCGCGCCTCGGCATAATCGCGCGTCACGCCCTCGCGCGCGATGAGCCGCTCGATACGCTGCTCGCGCGGCGCCGTCACGCCGATGGTGACAGTGCACAGCTCCGCCAGCCCGCTCTCGATGAGCGCGATGGCGTCGATCGCCGCGACCGTGCCGCCCTGCCGCGCCCACGCGCGCAGGCGAGCGCGCACCTCGGCACGGACATACCGGTGCGTGATGGCGTTGAGGTCGTCGAGCGCCGCCGCGTCCGCGAACACGACCGCGCCGAGCCGCTTTCGCTGCAGCGCCCCATTTTCTATTGTACCCGGAAAACGGGCGTTGATCTCCGCAAGCATGGCGGCATTCGATGCCAGCAGCTCATGATACACTGCGTCGCAGTCGATGACGAGCGCGCCCTGACGCTCCAGCTCCATGAGCGCGGTCGTTTTCCCGCAGCCCGTGCCGCCCGTGATGCCGACAATGTGCATTTTCCGCACGAGCGCGTCCCAGACGGCATCGTCCGGCACGGCGGCGGCGCGCAGGATGCGGTACGGCGTACACGAGAGATCAACGAGCGTGGACTCCCGCCCGATGCCGCACGGACCGCCGTCGATGACGGCTGCGATCTGCCCGTCAAAATACGCCAGTACATCGTCCGCCGTTTTCGGGCTCGGCGCGCCGGAGGGATTGGCCGACGGCGCGGCCAGCGGCAGTTGCGCGGCCTCGATGAGCGCCAGCGTGGCCGGGTGATCCGGGCAGCGCAAACCGACGGTCTGCCCGCCAGCGCGCACGATCTCGGGCACGCAGTCTTTGGCGCGCAGCACGATCGTGAGCGGCCCGGGCCAAAAGGCCTCGGCCAGCATATAGGCCGCCTGCGGCACAGGGGCGCAGTAGTGCGCCATCGCCGAGGCATCGTGCACCATCAGCGACAGCGGCTTGACGCTCGGCCGGCCTTTGACTTCATAGATCTGCGCGACGGCCTTGGGGTCGAGGCCGTTTCCGGCAAGGCCGTAGACCGTCTCCGTCGGGACAGCGACGAGCTGCCCGGCGCGGATGGCATCTGCCGCCTGCGCGATCTCGGTTGTGATTCGTTTCGTGTTCATGCTTCCTCCGCGGATGCGCGCAGCTTCTCGGCCTGACCGGCCAGCGTGAGCGCATCAATGATCTCATCCAGATCGCCGTCGAGCACCTGATCGAGCTTATAGAGCGTCAGGCCGATGCGGTGATCCGTCACCCGCCCCTGCGGGAAGTTGTAGGTGCGGATGCGCTCGTTGCGCATCCCTGTGCCGACCTGGCTGCGCCGCTCGGCCGAGCGCGCGGCATTCTGCCGGGCACTTTCCGCGGCATACAGGCGTGAGGCCAGGATCTTCATCGCGCGATCCTTGTTTTTATACTGGCTGCGCTCATCCTGACACTCGACGACCGTGCCGGTCGGCAGGTGCGTGATGCGGATGGCGCTCTCGGTCTTGTTGACGTGCTGACCGCCCGCGCCGGAGCTGCGGTAGGTGTCGATCTGCAGGTCCTTCGGGTCGATGTGCACCTCCACGGCGTCCATCTCCGGCAGCACGGCCACGGTGGCGGTGCTGGTGTGGATGCGGCCGCCGGTCTCCGTCTCCGGCACGCGCTGGACGCGGTGCACCCCGCTTTCAAACTTCAGGCGGGAGTACGCCCCCTGCCCGCTGATGAGCAGGCTTGCCTCGCGCACGCCGCCGAGCTCCGTCTCGTTGAGGTTCGCGATCTCGGTCTTCCAGCCGTGCGCGTCGGCGTACATGGTATACATTCGATAGAGACTATGCGCAAAGAGCGCCGATTCTTCCCCGCCGACACCGGTGCGCAGCTCCAGAATGACATTGCGCTCATCGTTCGGGTCGCGCGGCAGCAGCAGCACGCGCAGCGTCTGCTCGAGCTCCGCGCGGCGGGTCTTGCCGCTCTCGAGCTCTTCGCGCGCGATCTCGTGCAGTTCGGGATCGCCGAGCAGTGCCTGCGCCTGCGCGATCTGCGCCTCACAGTCGGCATAGGCGCGGTATGCCTCCACGACCGGCTGCAGCTCGCGCTGCTCGCGGCAGAGTCCGGTAAACACCGCTGGATCGGAATAATACGCGGGGTCAGCCAGCTTGCTCTCGAGCTCACTATACCGGTTTTCAATTTGTCGCAGCTTTTCGAGCACACTGCCGCCTCCCTCGTTGCGATATTCGCTCAATGTATCAGTGTAGCACACAGGCGCGAAAATGTAAACAGGCGGTGCGCCAAAGCGCACCGCCTGTTGCCTGTCGAAAAACCCAAGTGATTTTCCGACAAAAGGTCTGCAGTCTGCTGCGCGCATAATTTGTGTGCCAGCAGCGCACAAATTCCACACTTGCAGCCTGAAAAGTATTTTCTCCGACGCACATGTCGCCGGAGAAAATGATCGAATTTTCTTTCGCCGCCCGGCGGCGAAACTCTGCGAGGCTTTTAGGGAAACGGAAGCAGGCGGCGCGCCGAAGCGCACCGCCCGCAAGTATAAGCCGAAAATTTCATCATCCGCGCGGGATGATCGCCTGCGCCACATTCTCGAGCGTATTCAGGTCGAGCACGTTGATCTGATCCGAACCGACGACATAGAAGTAGTCGCCGATATACAGGCCGCGGTTGTTCTCGTCCCACTGCGAGACGGGGATCTCCTTACGCAGCGTGAAGCCGTCGTCCGCCGAATAGCCGTAGACGAGATAGCTGTTTTCGGCCGGAAAAGCGATCAGGTCTTTGTCGCTGTCCACCAGAATTGCCTTGTGATTATTCAGCGCCTCGCTATAGTCGGCATCGAGCGTCTGCGTGTGCAGATCGTGCAGCTTGGCAGGATCGGACGTGTCGATCATGACGAGCTTCATGCCGTCCACGGTCGCGCCGCCATCCACAGCCGTCGTCTCCATGCCGAGGCCGAAGAGCATCCCGTCTGACCAGACGTGCAGATAGTCGGAATAGCCGCTGAGCTTGAGCTCACCGACGACCTTCGGATCGGTCGGGGCGGTCAGATCGACGGCAAAGACCGGATCCGTCTGGCGGTAGGTGCACAGATAGCCGTAATCCCCGTCGAAGCGCGCGGAGAACACCGTCTCCCCTTCGGCGATCCCGGCCACGCTGCCGACGGTGTTCAGGTCACAGTCGAGCACGTACACATCATTGCTCGTCTGCGTGGCGTCGTCATTGGTTTTCGTGTTTTCAAAGTCATGCTTTTCATCGCGGTAGACGCTGTAGGAATACGTCTGCTCGGTCGTGGCCATGCGCAGATAGCCGTCGCGCTCGTCGAGCGAGAACTGGTTGTTGAGTGCGCCGGGCACAGTGCCATTGGCGGCAAAGGTGAGCTTGCCGTCGGCGATCGCAAAGCGGTTGACCGCCGTGTTGACGCTGGAGGTATAGTCCGTGACCGTGTAGCTGCCGTCCTTATGGGTCTTGCCCGCGCCGTCGTCATAGACGCTTGCGCACAGGTAGAGATTCTCCGCCGTCATGTACACCGTTTCCCCGCCGCCGAGCACGGACTGGCTGGAGAGCCGCGTGCCGGCCGCAATGTCATACGACGCCGCGACCGCGTAGGTCATGGAGTTGTTGTACGGCATGAGGCCGATGCTGTCGCACGGCACGACCGACGCCGTGTCCCCGTCATACAGCCGGGGAGCAAACGTAGTCTCGTCGCCCTTTTCCGGCGCGCCGGGATAATACGACGTGCACAGGTAGAGCACGCCGCCGACCATGCGCGAGGCAATCTCGTAGCCGTCCTGCCCGAACGACTGGACCAGCGTCGGGTCTGCCGGGTCGGAGACGTCATAAATATCGACTGTGACATAATTATTGCCGCTGCCGGAAAGCTCATCCGAGGACGTGTCGCTGCCCGTCCAGTCGGTATACGACGAGAGGACGACCGCGCGGCCGTTGGCCAGATACAGCTCCAGCGGCAGCTTTTCCTGCGTGTGGGTCTGACCGTCCTCGGTCGTCGTCTGCTCCCAGTCCTGACCGACAAAGACATTGGACACGTCCGTGACGTCCGCGCCGTCCGCCTGCATGACGATCAGTTCGCTGCCGCGCAGGATGTAGATATACGTGCCGTCGGTCTTGACGATATCGCCCTCGTCGACGCCCGCGACCTGCACGTTCGTGCCGGAGTAGAATGTGCCCTCGCCTTCACCGTCGCCTTTGCCGCCGGACTCCGGGTCGTCGGAAGCGCCGTCGGTCATATTGAGGGACTTGTCGCGGTCCGCGATCGCTTTCTGCGCATCGGTCAGCGCGGAGTAGACCTCGCTGTAGCTCTTGGCAAAGGTCAGGCCGCCGGCCGCCACCGTCTTGCCAGTCTGCCCATCCTTTCCGCAGGCGGTCAGCAGTGCGAGCGACAGGCACAGCACCAGAAATCCTGAAAAAAACTTTTTCATAGCACACCTCTATGGTTCGATGGTTTTCAACTGCATTGTACAGGATTGGACGCGCGTGGTCAAGAAATGTTCCGAAAAAAACGGAAGGGCGCCTGCGGGCGTCCTTCCGTCTGGGTCATCTATGCCGTTATGCGCCGAGGTACGCCGCGCGCACCGCGTCGTTCGTCAGCAGTTCCTCCCCGCTGCCGGTGAGCGTGATGCGGCCGGTCTCGAGCACGTAGCCGATATCGGCGATCTTGAGGGCCATGTTTGCGTTCTGCTCAATGAGCAGGATCGTCACGCCCTGCTTGTTGATCTCCTGAATGATGGAGAAGATATCGCGCACGACCAGCGGCGCGAGACCGAGCGACGGCTCGTCCATCATGAGCAGCTTCGGGCGGCTCATGAGCGCGCGGCCGACCGCAAGCATCTGCTGCTCGCCGCCGGAGAGCGTGCCGCCGGCCTGCCAGCTGCGCTCTTTCAGGCGCGGGAACAGGCTGTAGACCCACTCGAGGTCCTCTGACAGATCGTCCTTGCGCAGGTAAGCGCCGATCTTCAGGTTTTCCAGCACGGTCATGTCCGGGAAAATGCGGCGTCCCTCCGGCACGAGCGTCACGCCCTGCGTGACGATCTGGGTCGGGTCCTTGCCGGTGATGTCTTCCCCCTGGAAGGTGATCTTGCCGCCGCTCGGCTTGACGAGGCCGGAGATCGTGCGCAGCGTGGAGCTCTTGCCGGCGCCGTTGGAGCCGATGAGCGTGACGATCTGCCCCTCCTGCACTTCGAACGAGATGCCCTTGACGGCCTCGATACCGCCGTAATTGACCTGCAGGTCTTCAATTTTCAGAATCGTTTCACTCATCTTCCACAACCCCCAGATAGGCATCGATCACGTGCTGATTGTTCTGGATCTCCTGCGGGACACCCTGCGCGATCTCGCTGCCGAAGTCGATGACGTAGATATAATCGGAGATGCGCATGACCAGATCCATGTGGTGCTCGATCAGGAAGATCGTCAGGTCGTACTTGTCGCGCAGCTCGTGGATAAACGCCGCGAGCTCGAGCGTCTCCTGCGGGTTCATGCCGGCCGCCGGCTCGTCGAGCAGCAGCAGCTTCGGATCGGTCGCCAGCGCGCGGGCGATCTCGAGCCGGCGCTGGATACCATAGGGCAGGCTCGTGGCAATGTCGTCCTTATACTTTTCCAGTCCCTGCTCCGCGAGCAGCGCCATGGTCTCGTCGCGCATACGCTTTTCTTCCTTGGCGTTGCCGCGGAAGGTAGCGGAAAAAACGTTCTGCCTGGCGCGCATGTGCTTTGCCACGAGCACGTTTTCAAATACCGTCATGCTCTTCCACAGGCGGATGTTCTGGAACGTGCGCGCGATGCCGAGCTGCGTGATCTTATCCGGCGTCGGCGAGAGGATCTTGCCCGTGCGTGCCAGCGGGTCGCGCAGGAGCATCTGCTCTTTTGTTTCGTCGCCGGGATCGTATTGGCTTGTATAGAGCAGCGGGTTTTCGCCCTTATAGAGCTTTTTCATCTTGCCGGTCGGATGGTTGCGGACCATTGGCTCGTCAAGGAATTTGACGAGGCCGTTCGTCGGCTCGTATACGCCGGTGATGCAGTTGAAGGCCGTGGTCTTGCCGGCGCCGTTCGGGCCGATGAGCGCCACGATCTGCCCCTCGGGGATATGCAGCGACAGGTTGTTGACTGCCACGACGCCGCCGAACTGCATCGTGATATTTTCCACGCTGAGGATGTCTTTACTCATCTGCTTTGCCCTCCTCAACTACGTTCTTTTTTGCCTTTTTCGCTCGCTTGCCAAACAGATCCGGCAGCTCGCGCTCGCCCATAATGCCCTTGCGGAAGAAGAGCACGACGATCATGATGATGACCGAGAACACGACCATGCGGAAGCCGTTGCGCAGCAGCGGCACCTTAAACGCGCCGATATACGCCTCGTTGTCGAGGAAGCGCAGCCACCACTCGGAGCAGGCGATGTACAGGAAGGAGGCGATGCAGCTGCCGGAGACGGAGCCGATGCCGCCGATGACAACGATGAGCAGGATCTCATAGGTCATGGCCGAGGTAAAGACCTTGGCCTGCACGGTCGTTGCGAACATCGCAAAGAGCGCGCCGGACACGCCCGCGAAAAACGAGCTGATGACAAAGGACAGGCTCTTGTGCTTTTCGAGGTTCACACCCATGGCCTCCGCCGCGATTTCATCGTCGCGGATGGCCTTGAACGCGCGGCCGTAGGAGGAGTTGATGAGCAGGACGATGATGAAGATGCACCCGCCGGCAAGCAAGATCGGCATGACCGCGCTCAAGCGGAAGAGCACCTTGCCGGAAGCGTTGGTGATGTTGAAGTCGGCAAACGTCGGATAGCCCTTGAGGATGTTCGCGCCGTTGGTGACCTTGCCGAGCGTCTGCCACTGGAAGATGGCACGCAGGATCTCGGCAAAGCCGAGCGTGGCGATGGCCAGATAGTCGCTCTTGAGGCGCAGCACCGGCAGACCGATCAGATACGCAAAGAGCGCCGCGACCAGACCCGCAAAGATGATGGCGACCAGTACGCCGAGCACCAGGCTCACGCCGCCGCCGAAGCCGCTGGCGCCGAACAGGTGCTGGAACATCTCCTGAAACGAGAAGTGGACGCTCGACCCGCCGAAGAGGTAATACACGCCCTCGCGCGCGGCCTCCGGGATCATGAAGATCGCGTAGGCATACGCGCCGAGCAGCATGAAGCCCGCCTGACCGAGCGAGAACAGGCCTGTAAAGCCGTTGAGCAGGTTCATGGACACGGCGACGAGCGAGTACACCGCACCCTTTTTGATGACTGTAAAGAGCAGAGAGCCGGGAGACATTACATTCTCCAACACCATCGTTATGAGCGTGAGCGCGAGCACGATGGCGAAGGTGATCCAGTTGCCGCGGCTCGCTTGTTTGTCTTTCGCTTTCAGCACAGTGATCCCCCCTCTCAGACTTTGTCCGTGGCCTTTTCACCGAACAGGCCGGTGGGCTTGACCACGAGGATAACGATCAGCAGCGCGAACGTGAACGCATCGGAGAACACCGTCATGCTGGTGCCCTTGATGAGCGTCTCGCAGATGCCGATGATGAACGCGCCGATGACGGCGCCGGGGATCGAACCGATGCCGCCGAACACCGCCGCAACAAACGCCTTCAGGCCGGGCATGGCGCCGGAGGTCGGGATGACGGTCGGATAGTTCGTGAAGTACAGCAGCGAGCCGACGGCCGCCAGGAACGAGCCGATGATAAACGTCACGGAGATGACCTTGTTGATCTTGATGCCCATGAGCTGGCTGGTCTCGAAGTCCTTCGCAACCGCGCGCATGGCCATGCCGATCTTCGTGTGGTTGATGAGCCACTGCAGCAGCAGCACGAGCACGATCACGAGCACGGGCGTAATGACCGTGACCCAGTGCGTGGACGCGCCGAGGATCGTGACCGTGCCGGACACGAACGGCAGCGACGGGTACGTCTGCGGCTGACCGCCGGTGGCGTAGAGCGCCACGTTCTGCAGCAGGTAGCTCACGCCGATGGCCGAGATCATGACCGACATACGCGGCGCGCTGCGAAGCGGCTTATAGGCCGCGCGCTCAATGACGAAGCCGAGCAGCACCGTCAGCACAAGCATGAGCGGAATCGACACATACACCGGCAGGGACGCGCACATGAACACCATCATCAGACCTGCACACATGAACACATCGCCGTGTGCGAAGTTAATCAGGCGCAGGATGCCGTAGACCATCGTGTAGCCGATGGCGATGAGCGCATACTGGCCGCCCAGCGAAATGCCGGATAATAGTTGAGCGACGAAAAATTCCATTTGTTTCCCTCTCTATCGTTTGCAAATGCGGAGCTTGAGCCGCCACGAAAACCGCGGAGCCTCCGCGGCTTTCGCAGCCGCTCAAAATCCCAAAGGGGGAGCCGAAGCTCCCCCCGGATTCGTGATCTCAAACCAATTCAGAAGCTCAGGAAGACTTCTGCTGCTTAACGAATTCCCACGTGCCAGTGGCCGTGTCGATCGACTTGATATAGACGATATCACGGATCGCATCACCATTTTCTCCAAATGTGATGCGACCGGTCGCGCCGTCACAAGAGACATTGGGCAGCGCTTCCATGACCTTGGCCGGGTCGGTAGAGCCGGCGGCCTTGAGCGCCTCGAGCGCGACATAGTAAACGTCATAGCCCATGGCCGTCACAGCGGAGACGGTATCGTCGCCGCCGTTGGTGGTCTTGGCATCAGCATTGCCGTTGATGTAGGCCTTGATGCCGTCGTCGAACTTCTGGTTGCCGCCTTCGGCATAGAAGGTGGAAACGAAGACCTTGACGTCCTTGCCCTTGGCAGCCTGCAGGACCATGTTGTCATCCCACGTATCGGAGCCGAGCATCGGCAGCGAGATGTTCAGGGAAGCCGCCTGGTTGACGATCTGCGTGGAGTAGGCGATGGAGACAGGCGCGAAGATGACGTCGCAGCCCTGATCCTTGGCCTTGTTCAGGTAGGAGCTGAAGTCGGAGTTGTCCTTCGGGAAGGAGTCGGTGACGACGGTGCCGCCGGCCTTTTCAAACGCCTGCTTGAAATAAGCAATCAATCCCTGGTCATACTCGTTGCCGTTCTCACCGAGGCAGTAGGCCTTCTTAGTTCCCAACTCGGCTGCATAGTTTGCAAGAACCGTGCCCTGGAACGGATCGGTGTAGCAAATGCGGAAGTAGTGGCTGTTGCCGGCCGTAACGTTCGGGTTCGTGCACGTCACGCCGATGGCCGGGATGCCGGCCTGCTTGAACGTGTCGGACGCAGCCATAGACACACTGGAACCATAGGAACCAAGCACGATAGAAACCTTCTCGTTGACGAGCTTGGAAGCCGCCGAGACAGCCTTGGCGGAGTCGGAACCGTTGTCGGAGTAGACGAGCTCGACCTTGTAGGTCTCGCCGCCGATCTCGACGGTCGGGGTCTCCTGGTTAGCATACTGCATGCCGAGCATTTCCTTCTTGCCGCCGGCGCCGGAGTCGCCGCTGGCGGGCTCGAACACGCCGATCTTAACGACCTTCTCGCCGTTGTCGGCCGTGCTCTTGTCGCCGCCGCCGCAGGCGCACAGCGCGAACACCATGACCAGAGCGAGCAGCAGAGCAATCGCTTTTTTCATTGTTTTTCCTCCAATCATTTCTTATCCGGACGCTGTCCGCGGCGCGCGGACAAATGTCCTTCAAATGAATATGCAAAGATTATACTATCGTTTTCACAAAATTGCAATATCAAATTCATGAAATATTCACATTAAAATTTCGAATACTTTGCGCACAATGCCGGTCACAGCACAAACGGGCTCGTGCGCCAGTCGCCGCCGCAGCGGCGCTCCTCTCTGGCGGGGCAGCCGAGCACGTAGAGATCGTGTGCATCCGCCGTCAGGGCAAAGATTTCTCCGGCGGCACCCGGCAGGTTCCGTCCGGCGGCCGGCTTCGTGATGAGCGGCACCGACGCACGCGTATCGATCGCGCGCAGCAGCTCCCTGCCCTGCGCGCCGATGGCCAGAACACGTGCATACGGCGGCGTGCCCGTGTCCATGCCGGCGGTGACGCCGAGGGCCGCGCACATCGTCATGCGCCGGATGCGCGAGAGCGCATAGCGCTTGGATTTCGCCGCCGCCAGCACACCGTCGAGCGTCGGCGCCTCGTGTGCGGCGCGGTACAGGCTGTTGCCCAGCCCCTCGGATGCGCCGGGCAGCGCGTTGTATGCCGTCTGCGGCAGCATGCGCAGGCGCGAGAGCAGCGCGCTCTCCAGCGCATCCGGCAGCACCGGACCGCGGCCCAGTGTTTTTTCTCGCGCGCTGATCTCCGCCGCTGCTTTCGGCAGAAAGGCGGACACATTCTCCCCTGCGCCGATGCGCGTACGCAGCTCGCTCGCCGAGCGCACATTCCCCTCCGCCGGACGGTCGTGCTGCGCGCCGGTGCGCAGGATCGTCAGCGGATGCAGATCGAGCCGCTGGTCAAAGATCGCCTTGAGATACTCCACGGCAAGAATATTGTTCGGTGCCTGCAGCAGCTCCGCCAGTGCGCCCACACGCCGCGCGACCGCCTGCTGCCGCGCCGCCGCAAACGGGATGCCGGACTGCAGCTCGGCGCGCAGGTCCTCGCCCAGCAGCGGATCGAGCAGCACCTCGGCCACCCGCTGCAGCGGCTCCAGCTCGCCGCACTCGCTGCCGAAGCTCAGATGCGTCACGACGCCGAGACTGCCCAGCAGTCCCACAGCGCCGCGCGCAAAGCCCTCCGCCGACGACAGCGCCCACGGCAGCGGCAGCTCCAGCACCAGATCCGCCCCGCAGCGCACAGCTGCCTCCGCGCGCGCAAACTTGGAATATACCGCTGGACTGCCGCGCTGCACAAAGTCGCCCGACATGACGCACACGACCGGGCACACCGCGCCGAGCTGCGCGCGCGTCTGCTCGATGAGCCGCGCATGTCCGTTGTGAAACGGGTTATACTCAGCAACAATGCCGATGACATTGCCCATTTTTGCACCTTCTTTCGAAAAACACTTGCGTTTTCCAACGAAATGATTACAATAAGAGTGTTATGGCATCATAATACTGTGGTTTTGCGAAAATTACAATATTTCATATGAGAAAGGAATCTGATTATGAAAATTCTTGTCATCAATGCCGGCAGCTCCTCTCTGAAGTATCAGCTGATCGACATGGAGACCGAGCACGTCCTGGCCAAGGGCCTGTGCGAGCGCATCGGCATCGACGGTCACCTCAAGCACACCCCGCTCATCGGCGGCAAGCCCGTCTTTGACGAAGACCTGCCGATGCCCACCCACTCCGAGGCCATTGCCGCGGTCATCGACAAGCTGACCAGCGCCGAGTACGGTGTGGTCACCTCCATGAAGGAGATCGACGCCGTCGGCCACCGTGTCGTCCATGGCGGTGAGAAGTTCGCCTGCTCCGTCAAGATCGACGACGCCGTCATGGCCGCGCTCGAGGAGTGCACGCCGTTTGCGCCGCTGCACAACCCCGCCAACATCACCGGCATCAACGCCTGCCGCGCCGTCATGGGCGACGATGTGCCGATGGTCGCCGTGTTTGACACCGCGTTCCACCAGACCATGCCCGGAAAGGCCTATATGTACGCCATTCCTTATGAATACTACCAGAACGACGGCATCCGCCGCTACGGCTTCCACGGCACGAGCCACCGCTACGTGTCCGCCCGCTGCGCCGAGCTCATGGGCAAGCCCATCGAGGAGCTCAAGCTCATCTCCTGCCACATGGGCAACGGCAGCTCCATCTGCGCGATCGACGGCGGCAAGTGCGTCGACACGTCCATGGGCTTCACTCCGCTGGTCGGTCTGCCGATGGGCACGCGCTGCGGCGATCTCGATGCAGGCGTGATCCAGTTCATTATGAATAAGTACGGCATCAGCATCGACGAGATGCTCAACATCCTCAACAAGAAGTCCGGCGTGCTCGGCGTCTCCGGCGTCAGCTCCGACTTCCGCGATCTCGACAGCGCCGCTGCCGACGGCAACGACCGTGCCCAGCTCGCGCTCGATATGTTCCACTACTGGGTCGCCAAGGTCGTCGGCTCTTACGTCGCGGCCATGAACGGTGTGGACGCCATCATCTTCACCGCCGGCGTCGGCGAGAACAGCAAGTCCTCCCGCGCCGCCATCGCCGAGTACTTCGGCTATCTGGGCGTGAAGATCGACCCGGTCGCCAACAGCAAGCGCGGCGAAGACATCATGATCTCCACCCCCGACTCCAAGGTCAAGGTGTTCGTCATCCCGACGAACGAGGAGCTCGTCATCGCCCGCGACACAAAGGCCATCTGCGGCTGAGCTTCCTGCAATATAAAACCACGGCGCTGACCGGCGCCGTGGTTTTTGCATGGGCAGAAAAAAGTTCGCCGTTCCCGCGTAAAAACCGTTGACAAATATGCGGCGGAATGGTAAACTGTCAAGGCCGCATTGAGTGGGTACAAAGCGGAGACATCCTCCCGCCCACAAGAGCGAGACTCTACAGAGAGGCAGGTGCAACGAGTTTG
>OKVB01000680.1_pt1 | contig 15830 bp, 11 predicted proteins | sample 1606651 | NCBI WGS metagenome assembly OKVB01 (sample SAMEA3882518, study PRJEB24775) | human gut metagenome | biome: human-associated habitat; feature: intestine environment; material: feces | place: Netherlands | collected 2009/2010 | reverse complement strand
AACAGCGTGCTCGCCACACGCATGGCCATGCACCGCTGCGACTACGCCGTGACGGAGGCCGGCTTCGGCGCGGATCTCGGCGCGGAGAAGTTTCTGGACATCAAGTGCCGGCTCGCCGGGCTGCGGCCGGACGCCGCCGTCGTGGTGGCGACGGTGCGCGCGCTGAAAATGCACGGCGGTCTGGCGCTGAATGAACTCGGCACGGAGGATCTCGGCGCGCTGCGCCGCGGCGTGCCGAACCTGCTGCACCATGTGCGCTGCATCCGCGACACGTTCGGCCTGCCGTGCGTCGTGGCCATCAACCGCTTCCCCACCGACACCGACCGCGAGATCGCACTGCTGACGGAGCTGTGCGGGCAGCTGGGCGTCAACGTCGTGCTGTCCACCGTCTGGGCCGACGGCGGCCGCGGCGGCGAGGCGCTCGCGCGCGAGGTTGTGCGCCTGTGCGAAACGGAGAACCGCTTCCGCTTTGCCTACGAGCTCGACGCACCGGTCGAGGAAAAGATCACGGCTGTCGTGCGCCGGGTCTACGGCGGCGCGGGCGCGGAGATCCTGCCCGCCGCGCGCAGACAGATCCGCGAGCTGGAGGCGCTCGGCTTCGGCGGCCTGCCGGTGTGCATCGCCAAGACGCAGGCGAGCCTGTCGGACGACCCTGCGCTGCTCGGCGCGCCCGCGGGCTTCACCGTGACCGTGCGCAGCGTGACCGTGTCCGCCGGGGCGGGCTTTCTCGTCGCGCTCACGGGCGACGTGCTCACGATGCCCGGCCTGCCGAAAGTCCCGGCCGCCGAAAACATTGACGTCGATGACGACGGCCGCATCACCGGCCTGTTTTGAGCGTTTGCGCCCGCACACCGTTTCGTGTACGGGCGTTTTTTCTGCGCATGGGCAAAAGTTATGTAAACCAATCGGCGCATACCGCGCACCCCCTGCTCATAGGATGAAGGCAGAAAGCCGGAGGTGGTGCAATGCACAAGGTACGCCAAGCCATCAGAAAACACCGGAAACTGCTGAGCGCGTGCGCAATGGTGCTGGCCATCGCGCTCATGTTCTGGGCGGTGAACAGTCCCGCGATCGTGGGCGTGAGCGCGGCCAAGCGCGTGCTGCCCATCTACAGTGTGCAGCGCGACGACCGCGTCGTGAGTCTGTCATTCGACGCGGCCTGGGGCAACGAGGACACGCAGATGCTCATCGACATCCTCAACAAGTACAACGTCCACGCGACCTTCTTCGTCGTGGGCGAATGGGTGGACAAATATCCGGAGTCGGTCAAGGCGCTCGCGGACGCGGGCAACGAGGTCATGAACCACTCGAGCACGCACCCGCACATGGCGCAGCTCAGCGCCGAGCAGATCGAGGCGGAGGTCAACACCTGCGCCGATAAAATTGAGGCCGTCACCGGTACGCGGCCGACGCTGTTTCGCTGTCCCTACGGGGAGTACAACGACACGGTCGTGAGCACCATCAACGGCCTGGGCATGCACGTCATCCAGTGGGACGTCGATTCCCTCGACTGGAAGGGCCTGAGCAGCGACGAGATCACCTCGCGCGTGCTCACGCGCGTGCAGCCGGGCAGCATCGTGCTGTTTCACAACGCGGCCGAGCACACGCCGGAGGCGCTGGCCGGCATCATTGAGGCGCTCATCGCCGACGGTTACACGATCCTGCCGGTCTCGCAGATGCTCCTGCCCGGCGACACGCATATTGACCCCAACGGACGGCAGTGTCCGGCAGACGCCGACGCGGGCACATAAACCGGACAACGAAAGCGGGAGCTGCGCCCCGCTTTCGTTGCATTTTGCGTGCAAAAACGCTATAATGAAGAAAAAATCTCTGCCATACGGCAGCTCAGGAGCAACATATATGGAAAACTTTCAGAAAATCGCCGTCTTGATCGATGCCGACAACACGCAGCTGACCAAACTTGAAGCCGTGCTGCACGAGGTGTCGACCTACGGCCGCATCGTTGTGAAAAAAGCCTACGGCAACTGGCGCAAGGACTCGCTGAAAAACTGGGAGCCGGAGCTCAAGCGCCTCGCCATCCGCGCCGAGCAGCAGTTTGACTACGTTGCCGGCAAAAACACGACCGACATCGCCATGGTCATCGGAGCCATGGATCTGCTGCACAACAATATGTATGACGCGCTCGTGCTCGTGTCGAGCGACAGCGATTTCACGCCGCTGGCCATCCGCCTGCGCGAGTCGGGCCTGTATATCATCGGCGCCGGCGTGACGACGACGCCGGAGTCGTTCAAAAATGCGTGCGACGACTTCATCCTCATTGACTACCTGTCCAAGGCGGACGAAAAGCCGGCAGCCGCCGAGCACGCCGCGGAGCCCGCGGCCAAAAAGCCCGCCCGCAAGACGAAAAAGACCACCCGCAGCACGAAAAAGCCCGCTGCCGAAGCCGCGCCTTCCGCCGAGCCGGAGCCGACGCCGGAACCCGAACCCGAGCCGGAACCGAAAAAGCCCAATATCGGTGAGATCCACAACCTGCTGCACATCGCGTCCGAGAAGTATCAGGACGCCGACGGCTTTGTCAACGTCAGCTCCTCGGGGCTGTACATCAAGCGCGTCAAGCCCGACTTCAACGTCCGCGCCTACGGCTACAGCAAGCTGCCGGAGCTGCTGGCAGCCTTCCCGAACAAGTACCAGATCAAGCGCTACGAAGGCAAGGGCGGCGCGACGATCATCGCCTATAAATGCCTGTAATATCAAGCATTGAAAAGTCTGATAAGAACCCGCTCATATTTGCGAAAAGCCCTTGACTTTTGCTCCCGAGCGCGCTAAAATTCCTCTCCTGTTGGGGAAGGACACCACCGCGAAGCAACCCTCTTTCTTCGATGCCTCTGCGTCGGCACTCCCCGCAAATTTCAAGCAAGAAAGAAGGTCTTTCCATGACTGCTCAAATCCTTGCGGCTGTCATCTTCGTCGGCATGTTTGCGCTCATCATCATGGACAAATTCGAGCGCCAGTATGTCACGCTCGGCAGTGCGGCACTTGTGCTTGTGGTCGTGTTCGGCATCTGCATGCACAGCTGGGACGCGATCAAAAATGCGCTGAATCTCGGCGCGTTCTTCCGCACCGACTTCTGGTACGGCGCATCGGAGAGCGCAAGCTCCGGCGTCAACTGGTCGACCATTTTCTTCATCACCGGCATGATGATCATGGTCGAGGGGCTCGGCAAATCCGGGTTCTTCCGCTGGCTGTGCCTGTCACTGGCCAAAGCCACGCACTACCACGTCGTGCCGCTGCTGCTGTGCTTCATGGCCATGTCCGCGTTTCTGGCCATGTTCATCGACAGCATCACGGTCGTGCTGTTTCTTGCGACCGTCACGCTGGAGCTGGCACAGATCCTGTGCTTTGACCCTGTCCCGATGATCCTGTCGGAAGTCTTCTGCGCCAACCTCGGCGGCGCTGCCACCATGTGCGGCGATCCCCCCAACATCATCATCGGCACGGCGCTCGGCTATACGTTTACGGACTTCATCCAGAACACCGGCGTGATCGTCGGCATCTGCTTTGTGTTCGTGCTGATCTTCTTCTGGCTGTGCTTCCGCAAGCCGCTCAAGGCGAGCGAGGCCGCCCGCCCGGCCGACGCCGTCTGCCCCGCTCCGGCGACCGCCATCGCCAACCGCAAGGCGTTCGTCGCGGACGTGATCGTGTTTCTCATCGCGGTCGCGCTGCTCGTGACGCACGCGCAGACCGGCCTGACCGTCTCGTGCATCGGCGTCATCGTCGCAGCCCTGACGCTGCTGGTGACCGTGTTTACCAACGGCGGCGCCGCCGTGAAGGAAGTCCTCCGCGGTGTGGACTATAAGACGCTGCTGTTTTTCATCGGCCTGTTCATCTCCGTCGCGGGCCTGGAGCAGACCGGCGTGCTCAAGCTCATCGCGCAGTTCATCTCGAGCATCAGCGGCGGCAGCATCAAGGCCGTCATCGTCATCATCCTGCTGCTGTCGGCCGTGTGCAGTGCGCTGATCGACAACATCCCGTTTGCGGCCACCATGGTGCCGGTCATCCAGTCCATCGCGGCGACGCAGGGCATGGATCTGCGCGTGATCGCCTGGGCGCTCTCGCTCGGCACCGACCTCGGCGGCAACGCCACGCCCATCGGCGCGTCGGCCAACGTCGTGGCCACGTCCGTGTCGGCCAAGAGTGGTCACCCCATCAGCTGGGGCAAATACTGCAAATACTGCGTCCCGGCCACCGTGCTGGTCATTGCGGTCTCGCTGGGATGCCTGTTCCTGAGATACCTGTAATTTTACATCAGAAAGGCGGTAACGCATCGTGAAACAGATCATCGTGACCGTCGGCCGTGAACACGGCAGCGGCGGCAAGTACATCGCCGAACAGATCGCCAAACAGCTCGGCATCGCGTTTTATGATAAGGAGCTGCTGCTCGACAGCGTCTTTAACGCCGAGGACGCCGCGCGCTATGACGAAAAGCCCGTGCACCTGCTGTGGTCGCGCCGCATCGGCGAAAACTTCAACGCGCCGGAGGATGCACTCGCACACGAGACGTTCGACTACATTCAGAAGCTGGCGGACAGCGGCGAGTCGTTCGTCGTGCTCGGCCGCTGCTCGGACTTCATCCTGCGCAGCAATCCGAACGCCGTGCACCTGTTCATCGCCGGCAAGCCCGACCAGAAGCGTCAGCGGCTCATGGAGGAAAAATCCCTCACGGCCGATCAGGCGGCGCTGGAAATACGCCGCGTCGACCGCGACCGCAAGGCCTACCACAACTACTACTGCGACACGAAGTGGGGCGACGCGCGAGGCTATGACCTCGTCGTCAACAGCGGCAAGCTCGGCATCGAGAAAACCGTTGACACGCTCGTGACCTATGTGCGTGCCTATCAGGCGCAGAACGAATAAGCATGAAAATGCCCCGGATGCATTGGCATCCGGGGCGTTTCCTGTTTTTCAGCCGCCGGTTTTCTGCGGCCAGCAGGACACGACGATCACTGCCAGGATCAGCGCGCCGCCGAGCTGGCCCACAATGCCGAAGTGCTCGTGAAAGCACACCGCGCCCAGCGCTGCCGCAACGAAGGGATTGAGCGCACAAAACAGCGCCGCGTGGTCCGCCGTCGTCCCGCTCTGCGCGACCGGCTGGAGCGTGAAGCCAAAGCCGCTGCACACGAGCGCCAGCGCCAACACGACCAGCCACTCCGTGCCGCTGCCGGGCAGGTGCGGCGTCTCGAACAGGAACGACGCGATCAGCGCCAGCGCGCCCAGAAACCCCACCTGCACCACACCGGACAGCAGCGGATCCGCTCCGGCGTGCGTGAACCGGTCGGTCACGAGAATGGCCGTCGAATACAAAAACGCCTCCAGAATGCAGTACCCGACGCCCGGCGTGAGCGCGAGCCCGTTGCGCAGCGTCAGCAGTGCCACGCCCAGCAGGCACGCCAGCGCGCCGAACAGCACACGGCGCTCCGGCCAGCGGCGGCTGAGCGCCGCCTGAATGAGCGGCACGATGACGACGGCCGTGTTCGTCACGAACGACACGGTAGAGGTCTCCACGGTTTTCAGTGCCGTGAGCTCCGCCGTCATGACGCAAAAATAGATGCTGCCCATGGCAAGACCGCTCAGCAGCGTGCGCCGGTCGATCTGCAGCAGCCGCCGCCGGAACAGCGCCGCCAGAAATGCAAACGCCAGCAAAAACCGCACCGCCAGCAGCGTGAATTTGCCCATGTCCTGCAAGCCGACTTTTGTAAGCACATACGATGTGCTGCGCGCAATGATGACCGCCGCCAGCAGCAGCTCCGCCTGCGTGCGCGTCATGGTCCGGGTCTTCATCCGTATTCCTCCCGAAAATGTCTTGACGAAACGATACCACGGTTATATCATTGCGTAAAGAGACAATGTTTCAACGGTTCCTTGCGGAATCTGCAAGGGCGGAGGCAGCTTATGGACACGGAAAAATGCCGCGCACTGCTGGCCGTGCTCGAAGCCGGGAGCCTCTCGGCGGCGGCGGAAAAACTGGACTATACCCCCTCCGGCCTGAGCCGGATGATGGCGGCGCTCGAGCAGGAGCTGGGCTTCCCGCTGCTGAGCCGCTCGCACAGCGGCGTGCAGCCGACGCGCGCCTGCCGGACGCTGCTGCCGACGCTGCGGGAGCTGACGCACTGGAGCGGTCTGCTCGACGCGCAGGCAGCCGAGATCCGCGGCGTCGAAACCGGCACGATCGCCGTCGGCTGCGTCTACGGGGCGTACTACGGCTGGCTCAGCCGCTGCATCGCCCGCTTTTGCGAAGTTTACCCCGGCATCGAGGTGCAGGTCCTGCAGGGCAACAGCAGCCAGCTCACGCGCGCCGTGTGCGAGCACACGGCCGACTTCTGCATCACGAGCTTCCGCGAGGGCGACTTTGACTGGATCCCGCTGTACGCCGACCCCATGGTCGCGTGGCTGCCGCCGGAGCACCCGCTGGCCGGAGGCAGGACGTTCCCGCTCGCGGCGTTTGCGACCGAGCCGACCATTGCGACCTATATGCACCAGGACACGGACAACGCGCGCGTGTTCGCCCGCGCGGGCATCACGCCGAACGTCCGCTACACGACTGTGGACAGCCGCGCCACCTTTGCCATGGTGCAGGCCGGTCTCGGCGTGAGCCTGAACAACCAACTCATCACCCGCGGCTGGGACACGACCGGCATCGTGATCCTCCCGGTCGATCCGCCGCAGTATGCCGAGATCGGCATCGCCGCGCCCGCGCCGGAGGAGCTGTCCCCGGCGGCGAAGCGGTTTCTCGCCTTTGCCCGGCAGACCCTGCGCACGGACCCCGAGGCCGCGGAACTTGGAAAGGAGCAAGCATGAAAGTATCCGAACTCCCCTACCGGCGCGTGACGCGCGAGGAAATGACCGAGGGCCTGCAGCGCGTGATTGAGCGCGTAAAGGCCGCGCAGAGCGTCGAGGAGATCCTCGCCGCGCGGGCGGAATATCTCTCGCTCACGACGGAGTACGCCACGGCGCAGTCGCTGTCGTACATGCGCTACACGATCAACACCGTAGACCCGTTTTATCTGGCGGAAAAGGACTACTACGACGAGATCGGCCCGGAGGTCGAAAATCTCGCGCTGCAGTACACCTCCGCCGTGCTCGACAGCCCGTTTCGGACTGAACTCGAGACGGCGCTCTCGCCGATCCTGCTGCGCAGCATGGAGCTGCAGCGGCGGAGCATGTCGCCGGAGATCATCGACGACATGGTCGAGGAGAACAAGCTCGTGAGCGAATACGCCCAGCTCATGGCGGGCATGCTCTTCCCCTTCCGGGGCGAGCAGCTGCCGCGGCCGATGCTGATGAAATACGCCCGCAGCGCCGACCGCGCCACGCGCAGGGCGTGCTACGAAGCGCTCGGCACGACGCTGGAAGCGCACAGCGCGCAGCTCGACGATATCTTTGACCGGCTCGTGCACGTGCGCGACCGGATGGCCAAAAAGATGGGCTATCAAAACTTCATCGAGCTCGGCTACTGCCGCATGGAGCGCATGTGCTACGACGTGCAGGCCGTTCAGACCTTCCGCGAGAACATCGTGCGCGACATCGTGCCGGTCGTGTCGCGGCTGCGGCTGGAAAACGCGAAGCGTCTCGGCATTGACACGTTCCGCCTCTACGACAACGAGGTCTTTACCCCCGGCGGCGATCCGACGCCCTGCGGCAAGGAGGCGCTCTTTGCCGCGGCGCAGAAGATGTACGACGGCATGGGCGACGTACCGGGCGCGTTTTTCCGCATGATGTGCGAAAATGAGGCCTTCGACGTCGATGCGCGCCCGAACAAGTGGGGCGGCGGCTACTGCACGGAGTTTGTCAAGTACCATCAGCCGTTCATCCTCGCAAACTTCAACGGCACCTCCGGCGACGTGGACGTCGTGACGCACGAGGCCGGTCACGCGCTCAACGCCTACCTGATCGCGAACAACCGCTTCGCGCTCGAGCTCGGCTGCGGCGGCATGGAGACCGCCGAAACGCACTCGATGAGCATGGAGTTTTTCGCCTGGCCGTATCTCGACGGCTTTTTCCCGAAGGCGGGCGACGCGCAGCGCTACCGCTTCCAGCACGCGCTCGATGCGCTGAGCTTTCTGCCCTACGGCACGATGGTGGACGAATTCCAGCACCGCGTCTACGCCGAGCCCGATCTCACCCCCGCCGGGCGCAACGCCGTCTGGCTGGAGCTGGAGGCGAAGTACCGTCCGCACATCGACCAGCGCGGCATCCCGTATCTCGAACGCGGCACGCGCTGGCAATACCAGATGCACATCTATGAGACGCCGTTTTACTACATCGACTACTGTCTTGCGCAGACGGCAGCGTTTCAGTTCCTGCTCGCGTCACAGACCGACTACGCCGATGCATTCGCCCGCTACCTGCACCTGTCGCAGCAAGGCGGCGAAAAGCTCTGGACGGATCTGCTGGCCGAGGCCGGCTTCCGCTCCCCGTTCGAGCCGGGCGCGCTCGCGCAGCTGGCAGCACGGGTAGAGCCGCTCATCCGCAAACACACCGTCTGACAAGGGAGGACACCGCCATGTATGAACTGACCCAGGTGGCCGGAAACAGCTACTACATCCAGAGCCCGGCCAAGATCGGCCTCGTACGCCTGAACGACACCGACGTCTGCCTCATCGACAGCGGCAACGACAAGGAGGCCGGGCGCAAGGTGCGCCAGATCCTCGACGCCAACGGCTGGCACCTGACTGCCATCTACAACACGCACTCCAACGCCGACCACATCGGCGGCAACCAGTACCTGCAAAACCAGACCGGCTGCAAGGTCTACGCCCCCGGCATCGAGTGCGATTTCACGCGCCACCCGGTGCTCGAGCCGTCGTTTCTCTACGGCGGCTATCCGCCGAAGGAGCTGCAGCACAAGTTCCTCATGGCCAAGCCCAGCGACGCGCAGGAGCTGACCCCGGCGTGCCTGCCGGAGGGATTTGAGTGGCTTTCGCTGCCGGGGCACTTTTTCGACATGGTGGGCTTTCGCACGCCGGACGACGTGGTATATCTGGCCGACTGCCTGTCGAGCCGGGAGACGCTGGAAAAGTACCAGATTGGCTTCCTCTACGACGTTGCAGCCTACCTGAACACGCTCGAAATGGTCAAGACGCTCACCGCCCGCGCCTTCGTGCCCGCGCACGCCGCGGCCACGGAGGACATCGCCCCGCTCGCGCAGTACAACATCGACAAGGTGCTCGAGATCGCGGACATCATCACCGAGCTCTGCCGCACCCCGCAGACGTTCGAATCCGTGCTGCAGCAGCTGTTCCGGCGCTTTGATCTTGTGATGGATTTTGAGCAGTACGCGCTCGTCGGCAGCACGGTGCGCTCCTACCTCGCGTGGGGGAAGGACACCGGTCGGCTGCAGGTCATCTTTGACGATCACCGCCTGCTCTGGCAGCAGGCATGAAGTACAGATAAAAAAGTCTCCGCATCCGGTTGGATGCGGAGACTTTTTTCATTCCAGAAGCCCGTACTTTTCTTTCACACGCGCAAGCTTGCTCAGGAGCGGCTGATACAGCAGCAGCAAAAACACGGCCGTGCTGCCCGCATGGATGAGGTTGAAAACGACCCCGGATGCGCACGTTGCAAGCCAGAGCTGCCACGAGGGCGCGGCATTATACATGAGCATGCTCGCCGTGTCGAGCAGCACGCCGTAGAGCACGAACACCGACAAAAAGCCGTAGAGCAGCAGCGGCACAAGGCGCACCCTGCGTCCCGAAAACAGCACGCCGCCGAGAAAGCCCACGAGCCCGAAGCCGAGCATCTGCCACGGCGTCCACGGCCCCTGACCGAAGAAAAAGTTCGAGATCAGGCCCGCCGCCGCGCCGGTGACAAAGCCCGCCTCCGGCGTGAAGGCCACGGCCGTGAGGATCACGATCGCGCACACGGGCTTGCACTGCGGCAGCCAGTAAAACGCCGCGCGCCCGGCCACGGCCAGCGCCGTCATCGTTGCAAGCAGCACGAGCTCGCGCGCCTGTGGTCTGCGGCCTTCAAACCGCAGCACGAACGGCACGAACATCAGCCCCACGAGCAGCAGCGACGTGAGGTAGTACTTCCGCTCGTCCCACACGCACACGAACACCGCCATCAGCGCCGGGATCGCCACGAGCAGGATGCCGAGCGCGGCCCAGGTGCGCCGCGTCAGTCGGTGAGACATTGTACGACCTCCCCGCACAGCACCGCGCCGGGCGCGGCCTCACGCGCGATGCGCGCGGCCGCCGTGGTGTAAAAATAATGATCGGAGAAAAAGGCGCGCGCGGCGTTTTCCGTCACGACCTCGCCGCGAAAGAGCAGGCCGCAGCGGTCGGCATACTGCGCGCAGAATTCCACATCGTGGCTCACGACGCATACGGCCGCGCCCTGTGCGCAGAGCGCGCGCAAAAGCGCGCCGAATTCTTCTTTGAACGCGCCGTCCATGCCCTTCGTCGGCTCGTCGAGAAGCAGCACGCGCGGCTGCATGAGCAGCACCTTCGCCAGCGCGGCACGCTGCTGCTCGCCGCCCGAGAGATCAAACGGGTGCCGCTCAAGCAGCGGCACGAGCGCCATCTGCCGCACGACCGTGTCCACCAGCGCGGCGTCCCTGCCGAGCGATGCGAGATCGGCGCGCACCGTGTCAGCCGCGAAGAGCGTGCGCGGATCCTGCGGCACGGCGGCGATGCCGTCGCGCAGGGGCTGGAGCGCGCGCTGCTTTTTCCCGTCCAGATACACGCTGCCGCGATACAGCCGCAGCTGCCCCGCAAGCACGCCGAGCGCCGTCGTCTTGCCGCTGCCGTTGCTGCCGGTGAGCGCGTAGAGCTCGCCCGGGCGCAGCGTGAGCGAGAAATTGCGCAGCACGTCCGCGCTGCCCTGCGCGTAGCGAAACCAGCCGTCGCGCACGGTCAGCACCGGGGGCGTGTCCACGGGCGCGGGCGCCGCGGCCGGCATCGGGTGCGGAGCAAAGCGCCCCAGATACGCTCTGCCCGCGCGCACGGTGAGCGGCAGACGCTCCGTCTCGCCGAGGGCGGCGGCGATGCGTGCCGCCGTGGGCATGGCGGAAAAGATCGCGTGGCCGCGCACTGCGGCCGCCGCCTCCTGCGGCGCGCCGGCGGCCAGCAGCCGCCCCTGCTCGAGCACGATGAGATGATCCGCCAGCGGCACGGCTTCCTCCAGCCGCTGCTCAGACAGCAGGATCGTGAGCCCCAGCTCCTCGTTGAGCTTGCGCAGCGTGTGCAGAAAGGTGCTCGCCGCAATGGGGTCGAGTTGGCTCGTCGGCTCGTCCAGAATGAGCACGTCCGGCCGCATGACCACGACGGAGGCGAGATTGAGCATCTGCTTTTGCCCGCCGGAGAGCGTGTGCACGTCGCGCTCGAACCAGTCGGCAATGCCGAAATAGCTCGCCATCTCGGCGACGCACAGGCGCATGGTTTTTTCCTCGCACCCAAGGCTCTCGAGCCCGAACGCCAGCTCGTGGAACACCTTGTCCGTCACGATCTGGTCGTCCGGGTGCTGGAGCACGAAGCCGATGCGCCGCGCCTGCTCGGCAAACGGGATGCCCTTTAGGAGCGCGTCCCCAAGGCGCACAGCGCCGCTGACAGTGCCGTGCGGCGTGAGGCAGGTCTTGAGCTGGCGCAGGAGGGTCGACTTGCCGCTGCCGCTCTCGCCGCAGAGGACCGTGACCGCCCCCTCCGGGATCGTGAGCGTGAGGTCACTCAGCGCCGGGCGCGTCTGGCCCGGATAGGTAAACGTCAGATGTTCGAGCGCAAACGACGCCATGTCAGCGCCTCCTTTCCATCAAGCAGCAGCGGCAGAAAGCACAGCAGCGCAAAGCACGCCATGCACACTGCGCCGAGCACGCCGCTGCCGCCGATGCGGATCGACGGGTAGTAGCGCACATACAGCGCGCCGCAGCCGACGCCCGCACACACGCCCGCAAGTGCGAGCGCAAGCACGGCGCTGAGCACGCCGTCGCGCCGGGTGAAGCGGTAATTGCCGAAATACGTTCTTCTGCCGGCGCCGTAGCCCAGGCTCTTCATGGAATCCGCCGCCGTGATGCCGCTCTCGAGCGCCCACGAGACGGTGACGGACAAAATGTGCGCGCCATTGCGCAGCCGCTGCCACGCGCTGCCCTCGCGCGTGCCGCAGCCGAGCGACGCCTGCGCCGCGCGCACAGAGCGGATGTGCGCGGAAAATTTCGGCACGAACCGCAGCGCCATGCTCAGCAGCAGCGACACGCCCGGCAGCGCACTGCCGAACACGTACAGATATTTTTCCGCCGTCATGACGACATTGCAGCACTGAAACCACAAAATCACGGCCGCGAACATCGCCGCCGCGGCCGCGCCGTAGCACAGCGCCTCGCGCGTGACGGGGTTGCCGTTCGGCAGGTAGAACAGCATCGTCACGCCCGCGTGGTTCAGCAGCGCGTTGAGCGCCGCCATCAGTACCAGAAACGGCACGAGCCAGCCGAGCGTCCGCCCCAGGCTGCGCCAGCCGCGCAGCACCGCGCAGTAGCCCAGCGCGCCCAGCAGGCTCAGCGCCAGAAACACCGGGTGCAGCACGAACATCGTCAGCAGCAGCACCGCCGCAAAATAGCAAAAGGTCAGCGCCGGGTGCAGCGCCGAGAAGGAATCGTTCATGGTTCTCCTTGCAGGGCGCCGACGTCGCGCCCGAGATCGCACGTATAGCTCCAGACGACGGTGTCGCCGTCATGGAGCGTGTAGCCGCTGCAGCCGTAATCCGGCCAGACGCCGTTGACGCTGTACATCCAGCCGGACAGCTCGCCGCAGTCAAATTCATAGAGGTTGCCGATGCCCTCGATATAGGCGCTGTTGTACGCGGGCGTCCAGGTCGACTCCATGTGGATGCCCTGCGCGCGGCAGACCTGCTGCAGCACGTCAAACACCGTGTCCCCCTCCGAAAAGGCGACCGTCGTCTCCGGCAGGAGCACGCCGTCGGACGGGACGATGTCCGCCTTGCCGGCCTTCAGGTCGTCCATGTGCGCGAGCACCGTGCTGCACTCGATCCGCACCGTGCAGTGCAGCGCACCGGCATCCTCCTGCGCCTGCCCGCCGCAAGCCGTGCACAGCAAAAGCAGCAGGCACAGCAGCAGCGCGAGCGCGCGCCGCTTAGCCACGCTGCACCGTCGCATTCACGACCGTGAGCGCGGCCGTCGTCGTGGCAAGGCTCTCGGTCTCGTCCGCAGCGGCCAGCACGGCGTCCGACACCGTCAGCGCCGCCTCCGCCACACCGTCGGCAAGCTGAAAGCGCAGCCGCACGAGCACGCTGCCCGTCGATGTGGCGAGCGTGCCGCCCGCCTCCGGCAGGCACAGGGCGCGCGCGCTGCCGGTCTCGTTGGCGCGCTCGGAGTCGCTCTCCCACTCCGGCAGGCTGCCCATCACGAGCGGGATGTCCCCGTCCGCCGTGCCGAGAAACGTGATCTGCGTCGGGTCAAAGGCCACGGCGAGGCTCGCCGCCTCGTAGTGCGCACCGTCCGGCAGACCGGAGAGCACGACATCGACCGTGCACGCGCCGTCCGCGTCCGCGCTCTGGCACGTGAGCGTGAGCGTGGGCTCGGTGTCCTCGACGCTCTTTTGCCGCAGGGCAATGCACAGCACCACCACCGCCGCGACCAGCAGCACGGCGAGCACGATGGCAATGTTCTTTTTCGTCCAGAAAGTCTTCATTGTCCGTCCTCCTGCGCCGTGGGCAGCGCCGTATTCTGTACAAAGCTGTCGGCCAGCGCGCGCACATCCTGCGCGTCGACGCGGCCGTTAAGATCCACGTCCATCGTCAGCAGCAGCTGCGTCTCCGGGACCGTGCTGGCGGCGCAGGCCGTGCGGATGTTCAGCGCGTCCTGCGCGTTGATGACGCCGTCGGCATTCACATCGCCGGCGGTCAACACCGGCCCCTTACCTTCCGTCACGGTGTAGTTTGCCGTGTCGTTGAGCGCATCATCCGTCACGTCCGGTGCGAAGAGCCACACCCACGTCGGCGTGCCGCTGCGCTCGGACAAAACGGAGCTGTAGAGCAGCTGCGTCCCGTCGGAAAACGTGACCGTGCTGTCCGCCGCCGCATCCGGCAGGCACACGGCGACCGTGCGGTATCCGGCCGGGATGAGACCGCTGCCGTCCGCCGTGCAGAGCACGCGCGCGACCGGCTCGTCGGGCTCGGCGGGCGTTTCGACCGTGGGCGCGTCTGTCTCCTGATAGAGGCCGCTCTGCCCGCGCTGGAAGCGCGAGACGGCCACGAGCGCATACACCGCCTGCTCGGTGGCAAGGCTGTTCACGCTGCCGGAGGCCGTGTGGCGAAAGGCGGCCGCATCCGCATCATAAAACGTCAGCAGCGCATCGACCGCCGAGCCGCCGCCCTTGACAAAGCGGCTGTCCGTGTCCGGGTCGATGCCCAGCGCCGTGCACGCAACGATGACCTGCGCGGCACTCTCGGCGTTCACAACGCCGGATGAAGCGAATCCGCCGTCGGAAGTCTGCATCGCCGAGAGCACATCCAGACCGCGCGTCACGGCCGCCGCAACCGCCGCCTCGGAGCGGTAGGCCGCCAGCGCCTGCAGCGCCATGGCCGTCATGTCCGGGTCGGCAGCAGAGCCGCCGAACGCCCAGCCGCCGCCGGAGCACTCGGCGCTCAGGATTGCATCCACACACTGACGGCGCACCGCGCTGCCGGGCAGGTAATTGCGGCTGTCGAGCGCGAGCAGCGCGAAGATGGGTCCGTTGATGCCCTGATTGCTCACCCATGCAAAATCCGCATACGGCGCGGTCAGATCGCACCCGCCGACCTGCGCCGCGTCGCGCCCGATGGCGGACAGGGCGAGGATGACGCGCGAATTGTCCGTGGACTTGTAGGCGTTGAGCGCGCCGTCGCGCCCGGACGCCGCCGTCAGCTCCGGCACTTTGGCCGCGAGGTCTGCGTAATAGCGCGCAAAATAGTCGCTGTCCGCGGTGAAATAGCCGCCGCGCGCGAGACCGAGCACCGTCCACTCATCGCCAAAGCCCGGCGACGGGACGGCGAAAGCCTGCCGCGCCAGCGCAGCCGAGAGCACCGGCTGCACATCCGCAGCCTGTGCCGCTGGGACCGGCAGCACCGTGCAGATGAGCACCAGCGCCAGGATCAGTGCCAAAGATCGTTTGTCAGCTTTCATCGTTTGCCTCCTAAGGGAATATCGAAAGCACGCAGCGCACTGCGCGCACCTGCTTTGAAATCACGCATCATTATAACAGCCGCCCACTGCAAAATCAACGCTCTGCGACATTTCCCGCACCGGGAAACCGTGCTTTTTTCCGGATACTTTGCTGCGGCGGCTTTTGCGCATTTTCCCGCGCGCGCCGTGATACGATAGTGCCATGGACGTCATCTATCTCGATCGCCTGTTCGGGCTCAATCTGCTGCTCGACTACTGTCTTGTGCTCGCGTCCGCACGCGTGTGCGGCGTGGTGCTGCGCCGCGCTCGGTATCTGCTCGCAGCGCTCACGGGGGCGCTGTACGCAGCACTCATGGTGCTGCCCGGGTGCAGCTGGCTCTGCAGCGGCGCGATGAAGCTCGCACTCGGCGCGGCCATGGCGCTCATCGCCTTCGGCGGCGAGGCGCACTGGGCGCGGTGCGCGGTGGTGTTTTTCGCGGTGTCCGCCGCGTTCGGCGGCGCGGTATATGCAGCGAGCATGCTCGCGGGCGTGTCGCCGGGCAGCGGTGCGCTCGTGACGGTGTCCGGCCGGGTGCTGGCGCTGTCATTTGCCGTGTGCTATGCGGCCGTGTCGACGGTGTTCCGGCGGCGGGCAAAGACCGCCGCGCGCGAAGTGCGCACCGTGACGGTCACACTCGCCGGACGCAGCACGACCGTCCGCGCT
>OKVB01000679.1_pt1 | contig 15843 bp, 13 predicted proteins | sample 1606651 | NCBI WGS metagenome assembly OKVB01 (sample SAMEA3882518, study PRJEB24775) | human gut metagenome | biome: human-associated habitat; feature: intestine environment; material: feces | place: Netherlands | collected 2009/2010 | reverse complement strand
CGCCGGGCTCCTTCGTGCGGTCGAGCACGGCGATCTTCTTGCAGGTCGCCGGGATGGCCGCGATGAGCTTGTCGGCACGGAACGGACGGTACAGGCGAACCTTCACGAGGCCGACCTTCTCGCCGTGGGCGTTGAGGTAGTCGATGACCTCCTCAGCCACGTCGCAGATGGAGCCCATGGAGATGATGACACGGTCAGCATCCGGGGCGCCGTAGTAGTTGAACAGCTGGTAGTTGGTGCCGATCTTGGCATTGATCTTGCCCATGTACTCCTCGACCAGATCCGGCACGGCGTCATAATATTTATTGGACGCCTCACGGTTCTGGAAGAAGATATCGCCGTTTTCGTGGCTGCCGCGCATCTGCGGATGCTGCGGGTTCAGGCCGCGCTGACGGAAGGCATTGACCGCATCCATGTCCACCATCTCGGCCAGATCGTCATAATCCCAGACGGCGATCTTCTGGATCTCATGCGAGGTACGGAAGCCGTCAAAGAAGTTCAGGAACGGGACGCGGCCCTTGATGGCGGCCAGATGCGCCACGGGGGACAGATCCATAACTTCCTGCACATTGCCCTCGGCGAGCATGGCAAAACCGGTCTGGCGGCAGGCCATAACGTCGGACTGATCACCGAAGATGGACAGCGTGTGCGACGCGAGCGCGCGCGCCGTCACATGGAACACGGCCGGGAGCAGTTCGCCGGCCATCTTGTACATATTCGGGATCATGAGCAGCAGGCCCTGAGAGGCGGTATACGTCGTCGTCAGAGCGCCGGCATTCAGCGAACCGTGGACAGCGCCGGCTGCGCCGGACTCTGCCTGCATTTCCTGCACACGGACCTTCGTGCCGAAGATGTTCTTGCGGCCGGCAGCGGCCCACTGATCGACCAGGTCGGCCATCGGGCTCGACGGGGTGATCGGGTAAATGGCAGCCACTTCCGTGAACGCATAGGACACGTGGGCGGCAGCGTTGTTGCCGTCCATGGTAACGAGCTTTCTTGCCATAAACTTCATCTCCTATTTCTCTTATATGTTATCCTATATTCGTGCAATGGGCACCTATCCGCCCATTCACGTCAATAGGATAACACAGTTTCAAAAAAACGTAAATAATAGTTTTTTTGATTCTTGTTTCAATTTTCGAAACGCAACTATTGAAAACGTGCAAGTTTCCGGGTGAAAACCGGCGTTTTCACGGAAAATGTCCAGTTTTTTCGCTAATTTTTCGCTTGTGATTTCTCACCTATTGTTATATAATATATCACTGCTGTTAAGAAAGGGGCTGTCTACATGGTCAAAATCGAACAATCGAATGGCACCATCAGCATCACCAATGAAGTATTCACCAACCTTGCAGGCGACGCCGCGACCAGTTGCTTCGGCGTGAAGGGTATGGTCGGCCGCAGCAAAGACAGCGGACCGTTCCAGCTCCTGCGCCGCGAATCCATGTCCAAGGGCGTCAACGCCACGTTCGCCGACGACGGGAGCATCTCGCTCGAGCTGCACATCGCAGTCGATCACGGCGTGAACATTTCCGCGCTTGCCCACAGCATCATCAACGAGGTCAGCTATAAGGTCAACCAGGCCACCGGCGTGCCCGTTGCGCGTGTGGACGTGTTCGTGGATTCCATGTTCCTCGATTGAGCAGGGACATTTCGCATCGCTTCCCCTCCCGGGAGCCGCGCTTCCGGGCCATTTTCATTTCCCCCGTCGGAGGTGTACAGATTTGAGAGAAATTATTGATGCCGCAGCGCTTCGGGAGATGCTCCTGTGCGCGAATGCGGCACTGGAAGAAAACAAACAGCGCATCAACGAGCTCAACGTCTTTCCTGTTCCGGACGGTGACACCGGCACGAACATGAGCCTGACGATGAACTCCGCCGCCATCGAGCTCGGCCGCAAGCAGACCGACACCGTCGGCGCCGTGGCCGACTGCGCCGCCAGCGCCCTGCTGCGCGGTGCGCGCGGCAACTCCGGCGTCATCCTGTCGCTGCTGTTCCGCGGGATCGCCAAGTCCCTCAAGGGCCGCGAGAACGCAAACGCCGCCGAATTTGCCGCCGCCGTCTCCGCCGGTGTGGACGCTGCCTACAAAGCCGTCATGAAGCCGGCCGAGGGCACGATCCTCACCGTCAGCCGTCTGGGCGCGCAGGCCGCCGTGGCCTTCGCCAAGGACAGCACGGACTTTGAGGGCATGCTCGATGCGCTGCTCGCCGCCGCGCGCGAGGCGCTGGCCGACACGCAGAACATCAACCCCGTGCTGCGCCGCGCAGGCGTGGTCGATGCCGGCGGCGAGGGCTTCGTGCTCGTCATGGACGCCATGCTCGGCTATCTGCAGGGCCGCACCGCCGCCCCCGTGGCCTCCGCCGCTCCGGCTGCCGCGCAGGCGCCGAAAGAGGGCGCGGACTTCTCCGAGTTCGACACCGGCGAGATCACGTTCGGCTACTGCACGGAGTTTATCGTCGCGCGCGAGAACAGCAAGAGCCCGGAGCTCCTGCGCTCGTTCCTGAAGAATCTCGGCGACTGCGTCGTCGTGGTCGACGACGACGAGATCATCAAGGTGCACGTGCACACGAACGTGCCCGGCGAGGTGCTGACCGAGGCGCTGACCTACGGCCCGCTCCAGACCGTGAAGATCGAAAACATGCGCAACCAGCACACTGCGCTCTCCGGCAAGGAGACCGAGGCCGAAGCTGCCGCTAAGGCGGAGGCCGAGCCCGAAGTGGCCAAGCCCGAAAAGCAGTTCGGCGTCGTGGCCGTGTCTGCCGGCGAGGGCATGGCGAATCTCTTCCGCGAGCTGGGTGTGGACCGCGTCGTCACCGGCGGCCAGACCATGAACCCCTCCACGGAGAACATCCTCACCGAGGTCAACAAGACCCCGGCGGAGGTCGTGTTCGTGCTGCCGAACAACAAGAACATCATCATGGCCGCCCAGCAGTGCATCCCGCTGTCGGACAAGAAGGTCATCGTCATTCCGACCAAGACCGTGCCGCAGGGCATCACCGCGATGCTCTCGTTCGACCCGGCAAGCGCTGAGGACGTGATTGAGGCCGAGATGAGTGCCGCGATCGAGAGCGTGCACACCGCGCAGGTCACCTACGCCGCGCGCGACTCCGATTTCGACGGGCACGATATCCACAAGGGCGAGTATCTGGCGCTGATGGACGGTGCGCTGCTCGGCAGCGACGCCGATCTCGACAAGGTGCTGACCAAGATCGCGGACGCCGCCAACGATCTCGACCCCGAGATCGTCTCCATCTACTACGGCGAGGACGTGCAGGGCGATTGGCTCAGCAGCCTTGCCGACGCCATCGAGGGCAAGTAATTGTCTGCATAACAAAAACCGCTCTGCAAAATGCAGAGCGGTTTTTCTGTGCATCCCAAAGCCTCGCAGAGTTTCGCCAATGGCGCGGCGAAAGAAAGTCCGATCATTTTCTCCGGCGACATGTGCGTCGGAGAAAATACTGCGTTTTACCATTTGTTGATGACCTTCTCGGCAAAGCCGGGGAGGTCTTTGACATTCAGCACCGTGCCGTCGTCGAGCACGGCGCGGCCGTTGAACACGCCGAACACCTGGTGCTGGTCGGACTTGATGAGTCCCACGTCCGAACAGCTCGCGCGGTCGAGCACGGGGGTGTAGTCCATCTCGAAGCGGCCGTCGTCGCTCGTGAAGGTCCAGGGCCGCATATAGTCCGGCGTGGCCCTGCCGCCGTCGCCGGGGATGTGGAAGATGACCTGGCTGAGCTTGTGCGCCCGGCCCTTGTAAAAGAGCATGTTCTCGCTCGCGGCGCTCGTGTTGCCGAAGCCGTAGCCGATGTTGAAGCCGAACCGCTCCCCGTCCACGAGACCGGAGGCGCTGCCCCAGTACCACGTGTTTTTATACGTCCACACGCCGCGGCCCCAATCGAGCACGGCGAAGCTGTCCGCCGGGTTGAAGGTGTAGGTGCGGTTGTGGTAGCCGTAGGTCACCGTGCCCTCGGCGCGCATGCAGTTGATCTTCTGGTTGAAGTAGAAGTGCTTGTCCTTGTCAAAGGGCGTGGCGATGACCATGGACTCGGCCGGGATGTCCGTGAGCGTCACCTTCGCGTACAGCGAGCCCTCCGGGCCGAAGTTTTTCATCTGCGCGATGAGCACGCGGCGGTCTCCCTCATTCTTGAAGAGGATGCTGTAGTTGCGCCCGGCGCTGTGCACATCGCCGCGTTCACTGCTCTCGGGTAGACAGACCTTGCCGTTCGTGAAAGCCTTCATCGGGCTTTTCGTGATCTCCCACCCCTCGTCGAGGTTGAGCAGGGAGATGGAGTCGAGCCCCATGTAGCTGTTGTCCGCGATGGTCAGGGCGAGGGCGAAGTGGCCGTTGTTGATGCAGTAGTAGTCCCATTCCTTGATGCGCAGCTTGTTGGCCTTGATGTCGCCCCGGCGGTAGACGGGCAGCAGGGACTTCGCATAGCCGGGTTCCGTCAGGTTGCCGCTCGCGTCGAGCAGGGGGCGGCGCTCGGTGATCTCGTGCTGATTCATGCTTCGCGCTCCTTTTTGATCTGCCGGATGTCCCGCCCCACGAACGGGAGCGTCTGGTATTCGCCCTCGATGCGCGACAGGATCTGCGGCGTGTATTTTTTCTGCAGCTCCTCGTTGGAGCAGTTCGTGCTGATGATGGTGGCCTTGGCGCGCGTCAGGCGCGTGTTGATGAGCGTGTAGAGCGCGCTCGTGGAGTAGGCCGTGATCATCTCGGTGCCGAGATCGTCGAGGATCATCAGATCACAGCCGAGATACTGCTCCACGCGCTGCGCGGCGGCCTCGCCGTCGGCGCTGCCGCGCTGGAACTTCGCGCACTCGAACGCATCGAATGCGCTCGCGGCCGTCTCATAGGCGACGGCGTAGCCCGCGCCCGCGACGACGCGCGCGATGCACGCCGACAGATACGTCTTGCCCAGCCCCGTGCCGCCCTGCAGCAGCAGGTTCATCGTGCCGGGGCGGAACGTCTGCGCAAACGAGCGGCAGACCTGAAACACGCGCTCCATCTTCGGGCGCGCGCTCTCGTCATAGAGCGTGAGGTCAAAGTGCTCGAACGACTCGTCGCCGCTTTGCAGCAGGCGGCTGAGGTCGCGCGTGAGCTCGGCGTTGTAGCGCCGCAGCAGACACTCGCACGGCTGCCCCTGCACATAGCCCGTGTCATGGCAGCGGGGGCAGGTGTAAATGTCGTCGGTATAATCCACCGGCAGGTGGTACGCCGTCAGCAGTTCGGCGCGCTGCGCCTGCGTGTCGAGATTCGCGCGCTCGAGCGCGCGCAGCTCCTCCGTCGGGTCGCTGCCGTGGCGCATCGTCAGGCCGACGAGCGCGATCATCTGCTGCTGCAGCGTCTGATCGAGCGCGCGCAGGCCGGGCACGCGGCGGTAGGCGTCGTCCACGCGGCGGCGGTGCTCGCGCTCATTTTCCGCGCGCTGCTGCGCGATCTGCTCGCGGGCGCGCGCCAGATAGATCCCATTGCGGGCCATGCCGGTCCCTCCTTAGGTGTTGGTCTGCTCCATCTTGCGGAGCAGCTGCTCCACGCGGTCGAGATCGTCGCGCTCGGCCGCCGGCGCAGCCGGATTGGCCGCGCGGCGCTTGCCCGCTGCGCGCGGGTCGCCGGTCTCGATCTCCTCGGGCGTGTGCAGCCCTTTTTCGTGCCAGCTCATGAGGATGCGGTTGAGGTACGCCCACTTGCGCGCCCCGGTCGCCACGACCGTGCGGTCGTATGCCTCGGCGATGGCGTCGCAGCCGAAGCCCATGTCCAGCCAGCTCGTGATGTAGCCGCGCTCGGTGCGGCTCGGCGCACGGTCGCAGATCTCCAGCACCTGCAGCACCTGCTGCGCAAGGTCGCGCCGCGCCTGACGCCGCTGCAAGAATTCCTCCGCCTGCGCCGTCGTGTGGATCTCCTGATCGGCCCACGCGTAGGCCTCCTTTTCGATCCGGCGCATCGTCGGCGTGCCGGCGTGGCCGCGCTCGGCGCGGTATTCCTGAAACACGTAGTGGATCAGCTCCATGAGCACGTCGGCCGGGAGACCCAGATAGTCGCGCAGGCCCAGGAGCATATTCATCTCGGGCGTCGTGAGCTTGCGGCCGTAGAGCTGCTCGGCCTCGCGGCGCACGGTCTGCATCGGCTCGTCGCTGAGCATCCGGCTGGCGATGTCCTCGGCCGTGTACTGCGGCAGCTCGGCCGCGGGCACGAGCTTCGGCTCGGCGGCGCCCGGCCGGTCAGCTGCGGGCGCGGCGCTGCGCTGCGCCGGGGCAGGCTGTTCTTTTCCGGCGGCGGAGACGAGTCCGAGCGCGCACAGGCGCTCCATCGTCTGGCGCAGTTCGCGCTCGGTCAGGCCGATGCGCTCGGCGGGGAAGGGCTTTCCCCCGGCGCGCAGCAGCGCGAGATATACCAGGGCGCAGCGCCCGTCTTTTTCCTGCAGCAGCTTGTCCGCTTCCTCGATCGGCAGCGACAGGCAAACCGGCCGCGACAGCGTAAATTCGGCTTGATCCATGCAATTACCCCTCGGGTCGATAGAAATTCATGATAGATTCACATTATAGCATGAAAATTGACTTGTAGCAAGAGCACCTGCTGTGCTATAATGCTATATGTATGACTATAACTGGGAGTGGGTCTATGCTGGAATTGCTGGCGCCCGCGGGCAACCTCGACGCCGTCATCGCGGCGGTGCAAAACGGGGCGGACGCGGTGTATATGGGCTTTGGCGACGGATTCAACGCGCGCCGGAGCGCCGATAATTTCACACGGGAGTCGTTTGCCAAGGCCGTGCGCTACTGTCACATCCGCGGCTGCAAGGTCTACGTCACGCTCAACACCCTCGTGGGCGACCGTGAGATGGACGCCGCCGCCGCGCTCGCGCAGCAGGCGTCGGACGCCGGAGCGGACGCGATCCTCGTGCAGGATCTGGGGCTTGCGCGCGTGCTGCGCGATGCTCTGCCGGATATCCCGCTGCACGCGAGCACGCAGATGAGCATCCACAATCTCGCCGGGGTCGAGGCCGCGGCCGAGATGGGCATCACCCGCGCCGTGCTCGCGCGCGAGCTCTCGCTCGAGCAGATCCGCTTCATCTCGCAGCACGCGAGCATCGAGACCGAGGTGTTCGTGCACGGGGCGCTGTGCTTCTGCTATTCCGGCCAGTGCTATATGAGCGCGCTCATCGGCCGCCGCAGCGGCAACCGCGGCGCGTGTGCGCAGCCGTGCCGCATGCAGTACAGCATGGGCGGCCGCATGGACGAGTATCCGCTGAGCCTGCGCGACAACTGTCTGGCAGACTACTTGCAGCAGCTCGCCGACGCGGGCGTCGCCTGCGTGAAGATCGAGGGCCGCATGAAGCGGCCGGAGTACGTCGCCGTGGTCACGGACGTGTATGCCCGCTGCATCCATGAGCATCGCGTGCCCACGCAGGAGGAAAACGACCGGCTCGCGCTGGCGTTCTCGCGTCAGGGCTTCACGCAGGGCTACCTGCTCGGCGAGAAGGGGCCGGATATGCTCGGCACCCGCGCGGCCGAGCCCGACCGCGAGGCCGAAAAGATGTTCACCGCCGCGCGCAAGGCGTATGCCGACGGCGAGCGCCGCCGCGTGCCCGTGAAGTTTTATGCCAAGGTGCAGACCGGCGAGCCGGTCATGGCCGCCGTCGCGGATGAGGACGGGCACCGCGCCGTGCTCACAGGGCCTGTGCCCGAGCCTGCGCAGCGCGCGCCGCTGACCGGGCAGAGCCTTGCCGATCAATTTGCCAAAACGGGCGGAACGCCCTATTATTCCACCGGCACCGAGAGCCGTATCGACCCGGATCTCTATCTTCCGGCGGCCGCCGTCAACGACCTGCGCCGCCGGCTCATCACCGGCCTGAAGGAGGAGCGCGCGGCCCTGCCCGAGCGGCGGAGTCTGCCGCTGCTGCCGCGTCCGGAGGGCAAGCGCTATTTTGCCGACCCCGCGCTCATCGTGCAGGTGCATCAGGCCGAGCAGCTCACGCCGGAGCTCGCGCAGCTGTGCCCGGCGTATGTGTATGTGCCGGTCGAAATTCTTGACACGGATTTTCCGCGCGTCGCCCCGTTTCTGGAGCAGGGGGCGCAGGTCGTGGCGGTGCTGCCGCGCGTCATCACGGACGATCAGGCCGAGGACATGCACGCCATGCTCGCTCGCGCCGCCGAAAACGGCGTACAGGAAGCGCTCGTCGGCAACATGGGCCATATCTTCTTCGCCCGCCGCGCGGGGATGCGCGTGCGCGGCGACTTTGGACTCAATGTCTTTAACTCCTTCACGGAGGAAGTGCTGCAGCAGGCCGGTCTCGTGAGCGCGACGGCGTCGTTCGAGCTGCGCGTGGCGCAGATCCGCGACCTTGCCAAGAGCATCGACACGGAGATGATCGTCTACGGCCGCCTGCCGTGCATGATCACCGAGCAGTGCATCATCCGCAACAGCGCGGGCCGCTGCAACTGCAGCGTGCCCAACAATCTGGCCGACCGGCGCGGGGCGCTGTTCCCGGTGCTGCCGGCGTTCGGTCACCGCAACCAGATCTTCAACGCGCACAAGCTCTACCTCGCCGACAAGCATGAGGACTATGAAACGGCGGGTCTCTGGGGCGTGCGCCTCATGTTCACGACCGAGACGCCGCGTGAGTGCGTCGCGGTCACGCAGAGCTATCTGGGCCTGACGGATTATCGCCCGAACGGGCTGACCCGCGGCCTGTATTATCGGGGCGTGGAATGACCCGCCCGGGAGGAACGACCATGAACTGGATTCTAGCCTCCGGCTCCCCGCGCCGGCGGGAGCTGCTGGAGATGCTCGGCGTGCCGGACCTGACGATCCGGCCGGCAAAGGGCCCTGAGTGCGCGACGCCGGGCGCCGGCCCGGAGCAGACCGTGCGCGAGCTGGCGCTGCACAAGGCGCAGGAGGTCGCACAGACCTGCGCGCCGGAGGACATCATTATCGCGGCGGACACGATCGTCTATCTCGACGGCGCCATCCTCGGCAAGCCGCGAGATCATGACGACGCCGTGCGCATGCTCACGGCCCTTTCCGGGCGCGAGCACATCGTCTACACCGGCGTCGCCGTTTTGCGCGGCGGCGAGACGCGGCTGGCGGCCGAGCACACGGCCGTGCGCTTTCGCACGCTGACGCCGGCGGAGATCACGCGCTACATCGCCACCGGCGAGCCGATGGACAAGGCCGGCGCTTACGGCATTCAGGGCCGCGGCGCGCTGTTCGTCGCGCATCTGGACGGCGATTATTTCAACGTGATGGGCCTGCCGCTGTGCAGGCTGGGACAACTGCTGAACGAACTGGGAGTCGAGCTGCTTTGAACTGGAAAACATATCTGAAGAAAAAAGGTGCGCGCATCGGCGCGGTCGTGCTTGCGGTCGTGCTCGTGCTCGCGCTCATCGCCGGGGCGCTCGGCGGCAAGGCGGGATTCCTCACGAATCTCGACGGCATCGTGCGCGCGCCGCTGCAGAAGGCCGCGACCGTCACGGCGCAGTGGCTCGAGAGCATCTACGGCTACATTTATAAATATGACCAGCTCCGGGCCGAAAACGAGCAGCTGCGCACACAGCTGGCCGAGGCTCAGGCGCAGGCGCGTGAAGGGCAGGAGGCGATCGCGGAAAACGAGCGCTATCGTGACCTGCTGGGCTTCACCCAGCGGCACACGGACTTCGAGCTCGAGCCCGCGAACGTCGTGTCCTACGGCGCGTCGAACTGGTCGAGCACGCTCACGCTCAGCAAGGGCAGCGACTGCGGCATCGAGGTCGGCGACTGCGTCATGAACGAGGCCGGCGCGCTCGTCGGTCAGGTCATCGAGACCGGCAGCACCTGGGCGACCGTGCGCACGGTCATCGACGTGGATATGAGCGTCGGCGGCTATGTCAGCGGCAGCGGCGCGACGGCTATGGTCCTTGGCGACTTCACGCTCATGCAGCAAGGCTGCGTCCGCTTCGGCTATCTGGCCGAGGGCATGAGCATCTTCACCGGCGACACCGTGCTCACGTCCGGCAAGGGCGGCGCGTTCCCGGCGGGCCTCGTCGTCGGCACGATCACGGACGTGCGCACCGAGGCCGGCGGCCAGCAGACCTATGGCGTCATCACGCCGGCATGTGATCTCGGTGAGCTGCTGCAGGTGTTCGTCATCAAGGACTTTGACGTGGTGAGCTGACATGTGGGCGGATCTGATCAACAAGGAAAAGATACACCGCGTGCTCTGGTGCGCGCTGTACATGGCCGTGACGCTCCTGCTGCAGAACACGGTCTTTGCGCACATTGCGCTCTTCGGCGTGCACGCCATGTTCGTGCCGGCGGTCGTCGTGGCGGTCGGCATGTTCGAGGGCGGCACATGGGGCGCGGTCTTCGGTCTCGTCACGGGCTATTTCTGCGCCATGGGCTACCCCGAAACGGGGCTGCTGTTTGCCGTGCTCTTCGCGCTCATCGGCTTCGGCGCGGGGATGCTCGCGGCATACCTCATCAATAACGGGATCTTCCCGTTTCTCGTGACGTGTCTGGCTGCGTTTCTGCTCACGGCCTTCTGCCAGATGTTCCGCCTGTGGATCTTCCACGGCGCGTCGTTCTGGCGGCTGCTGGCCGTGGCGCTGGGGCAGAGTGTGTTCTCGCTGCCGCTCGCCATCCCGTATTACTATATCAGCCGTGCGTTTCACCGCCGGCGTGCCCTGCGCTGAGCCTGTCAGCGCGCCCGACCCCCGAAAGGATCTTCGCTATGGAAAAACCCATCAAACCCGGCCGCGTCGCCGCGCTCGCGGGCATCCTCGTGCTGCTCGTGATCGTGTTCGTCGTCGCGCTCTATAAGCTGCAGATCGTCGATGGCAAGGCGTATTATGAGGAAAACCGCAACAGCGTCGCCAGCTCCCAGACCGTGGAGGCCGCGCGCGGCAGCATCCTCGACCGCTACGGCCACGTGCTCGTGTCGAACACGAGCTGCAATAACCTCGTCTTCAATCCCGACGACCTCTTCGAGCAGGACGATCCGAACGGCATCCTCCTGCAGATGGCGCGCACCGTCGCCGCCTGCGGCGACACGTATGTCGACGAGCTGCCGGTCACGGCCAAGCCCCCGTTCGAGTACACGGACATGAACGACACGCAGCGCACCCAGCTCAAGGGCTTCCTCAAATACGCCGGCCTCGACGAGGAGGCCACGGCCGTGGAGCTCATGAGCTACTGCCGCGAAAAGTTTGAGATCAACAACAACTATTCCGCGGCCGATATGCGCATCATCGCCGGCCTGCGCTACTCGATCAAGACGCGCTATATCGACAAGCTCTACCTGCCGGACTATGTCTTCGTTCAGGACGCGAGCATGGAGCTCATCACGTCGCTGAAGGAAAATAATGTCCCCGGCTTCGAGGTCACGGTGTCCTATACGCGCCAGTACCACACGAATCTCGCGGCGCACCTGCTCGGCTACACGGGCAAGATGAACGCCGAGGAATACACGACCTATAAGACCCAGGGCTACCCCATGAGCGCGACCGTCGGCAAGGACGGGGCCGAGCTCGCCTTTGAGAAATACCTCCACGGCACGAACGGCACGGCCATCGTGACGAAAAACGCATCCGGCACCGTCACCGGCACGACGTACACCAAAGAGCCGGAGCCGGGCGATCAGGTCAGCCTCACGATCGACCTCGATCTGCAGGCGGCGGCCGAGCAGTCGCTGACCAGAGGCATCGAGAACATGAAGTCCAAGTCGACGGAAACCAGCGATGCCGTCGGCGGCGGCGCGCTCGTGGCGGTCGATGTCGCCACCGGCCAGCCGCTGGCCATCGCCAACTATCCGACGTTCGACCTGCAGACGCTCTTTCAGAGTCAGGAGAGCTACGACGCCGTCAAGGACGCCGAGAACGAGCCGCTGTTCAACCGTGCGCTGCTCGGCCAGTATTCTCCGGGCTCGACGTTCAAGCCCTGCACGGCCATCGCCGGTCTGACCGAGGGCGTCATCACTACCGGCACGACCATCCAGTGCACCGGCACGTTCCGCAAGTATGAGGACACCGGCTACGCGCCCAAGTGCTGGATCGCCTCCTCCGGCACGACGCACGGCAATGACAACGTTACCGAGGCGATCCGCGACTCGTGCAACATCTTCTTCTACACCGTCGGCGACAGTCTGCCGATCGACACGCTCGCGCGCTATGCCGCGGCCTTCGGCCTCGGCGAGCACACCGGCATCGAGCTGCCGGAGAGCACCGGCCAGATGGCCACGGAGGCCGTGAAGAAAAAGCTCGAGAACACGAACTGGTATGTCGGCGACTCGCTGCAGGCGGCCATCGGCCAGTCGTACAGCCTGTTCACGCCGCTGCAGCTGGCGGAGTACTGCGCCACGATCGCAAACGGCGGCACGCGCCACAGCGCGTCCATCCTGAAGTCCGTGCGCAGCTACGACGGCAGCGAGCTCATTTACGAAAATCAGGCCGAGGTACTCAGCGCCGTCGAGACCAGCGACTATAACTGGGCCGCTGTGCAAAAGGGCATGTACCTCGTCGCCAATGACCGCGCCGGCAGCGCGTATGAGACCTTCGGCGACTACGGCGTGAAGGTCGCCGCCAAGACCGGCACCGCCCAGCTCGGCGACAACCAGGTCAACAACGCCATTTTCATCTGCTATGCACCGTATGACAATCCCAAGGTCGCCGTGGCGGTCGTTGTGGAGCACGGCAGCGCCGGTGCTTCCATCGCCTCCATCGCGCGTGATTTTCTCGACGCATATTTTACCGTCAAGACCGTTGACACCGCCCCCGAGAGCGAGCTCTCGCTGCTGCAGTGACGGCCCCTGACCAGACAGAGAGGAGTTATCCATATGAACATTGCACTCATCGCTGACGACGGCAAGAAGGAGCTCATGGTCCAGTTCTGCATCGCTTACTGCGGCATTCTGGCCAAGCACGAATTGTGCTCCACGTTTACGACCGGCCGGCTCATCTCCGAGGCCACCGGACTGAAGATCCGCACGTACCTGCACTCGGCGCAGGGCTGCCAGCAGCTCGACGCGCGCATCAGCTATAACGAGATCGACCTCGTGCTGTTTTTCTGCGACGCCGAGAGCGGCCATTTTGACGAGGTCAACCGCATGGCGCGCCTGTGCGACCAGCGGCAGATCCCGTTTGCCAGCAACGTGGCCACGGCCGAAGTGCTCATTCTGGGCCTGAACCGCGGCGACCTCGACTGGCGCGACATCGTCAACCCCAAAAAGAAATCGTAAGCCCGAAAGGAAACCAAGACATCATGGACAAGATCAAACCCCGCACCCTGTCCGGCTTCATGGAGCTGCCGCCGGACAAGCAGGTGCAGATGGACAAAATGCGCGCCGTTCTGGCCGAGACCTACGCCCGCTACGGCTTCACCCCGCTCGACACGCCCGCCATCGAGGCGGCCGAGGTGCTGCTGGCCAAGGGCGGCGGCGAGACGGAAAAGCAGATCTACCGCTTCACGAAAGGCGAGAGCGATCTCGCGCTGCGCTTTGACCTCACTGTGCCGCTGGCAAAGTACGTCGCGGCCAATTACGGCCAGCTCACCTTCCCCTTCCGCCGCTACCAGATCGGCAAGGTCTGGCGCGGTGAGCGCGCGCAGCGCGGCCGCTTCCGCGAGTTTTATCAGGCGGATATCGACATCATCGGCGACGGTGCGCTCGATATTTTGAACGAGGCCGAGATCCCGGCCATCATCTACGACACATTCACGCGCCTGGGCCTGCACCGCTTTCGCATCCGCGTGAACAACCGCAAGGTGCTCAACGGCTTTTTCGCCATCCTCGGCCTGAGCGAGCAGGCGGGCGATGTGCTGCGCACCATCGACAAGCTCGACAAGATCGGCGCGGACAAGGTGCGCGAGCTGCTCACCGACACCTGCGGCGTCACGGGCGAAAACGCGGACGAGATCCTGCGCTTCATCGCCTGCCCGGGCACGAGCGCGGACAAGCTCGCCTTTCTCGAGCAGTACCGCGGCCGGAACGAGACGTTTGACACCGGCCTTGACGAGCTGCGCACCGTCGTGGGCTACCTGCCCGCGTTCGGCGTCCCGGAGGAGAACTTCGAGCTCGACCTCACGATCGCGCGCGGTCTCGATTACTACACCGGCACGGTGTACGAGACCGTCCTGCTCGACCATCCCGAGGTCGGCAGCATCTGCTCCGGCGGCCGCTATGACGACCTCGCGGGGTATTATACGAACAAGTCCCTGCCCGGCGTCGGCATCTCCATCGGCCTGACGCGCCTGTTTTACATCCTGCAGGAGCAGAACATGATCTCCGACGCCGTGCTCACCGCCCCGGCGGACGTGCTCATCCTGCCGATGACGGACGATCTGTCCGCCGCCGTGTCGCTGGCATCCATGCTGCGCGCCGGCGGTCTGCGCGTGCAGCTTTACAGCGAGAAAAAGAAATTCAAGGCCAAGATCGGCTATGCCGACAAGCTCGGCATCCCGTTCGTGATCTTCCTCGGCGAGGATGAGATCGCGCAGAATGTCTGCGCGCTCAAGAACATGGTCACCGGCGTGCAGGAGGCCGTGACGCAGGCCGCCGCGCTCGAGACCATCCGCGCGGAGATCGCGCGGCGCACCGCCGGTGCGATCCTGCGTGAGTCTTGATCCGGTCAATCCGCCGCCGCACCGCCGGAGGCGATATTCGATAGAAAGAAAGGGAATCAGGAGTATGTTTCAGTCCCGCACACACACTTGCAACGAGCTGCGGCTCGAAAACGTCGGCGAGCAGGTCCGCATCGTCGGCTGGATGGAAAATGTCCGCGAGGTCGGGCAGAATTTTGCCTTCGTCGTCGTCCGCGATTTTTACGGCACGACCCAGGTCGTCATTGAGACCGAGGACATGATGAAGGTCGTCAAGTCGCTCAACAAGGAGTCCACCATCGCCGTGGAGGGCACCGTGCGCGAGCGCGCGAGCAAAAACCCCAAGCAGCCCACCGGCGACATTGAGCTCGTGCCCACCAAGATCGAGGTGCTCGGCCGCTGCCGCTACAACGAGCTGCCGTTCGAGATCAACCGCAGCCGCGACGCCGACGAGGCGCTGCGCCTGAAGTACCGCTATCTCGACCTGCGCAACCCCGCTGTCAAGCAGAACATCATCCTGCGCTGCCAGGTGGTGGCCGCGCTGCGCGCCGCCATGACCGCGCACGGCTTCCTCGAGATCACGACGCCCATCCTCACGGCCTCCAGTCCTGAGGGCGCGCGCGACTATCTCGTGCCCGCGCGCAAGCACCCCGGCAAGTTCTACGCGCTGCCGCAGGCGCCGCAGCAGTTCAAGCAGCTGCTGATGACCTCCGGCTTTGACCGCTACTTCCAGATCGCCCCCTGCTTCCGGGACGAGGACGCCCGTGGCGACCGCTCTCCCGGCGAGTTCTACCAGCTGGATATGGAGATGGCCTTTGCCACGCAGGAGGACGTGTTCGCCGTGCTGGAGGACGTGCTGCCTCCCATCTTCGCCAAGTTCGGCACCTATAACGTGCGGGCCAAAGACGAGGAGGAGGCCGAGAAGCTGGTGCGGGACGCCCATCTGCTCGAAGACGCGGGATGTTTCGCCATCGTGCTCGAGAAGATTCCTGCGGCGCTGGGTACCCGGGTCGCCTCCGAACTGCGGATTCCGATCATCGGTATCGGGGCCGGGGGCGGCGTGGACGGACAGGTGCTCGTGATTCACGATATGCTGGGGATCAACAAGGGTTTCTCGCCGCGTTTCCTGCGCCGTTATGCCGACCTGCATACTGTAATGACCGATGCTATCAGCCATTACATTTCCGATGTGAAGAACTTAGACTTCCCGAATGAGAAAGAACAGTACTAACAAACTCATGACACTCAATTTTTGGCGGATGTGTACGGC
>OKVB01000676.1_pt1 | contig 15877 bp, 17 predicted proteins | sample 1606651 | NCBI WGS metagenome assembly OKVB01 (sample SAMEA3882518, study PRJEB24775) | human gut metagenome | biome: human-associated habitat; feature: intestine environment; material: feces | place: Netherlands | collected 2009/2010 | reverse complement strand
AAATAATCAATACATATTAAAATTTATGATTTAGATTAACTGATATATATATATTGAACCATGGTTTAAAAAGTTAGAGAAAGGAGGAAAAACATGGTTATAAAAAATGTAAACTTAGAAACTGTATGCGGAATTACAAGTAAGCTTCCTAAAAACAGCAGCCATACCGGAATTGTTCTTTTCCGAATATCACACAGGCTTATTTTTCCGAGATAAACACTCCATATGATTTTTTCCACCCAAAATACCATTTTGTTTTACCTATCTTTCGAATTGTTTCCCCTGCATCTGCTACACACTTCATATTTAAAAGCTTCCTCTTTGGGAATTTTTTGTACTGTCCGTTTTAATCCTGGACAATCCCGCCGGCTGTGATAACATTCTCCGTTTTCCGAAACGAAAAATAGCAGTCCTCCTGTCGGATGCGGTATTTTGTCTGTGCATTTTTCACATGGTCTGTACTCCCGCAGAGCCTCTGTCGCTTCCACCACACGGACGGATAACCGAATGTGCGTACATTCTCTGTTCGTATGATATACTCTACCGTTTTCCGTAACATATATATACTCTTCGTCTTCCGCCTCCGGAATTTCATACCCGTTCCACATATGACCATAATAACGATTGGCCATTCGAAATTTTTTGAATCCTGACAGTTGAGATATTCCCGCAATCCTATAAGTCATATTGATTGTATAAATGTCACCTTCAATATCGCTCTCCAAGAACTGTAATCCATCACTTCCTCCGTCCAAAGGTGACATTTCCAGATATTCCTCTCCCAGCTGTTCTTCGATCTGTTCCTTGACATAAGTATAAGATACGGCAACTGCCTCCAGTCTGTGATCTGCATAACCCTGCTGCCCCTCCGGTAATGCACCGTAGACACAGATCTGCCGCCCGGCATTCCACAATGCCACTTCCAGATTTCCGTGCAGCCTTATGATTTCTATGGCATTACCCATAGAAATCACAAAAAAGCAAAACAGGGGCAGCACCAGCGCTGCTTCTACTGTCATACTTCCCCTGACGCAGGTCCTTTGGAGCATGGGCAGTGATATCCTCTTTATGTATTCAATGACTAATGATAATTTTGCGGGGAGAATTTTTTTACATGGGTTAAGAATATTTCTTATTTTCGGAGAAGGTCTCATGTGTTTTTGTTTCATAGTTGTTTTGCATTGTTCCCATAAAGAGGACATCACCGCCCACCTCCTTTTTACTCCGACATACCCGTCGCCGCTTCAAAAGACGTTATATAGGATTTCTGGCGTTCTATCTCAACACTATATCCATATCGGCTCTTCACCTTTACATTCATTTGAAGTTCCGCAATACATGCATCCAGACAAAAGTTCTGATTTCCGGGGGTAACTCTGATATCCTGCTCCACAATATTCATTGCTCTGTAGGTGACGGTTCTTTCATCACAAAGCAGCAAAAATATTCTCAGATAGTCCTTATAACCCAGATCCATCACAGCATCCGCATCCCCGGAACGTCCCTCATCCGTCAGGTTTCCCTGTAATATCATCTGTAATCCGCAGTGCCAGGTGCTGTCACTTTTCAGTAAAGGTATTTTGTCTCCGGCAAGCATTGTTCTGACATCATACACGCTCTCCGCAAATGCCCACCCAAGTATCAATGAGATTGTAAACAATTCTCCTATTTCCGGAACCATCATAACTGCTGCCAGCGCTTCCCCCAAAACTTCCGCAACCGCATATTTTTCTTCACTTCCGAACAAATAAGCGGCATTGGCGGCTTCCCTGATCGCAAATATCCTGTTTATCACATAACGAAGATTTTCCCGGTCACTTTCTTCTCCTGCGATGATATATTCCACCTGATACCACAGTGGACTGCTTTTTTTCTCAGTGCTATACCTTCCCATATATTTCAGCAGATACTCATGAAATAGTATTCTTTCCTTCTCTTTTTCCCATTCCGTCTGTGATTGCAGCGCAACATTTCCCCGATTGATCTGATTTCGTTCCTCTCTCGCTTCTATGAATTGTTCTGTTTCTATTCTGCGATCTGAAATCTCTTCTTCGGGAAGCACCAGTGAAAGTATTCCGCTTTTCTTTTTTTCCTCCAATGCCTCTGTGGGATTTTCGATATGAATTACTTTTCCGTCAGCCGTTTCTCTTCCGTCGTATTCCCGGATCTGCGCATCCACGGTCTGTTTTTCTTCTTCTACACTGCGTTCCAACAGTCCACGGGATTTTATGGTCTTCACCCATTCTTTTATCTGTTGCAAAAGTCCGATGCCGACATCATCTTCTATTGCGTCCACCGCCATTCTGCGAAAGACTTCTCCATCCCCATCGGTCACAAAAGCAGCCTTTGTCATTTCTGCTTTTTCTGCTTCCAGCGCAAAAAAATCACGATACAGAAATTTATCGAGGAAAATATCTTCCAGCGAAAAATTGTGATTCATATATTCCAGGAGGTGTTCTTCTGTCAATTTTGTCGTCCCATGCTCGGTTCCATAGGAACAATCTACTGCGAAAAAATTATACTGGTCGAATAACTCCCTGTGATATTCCGCCAGAATACTATCCATTCCTATGTCCATAACACATTCTGTTTCCAGGCAGATCCCCCGGTACCGGCAACCTTCTATCAACGCAAGGCACAGTGAAATCATCACACCAAGTGTAAGCGCAAGATATATTGTCATGTATCCGTTTTCTTTCATAAGGGCATGCTCTTATATTTTTTTCGTCTGGTTGGTAATTTTACTGAAAATAGAATTAACGATCTCCGTAATCTTTTCTTTAAAAATCACTACAAGACCCACCAGTACCACGATGATCAGAATCACCTCTACAGTTCCCATTCCATCCTCTTCTTTTATAAATTGTCGAAACGTTTTTAAATGGTTCATATTTTTCTCCTTTTCTAAACTCCCACATTGGAAAACGCGGGAAACATAATTAAAATCATAACAACCAAGAGTAGCATTATCATTGGTAACAATAATTTTGTAGATGCCTCCTCACATAATTTTCTGGCATTACGCATTCTCATTTCTTCTGCCTCTTTTGCCTCTTCGTGCAATTGCTGTAAAAGCATAGTGCTTCCCTTTTTTACATTTTGCGTAAGGAAAGTACTCAATCGGATATATTCCCGAACTCCTGTCCTTTTTCCAAATTTTTCATATGCCGCGCCCTCCGACACACCCATACGGATCTCACGGACTGCAATCAATAATTCTTCGTATGCTGCCTGTTCCTTTGCTCCTTTCTTCCGTGTCTGTTCATAATCTTCCGCTATCTTATTCACTGCTGCCCGTACCGTCAGTCCTGCTTCCAGATATAATGTTATTTTTTGCAGTATTTCCGGGTACTTCCTTTTTTCTTCCTGCTTCTTTTTCTCTACAAGCTCATGAATATCCCGATCTTTAAAAAAGAAGACTGCCACAATCGTCACTAACGTTCCCAACAGTAATTGAAGCTCCGTCAGATTTCTCTGTCTCCACGATACCTTTTTACCGTCAATTGACTCAGGCAGCATAAAAGCTTCCTGCTCCGGATCTGATGTCTGTGCATTTTCCAGCATTATTTCCAGAACAGCTTTTTCACTTTTGTCGATTGCATCACTCTGATTTTTTACGGTAACCGACGTTTCTGTCTCCCATTGGTATTCGTCGTAAGCAAGTTCCGCTTTCAAACGCACCGTGCTGTCCTGCTCCTGAGGATATACTTTCCCCTCCGGACTGATAACATCCATGCAGTCGCTCTTCCATGTAACCGTAAAAGGGTAATCATCATATTCCTCCTGCAATTGCAGATCTTCCCTGACACAGTCCAATGATTCATTGCCTCCGGAGATCAGGCCCGGCAGCTCCTCCCGGAAAGCATCAAACAATTTTTGCAATTCCTCCTGACGGTATTTTCTGGGTTGTACTGTAAGCGCAAAGGAATATTGACTACCATCCTCTACTTTTCCGATAATAATATAGTCCTTGCTTCCGCTTCCGGAATCTGCCCTCTTCATCCAACCGTTTTTTATAGGATTACCTTCACTTTTTCCAAGTGTAACAAACAATATCAGAAGAATTCCCACGAAAAATATCATGAGGGACATTGTTAACTTCCTTACATAATACTCTGTAATGCGCTCCTCCTGATTTTCTCCGGGATATAAACGGCTCAGATCTGTCTTTACCCTGTCTCTTCCCGGAACCGGTATTTTCCACAGGTGCATTTTCTTGTATATTATGAGCACTACCTGATAGCAGATCTCCACTACACCCTTTTTTCGTTCCATAGTATTCTCCCTTTAGAGACTTTCACCGATCCGTTCCATGATTTTCTCTCCTACGATATAGGCACACAAATAGATCGCAAGACATGCTGTCATTATGATATATCCGGTTATGTTATGATACAGCGATGCAAAATAACCCGGATATGTGACACCTATATAGAATGAGATTGCAAAAGGCATCACTTCCATCACTCTCTGTTCCAGGCGTCTTCCCTGCAGTAATGTCATCATCTCCTGTGTCGTCTCCACTTTATCGCTGATCAGTTCTGCAGTATTTCGTATGATCTGCGATACATTGCCTCCTCCCCTTTTCGCCACCGAGAGTATCGTCGAAAACTGTTGAATCTCTTCACATCCACTGCGTTCTGCCAGATCTCCTATCAGTTCCTCCAATGTGATGTTTACGATCATTCCTCTGCGGATCAGTTCCAGTTCACCATACATTGCGGATCGTTCGCCAAAAAGCAGACGAATATCTTCTCTGCTCTCCAAGAAAGCATTTTCCACGGCGTATCCGGTTCTGAGCGAATTGGCAACCGCAAGAAGACATTCCTTGAACTGCACGGTCAGTTCCCATCGTTTTTTCTCCCTCTGTTCTCTGACACACTTCCGGAAATAAAGAATTCCCGGGAAAATAAAGAGAATGACAGCAAACACCGAACGATAGAAGAACCAGGAAAAAAAGAGAATTCCGGCTGTTGTGCGCAGCAAAGGATTCATCAATTCACGAAAGTCCGGCCGCTTTAAGTTTCCCTTCATGAAGCAAGCCTCCCTTTTTCTGTAATTTACCAACTACAGTACCTTCGCTGCTCTCCCCCAGTTCTTCAAAGCAGTACAATGGATTCAGACGGATTTCGCCGTTCTCACAACCCACTACTTCTGTAATTTCCAACACTTTTCTGCTTTTATCCCGAATTCTCCCCAGATGCACAATAATATCCACGCCGGATGCTATCTGGTTGCGGATTGCCGGAAGCGGCAGATCCATTCCCATGAGTACCATATTCTCCAGTCTCGACAGCATATCGGCCGCGCTGTTTGCATGTCCTGTAGACATACTGCCGTCATGCCCGGTATTCATACATTGCAGCATATCAATAGCTTCCGCGCCTCTCACTTCGCCTACAATGATCCTGTCGGGCCGCATCCGCAGAGATGAGCGGATAAGTTCCCGGATTCCGATCTCTCTGCATCCTTCCGCATTGCCATTACGTGTCTCCAGGCGCACCAGATTGGGAATTCCCTGAAGTTGCAGTTCCGCGCTGTCTTCGATGGTGATGATCCGCTGTTCCGGCGGAATGAATCCGGATAATACATTCAAAAAGGTCGTCTTCCCGCTACCGGTTCCTCCACTGACGAAAATGTTATATCCCGCCTTTACCAGTGTCTTCAAAAAATCCGCAGCTTCCGGAGATATAGTTTCCATCGCGATCAGTTTTTGCATGGTGATCGGTTTATCCGGAAAACGTCTTATTGTAATGATGGGTCCATTCAATGCAATGGGACTCATCACAATGTTCACACGGGCGCCATTGCTTAATCGCGCATCAACAATTGGTGATGCCTCATTTACCACTCTGTTACATCCGGCCACGATCTGTTGAATCACATCCTGGAGCTTTTCCATGGAATCGAAAGCCCGATCCAGTTCCTGCAGCTGTCCGTCCCTCTCTACAAAAATATGATCCAGTCCATTGATCATAATCTCCGTAACAGAGCTGTCATCCACAAAAATCTGCAGAATATCCAGCCTTCTCAGGGAATCAAACAATTCCTTACGCAATCGTCTCCGCAATTCCACAGAACACAATTCCAGATTTTCCTGTTCCATGAGAACTTCATCAATCGTATCCTCTACCTCTTCATCCGTGTAGTCTCTTCCGTAATCCAGTCTCTCCTGCACCATTTGTCGAAGCTTTCTTCTCTGTTCCAAGTAATCCATTTTTTCTCTCCCTGTTCTAATTTTCCAGCATTGCTATTTCTTTCCTCACATACTCCGCCAATTCTCCTCTGGTAAATTGCTCCATTTCTGTGGGAAGCTTTTGAAAAAAGGGTAAAGCAAGTTTACGGGTTTTGCCTTTTACCGTGTCTTTTTCGCACAAAGCAAGCAATTGCTCATATTGATCCAGTTTCATTCGTGACATTTTATCTTCTTTGGTCAGCGTAAATACTCTGGTGCATATCTGCAGTACCTCAAACAATCCCTGTATACTTTCGCTCAGATCCAGTATGACATATTCATATTTTCCGAGTTCTTCGATCCGTTGGAAGAGGTTTCTCCACTCTTCCGGTGGGATTTCCAACAGGTTCTGCCCGTTGCGCATCGGGGGAATGTAATCCAGACCGCCTTTGTGCTGGATGACCGTCTGCATCCGTAAAGAAAATTTTCCCGCATCTCCTGTCAGAAAATACAGCAGATCTGCCAGGTCTCTGCTCTGTCTCTCCGGAAGGAGTTCTGAGATCCCAATATAGTGTTCAAAATTGAGATACAAAGTGGGATGTTTTTCTGACAACAATTGGCCCAGCGTCAGTGCAAAAGAACTTTGCAGACATCGATGTACCGGGGAATAGATACCTATAAATTTTGTCTTATACTCTGCACACAAAAACGGCAATTGTGTTCCCACCGTCTCCACATACAATTCCAGCAATTCCTTCCACACCTTGTCAGCTTCCTGGTACTTATTGATATTCGGAAACTGGTGAAAACGAAGTGTCCCGCTTTCATTAAGAATCGCCTGGCATGCCGGCTCCAATTTACTCAGCGTATCCATGCAGGAAGATTCCGCCACTACCAGCATTTTCACCTTCCCATTTTTCTCTCGTTCCAGCAGTTCCTCCATCTTTGTGTATGTATGGATCTCCCATGGCAGTTCCTTCTGCCTCCTCAAAAACTACGAAAGAAGTCTCGCATACTCTTCTTCACGGTCGAACAGAACCATAACCGCTTCCTTCTGTTCCATCAATAAACTCCTCCTATGTATAACAGCACACTGCAAAACACGGGACCGGCCATACAGATTCCGCTTCCCGGATGTGCTCTCTCCTCTGCAAAATACGCCTTCCAGCGTCCACAGCGGACAACATCCCACACATATTCACCCAGATAACACAATCTGTCCCACAGATTACGTGCCAGGTACATTTTGCAAAGTGCAAAAACTGCTGCGAATAGCAGCGCGAAAAATAGAAAACAGAGAACTTTTTCACCGGAAAAATATCCTGCACAGACAGCCAGGAGTTTCACGTCACCGGCTCCCATGGCACCAATATAAAAAAACAGATAGAATGCCACTGTCGTCAGTAAAACATTGCAAAAATATTCCATAATCCCATAAATCCCCTGTTCCCACCATCGGAATGCCGCTCCGGCGATCAGGCAGCTCAGGATCAGACCGTTGGGGATTCTGCGGCTTCTGTAATCATATCCGCAGGCAATACTTAATAGAAAACATAATACACCCTTTATTACTGTGTTCGTTGCATTCTCACTCTCCTTTCCTTCGATTTACAAGTGGTAATGTGGGATGACTCTATCCCATAAAAGAATTCTTTCAGATCTTATAAGATATTTGATACAACCATCGCGATTGGTTGTAAGATGGATTATAGACGTTGTTTTTCCATCTGACAAGTGTTTTTCCGTAAAAAAATAATCTTTGGCACATTTTAACAGTCACCTTTCTCATACGTCCTTCCAAAATCCCGCAACTCCTTGATTTTACGGCATTTTCATCTGTCAAAGCATATGATAAACTGCCAGGCCGTATAATACCAGGATTCCCGGAAAGCCCAAAATACCCACTGTCAGAGCCGTAGCTGCATTGATTCCCACTGCTACCGTAAATCCCAGAATCTCTATCCCCCAATTTAGAAAATACATAAAGATCACTCCAAAAACACTCCGCAATACAAGGTTTAAAAACCACTCCGCCTTTTTTCCCAAAAAACTTATGGCAAAGAGCAGGACTGCTGCCCCAATAATCCACAATAGATTCTCCGGATGCTCCATTGTTGTCCTCCCGATCTTTCCGCTGTTTGTTATAATCTATTCCCATTTTTCGCAAAAATGTCTTCCAGTTTTATGTTAGGCAGGTATATTTTCCCTTTCTGCTTCCTATACTGTTAGCAGAAAGGATGGATTTTTACATGAAAATCTTTTTTAGTCAGGTAAATACAAATTCCGAAATGATCGAAGAAGATCTCGCACCGTTGGATTTAAAAGAATCCATAAGAAAAACCCGCCAGGCTCTGGATATCGCCTATGCGGGTTTCGATAATGCAATCGAAAGTGATCTGATCGACAGTTATATCTATGAAATTAATGCTTTGCAGAAACGGTATCAGCACCTCACCGAACTCGCCGCTTCCCAGCCTGTGCGGCAGGAAAAAACTTTATACCAGCATTCCCCGATTCGAGCCCTGGTCAGCCATGTTTTCGTCCGTAAGTCAGTCCCGCATACACGGTCTGCGAATTATTCATCACAGGACCGGACGAATTCTGATCCTGAATCTGTCTGTAAGCATCACAGAGCGGTGCTATAACCTTCCGGATATCCTGCAGCGCCGTTCTGTCGGCTTTTGCTTCGCACGCCGCCAGTCTGCGGATACAATACAGATACAGCCTGGAAAGCTCTGTCGCCGGACTGTACTGTCTGTGAAGAGAATTTAAAAGCTCATTGATACAGCCTCTTGCTCTGCGAACTGCTTCCAAAAGTTCTGCGTCATCCGCAGCCTGTTCGCCGTCTGTAAGATACTGTAATGTCATTTCGTAGAGAATGACCACCAGCTGTGTGGCATTGGCCTGTGTGATCCGCAAGGTAAATTGTTGTTTACATTCTTTTGTCATTTTGAATCCTCACTTCATCGGAATCCATTACTGCAACAGCTGTAACACCTGGGACGGTCTCTCGTTTGCCTGGGCCAGCATGGAGGTCCCGGCCTGTGCCAGAATCTGATAGGTAGTGTAAGAGGTCATTTCCTCTGCCATATCCACATCCATGATACGGGAATATGCCGCTGTCATGTTCTCACTGGTAACATCCAGGCTGTTAATGGAAGACTCCAGACGGTTCTGAAATGCTCCCAGTCTGCCGCGGACGGAGGATACATATTTGATGGCTCCGTCTACTCTTGAGATGGCATCCTTTGCCCCTTCCTGCGTATTCACATCAATATCTTCAATTCCCATGTTCTGCAGAGTAACCGCGGGAATATTAACCTCCAGTACCTGTCCTTCGTTGGCTCCGATCTGCAGACGCATTGCTCCGATACCGGTAGCATCGATCTTCATGCCATCATAGGAATTGCCCTCTTTTGCTTCCGATACATCCAGACGCATTTCAAAGCCGTTCGTGCCGGTGATCGTCAGAAGATTATCCTTCATATCCGTCTTTAAGGGTTCTACCTCTTTAAATCCGTCTCCGAATTTAATATCTCCGTCTACTTCAAAATTTCCCTCTGCATCTTTCTTAAATTTCATAGACTGTATGGTATATTCTTTTACCGGTACATCCGGAGAGCAATAATTTACTTTAATCTCCTGCTTATCGGTGTATCCCTTGAGATCAAATTCTCCGTTCAACAGCTTCTGCCCGTTGAATTCCGTGGTATCCGAGATACGGGTGATCTCTTCCTTCAGCTGCGCTACTTCATCCTGTATGGTTGCGCGGTCATCCTCTGTCATAGTGCCGTTGGCAGCCTTGACGGAAAGCTCATTGATACGCTGCAGCATCTCACTGATCTCTGTCATTGCTCCGTCCGCAATCTCTATAATGGATACGCCGTCACTGGCATTCTGATTGGCCACGGACAGTCCCTCGATCTGAGCATTCATACGCTTGGACATTGCCAATCCGGCAGGGTTGTCCTTGGCGTGATTGATCTTCAGTCCGGAAGAAAGTCTCTCCAATGATTTGGACAGCAGATCGTCATTTGTGGATAAGGCATTGTTGGATAACATTGCCGATACGTTGTAATTGATTCTCATGTGTTACTCCTTACTTTCCGCTGCTGTCTGCGACAGCCTGCAGGAATCCTTTTGCCAGACGGTACAGCTGTTCCGTATCGATCCGACTCTCTATGGTATCTGCATTTTTTGTCTCTCCGGCTGCCATCCTTGTCATATCCCGGGAGCTGACGATGGGAAGCTTTTCCGCTTTCCAGTCTGCAGAAGTATCTGTCTGAATCCGTTCAAGGAATATATCGGAGGTCTTCTCTAATTTCGTAACCTCTTCCGGTGTATTTCCTACGAGATAGCCATCGATGGTGTCTCCCTTTACCTGTAAATGTGCCTCCAACTCCATATCTCCGGCATTCACCCGGATTTCCACAGCTCCTACAGCTCCGGCTCTCTGCTGTAAGATAAGATGGACTCCCGCCAGCTGCTCACCCAGGAACATCGGAAGAAAATATTCCTGCTTCGCCTGAAGGCTCTCCGCAAGGCGCAGCTGCTTGTGTACCAGCTGCAGCTGTTTTACATCCAGATGTTCATCCGCCTGTTCCAGACTCATGGTCTCCACATCTTCTGCCGTATTCTGAAGCATGGTCCGATAATCCTCTGCAAAATTCTGCTGATCCAGCTGTTCCCACAGTTCGGAAGTTTCTGTCCCGGCAGGCACTTCGCTGCCTGCTGTCTGCAGCATTTCTTTTTCCTGCCGATACTTTTCTCTGTATCTGCGCATATTGCCAAACATCTCCGCCGGATCATCCATAAGTGCCTGGGCCGCCAAAAGATTCGACGCGCTGATGGAAACTTCTCCTTTTTGCAGTAGTTCTGCGGCTTCCGGTGCCGTATTTCCCGCCTCACGCATCTGCTGCAGTCCTTCCCGGTCATACGCTGCTCTGCTTTCGCCATCATCTGACACCTCTGTCAGAACCTCTTTTGCCATACCCATCCGAATCTGTTCAGATATATTATTCTCGGACAAATGAATCTCCTGTGTCAGCCCGGTATCCTCCGACACTTTCCAGTCCATATGAGAAGCCCTTCTGCTCCTGGCTGCCGTCAGCAGAGTGGAAAATTGCAACTCTGCACCGGTATTTACTACCGCGCCTACCGCTGCGCCATCCTCTCTCTCGACCTGATGCACCATTCGATAAATTCCAATATACGCTTTTCGTTCCTCTTCTGTAACATCCTTTTTCCGTTCCAACTGATATAGGAAACGGCTGTAGTCCTCCACTTCTTCCTCATAGCTTTCGGGATTCTGTGAAAAATAGGATTCCAGTTCGTCAAAGGTCTTCTCCAGAGGATTTACACCATCCCGGATCATCTGTAACACATTTTTCGGTGTCAGTCTGTCCACCACTGCGCTGACCTGTCTGTCAGCTTCCTTAACCTTCTCGATATTTTCCGGTGTAATTTCCATACTGTTATATGCCAGAATCCGGACAGCCCGCTGATTTTCCGATGTTTTTTCTAATGACATATCTGTCAGAATATCATCTACATTAGAAAATGCTTTCCGGATGCTGTCTCCCAGATCGCTTCTCGGTGCCGTCATCAGAGTCTCATAACGTTCGCCCGCTTCCTCATAGGCTTTCTGCATTGCAGCGCCTTCCTTATGGAAGTCAGAAACTGTCTCTGTGGCAGCATTCTGTTCCAGGCTATAGGGTCCCAGTACTCCGGCAGGCAATCCCGGCAATTCGGAAGCCACCTGCACTGCCTGGGTATAAGTCTCATATTTCATCACTGCCTGAGACTCACCGGGAAAGTATTTTTCGGCAACCTCTGCCTCCGCCTTTCGCAGCGCTTCGATCAACTGCTCCATGGGGGCTGTATCAATAGAAAAATCACTCTGTAAAAGCTTTACGTTCACTTCTGCCGTCATGCGAAGGCGAATCTCTTCCAGCTGTTTTCTTGCTGCCAGATTCTCTGCCGTGGCATCCCACTTTGCATCTGAGAACCAGTCCTGCAACATTTTATCTGCTTTTTCATAAATCGTATCCTGTCTGCCCAGGTTCGCATACATCGGGGATTTTCCCTCCGCAATTGCCGCTGCTGCTGCCTGCGCAAAAGTGTCCTCCGTGACAGGATAGGAAATACCGTCCAGTTCCACAAGCTGCTGCAGCGTATCCGTGGTCAGCGCAAGGTCGGCACTTACCAGCCACTGTGCCTTCTGTCTGTTCTCATCGTTTACCGTCAATCCCGCATCCGCAATTACCTTGTCCATCTGCTCCTGCAGTTCCTGCGGGACATCATTATTCTGTACTTTCGCACCGCTGTTCTCTGCCACATAGAGGTTCCAGATCTCCGGTTCCAGTCCATTATCCACCAGGTAGCTGACCGCACCTTCTTCCGGTTCCTTCAGGGAAGCTGCCATATCCCAGGCGCTTTTCAGTTCATTTATATTTTCCTGCGTCAAAGGAAGATCCGCAGAACGGAACTGCTCTTCGATGCTTCGGGCTAAAGTATCACTTCCTACCGCTGCCGCCAGGGTATCCATATCGATATCATCCGTATACCCTGCGATCTGCTGACCGGAACGCACCAGTTCTGCCTTGATCTTATCCACGATGGTGACCGCTGTATCCTGATCCAATTCTCTAGGATCAAATCCATCCTCACAGGCCTTCGCATAATCCTCCTGCGACATAGTATGCGACAGCAATGTCATATAGTCCTGCTGCAACGCCACATTAGCGTTCCCGGCATCCTGCTGCAGCTCCATCAGAGATTTTCCTTTGTTGTTCTCTTCCTTTTCCAAAGAAGACATGGGCACTGCGGCCTGTCCACTCTCGTATACTGCCCCGAAATTCACATTTACGCTTTTTTTACTGCGCCATGTCTTGTCCTTGCCCCAGCTGCTTTTCTCTGTCCGGTTACTTTCTGTTCTATTGTCTGTTTCATTGATCGTCTGTTTCTGAAATGTTATCTTCACGCCTGTCGTCCTTTTCTGTACAGTTCCCAGAGCCCGCCGGTTCTGAATAGTTAAGAAAAAAGATGAGTGTACTTTGAATCACACTCATCTTTTATTTCGGTAGTTTTATGTAATTTCTTAACCTGACCTAGAACAGAAATACCGCTGCACCGTAGGGCGGCAGATCAAAGCTGATGGAGTAATCCTTATAATGATAAGGCTTTTTCTCCGCCATAATCTCTGTGGGAATCTCATTGCCCCAGCCGCCGAACCGTTCCTCATCACTGTTCAGCAGAAGCTTATATTTTTTCTTCTTAGGCACGGGAACAGTATAGTTCTCCCATTTCATCGGGGTCATGTTAAGTACAAACAGCAGATTATTCTTGCCACTGGAACATTTCCGGACAAAGGAGTAAGTGCTGTGTTCCGCATCATCCGCGTTCATCCATTCAAAGCCGTCCCAGTTATTGTCAATCTCGTACAGAGCAGGGTATTTACGATACAGCTTTAACAGCTCCTTTACATAAGTATGTACGCCCTGATTCAGCTTCTCACCTAACAGATACCAGTCAAGCTCACGCTCTTCGCTCCACTCTCGCTCCTGTCCGAAATCCTGTCCCATAAATAATAATTTCTTGCCGGAATGCCCGAACATGTAGCTATACCCCACACGAAGATTGGCATATTTATCTGCCGGATATCCGGGCATTTTATTCACCATGGAGCACTTCAGATGTACCACTTCATCATGAGATAATGGCAGAATATAATTCTCGCTGTCGTTATAGCTCATAGCAAAGGTCATGGCGTAATGATCGCCTTTCCGGTACAGCGGATCCAGCTTCATATACTCGCAGAAATCATGCATCCAGCCCATATTCCACTTGAAGGAAAATCCTAAGCCTTCCTCCCCGATACCACTGGTGACATTGGGCCATGCGGTAGATTCCTCGGCAATTGTCAAAAATCCCGGATAAGTTCCGCGGATCACTGAATTCAGATGATGGAAGAACTCAATGGCTTCCAGGTTCTTATTACCGCCAAATTTATTCGGCAGCCATTGTCCGTCTTTTTTACCGTAATCCAGATACAGCATGGAGGCTACTGCATCTACACGGATACCGTCTACATGGAACTCTCTCAGCCAGAACAGGGCATTGGCTACCAGGAAGTTTTTCACTTCATTTTTGCCATAATTAAATATCTTCGTTCCCCATTCAGGATGCTCTCCCAAACGGGGATCGGGATGTTCAAAGATGCACTGTCCATCAAATTCTGCCAGTCCGTGTGCATCGGTTGCAAAATGTGCCGGTACCCAATCCAAAATGACTCCGACACCTGCCTTATGCAGTTTATTGACCAGATACATAAAATCCTTAGGCGTTCCGTAACGGGAAGTAGGCGCATAGTATCCGGTCACCTGATATCCCCAGGAGCCATCATACGGATGCTCCGCGATTCCCATAAGCTCTATATGGGTGTATTTCATCTCTTTCAGATATTCCACGATCCGGTCGGCGAACTCACGATAATTATAAAATCCTTCCGCAGTGCCATTATTGGGATGTTTCATGAAAGAACCGATATGGCACTCATAGATTGCCATGGGTTCCTTGTTCATATCTTTTTTATCCCGGGCTTCCATCCACTTGGAATCCTTCCAGTCGAATCCCGTGATATCCGTAACGATGGACGCTGTGCCAGGTCTGTATTCCGCATAATTGGCAAAAGGATCGGCTTTGTACAGCTTTCTGCCATCCCTCGCATAGATCAGGAACTTATACATTGTTCCTTCTTCCACGCCGGGAACGAACAGCCCCCAGATACCGCCCTCTCCCAGCTTCTGCATGGGATGCGATTCCTCGTTCCATTCATTGAATGTTCCGATGACATTCACCTGTGCTGCATTTGGTGCCCATACCCCGAAATAGACTCCCTGCACACCATCTTCCGTCGACAGATGCGCGCCCAGTTTTTTATAAATATCATAGTGCGTTCCCTGGGCAAAAAGATACTGATCTGCTTCGGAAATAAATACCTTCTCCTGCGTCATAGCTGCGCCTCCCGCTATATATTTTTAACTATTCAGAACCCCATTCGCAAAATCGCATCTTCGATGCTTCTATTTTGCTCATGTGGTTACCTCGCCATATAAAATTGCTATTCTGTCTGAATGCAAGCATTCACAGAAAGCAATTTTGCATGGCTCTGAATAGTTACAAATTTCCAATGAATACATTATCACAAAAGGAAGGTTCCTACAAGATAAATACCAAGTTTTGCCACACCACTTAAAACCATGACAAGCACTGGGTTCATCTTGCGAAACTGAATCAGATATACAGCAGCAATAAATATAATTACCATATCAATCTGTGTCTTCTGAATCAAAATCATACCTTCTGGCCAAAACGCCGTAACTAGAATAGAAACACCTGCTGAAGCTATAAGTGCAACAACTGCCGGGCGAAGCATTCCTAGTATTCCCTGTAACAAATCCATTTTTCTATAACGAAGATAAAGCTTTGCAAGAAGCGTAACTAAAATACATGAAGGAAGGATGCATCCCGCTGTCGCAACAGCCGCTCCGCCAAGACCTGCAACCTTTAATCCTACAAATGTTGCACTGTTTACCGCAATCGGACCAGGTGTCATCTGGGAAATTGTAATGAGATCCGTAAATTCTTCCATACTAAGCCATTGGTGCAAAGCCACTACCTGTCCCTGTATCAGCGGCATTG
>OKVB01000655.1_pt1 | contig 16418 bp, 9 predicted proteins | sample 1606651 | NCBI WGS metagenome assembly OKVB01 (sample SAMEA3882518, study PRJEB24775) | human gut metagenome | biome: human-associated habitat; feature: intestine environment; material: feces | place: Netherlands | collected 2009/2010 | reverse complement strand
TTGTCGGCGGCCTGCGGATCGTGTCACCGGAGCCGGTGGTGCAGAAGATGCAGGCACTGGTGCAGCGTCTGGCGGAGCAGTATTGTGCGCCGGATGGGGACAAGACATCTGTGTGACGGTTTTCTGACAAAAACAAGTGGAAATTTGCTAAAAAGCAGCTCTCAATGTATCGAAGGGCTGCTTTTATGCAGTATATACAGAAAAAAGCGGCGGCGTGCCAATTTGATTGACGGGAGTGACAGCGAAATACACAAAATATATTACGCAGAATGTACGTATAGCAATATTGACAATACATTAAGAACTTGTTACACTCAAGCTAACGGACGGAAAGGTCCGCCGGCAGAGGGCGGACAGGCATCCTGACGGTGGCAGTTGGCGGAAGGAGGCGCACAAGCCCACTGACGAAGGGCCGGACCGTTTGAAGAGCGTAGGACACAAGCAGAGACTCAAGACCCGAAGTAACACAATATGAGAAGAATGAGGAGGCAACTATGCAACACAGAAGACCCCGCCTGATGGCGAAGATCCTCGCGTTTGTTCTGGCAGTTTCCCTCGTATTCCCTGTGTCTGCCTTCGCCAGCGTGGCTGATCTGGCAGATGACACCCGTGCTCCAGGCAAATCTCTGGCAAACACCTACCCCAACCTGCCGGTAGACTGGCAGGTATCTCTGGCTGAGGACACCAAGGACGTCACCGTAAAGGTTCCCGTATCCCTGACCGCTGACGAGCTGGCCGCCGCCATCGAAGGCCATCCGGACAACGTGGCCCCGGCCGTGTACGGCGGCCTGACCATGTCTTGGGACATGGAGACCGCGGAAGGTGTCGGATCCGTGCCGATTCCAGGCGGCGAGCCGATGCACAACGGCTTCCACACCATCAATTACCGCGTGGCGGACGATCTGACCGCGGCCGTGTTCGTGCCGGACTACGAGCTGTCCACCGAAAAGGCCCGTCAGGCGTTGCCGACTGAGATTCCGTTCAAGGACGCCGTGCACAACGTCTCCCGTGTGAGCCTGCTGCCGGCCGCCATGAACCCCGCGATGCTGGCCTCCGGCTCGCGTCAGAACGCCAACGCACTGCTGTTCGCGGCCACGCAGGACCGCCTGCATCAGCCGTACCGCGCCTCGCTGATGGAGCCGTCTTGGGCGCTGATCGAGAAGATGCGCTCCCACGGCTTCGCCTCCACCGTGTCCGGCGCTGGCCCATGCGTGCTTGTGCTGCACCATGGCGACGCCCACGAGGAACTCGAACGGATCGCCGCCGAAGAGCTGGCATCCGGCCATTGGCGTGTGCTGCATCTCGCGGTCGACACCAAGGGTGTGCAGGTGGAACGCGCATGAGCATCCCGCTGATTCTCGCCTCCCAGTCCCGTCCACGCCGTGACGTGCTGTTCTCCGCCGGCATCTGCCCGACCATCCGTGTCTCGCACGTCGACGAGCCTGCCGCGCTTGAACGCGAGGCGGCCGCGCTTGGCGTCACCGTGAACGACCTGAGCGTCGAACAGCGTGTGATGATTCTCGCCACGGCGAAGGCCGAGGCCGTGCACCAGGCGTATCGCAACATCGCCGATACCGCGGCGCACGCGCGCGGGGAGCGCGTGGTCGGCTTCCCGCTCCGGGCAGCAGACGATCGCGACGCATCCTCGGCGGGCACAGCCGCACGCACGGACAGCGCGCAGTCCGCCGACGAGACGAAGACCCGCGATTTCTCCGGCATCGCCATTCCCACCGTCGCCGAGCCGATCGCCGATTTCGTGGATGGCCGTCCAAGCCTGACCCGTTCGAAGGCCGGCCCGCTGATTCTCGGCTGCGATTCCATGTTCCTGCTGGACGGCGAATGCTACGGCAAGCCGCATAGCGAAGAGGTAGCGCGCGAACGGCTGCGTGCCATGCGCGGTGCCACCGGCGAGCTGTGGACCGGCCATTGCCTCATCGACTTCGCGTCGGGCCGCATGGTGCGCGGCGCCAGCAAAGCGACCCTGCACTTCTGCGAATATTCCGACCTGGATATCGAACGCTACATCGCCACCGGCGAGCCGCTGGAAGTGGCCGGATCGTTCACTTTGGAAGGTTTCGGCGGCGCGTTCATCGACTCGATCGAAGGCGATCCGCACGGCATCATCGGCCTGAGCCTGCCGTTGGCGCGCCGTCTGGCGGCGCAATTGGGCGTCGAATGGACCGACCTGTGGAACGTCACCCGCTCCGACCTTGCGCCGGACGCCGAATATGATGCGAAAACGGGTGCCGCGAAGCCGCTGCCGCCCAAGGAGAACGTGCACCAGCCGGGAGACGGCTGGGTCGATTGCGCCTGCGGTCGCAAGCATTGGGGCACGAACGGCGCGTCCGGCGTGCTCTTGGCCCGCCGCAGCGAGACGACCGGTGAGGTGACGCACGTCGTCATGCAGCACCGCGCGGTATGGAGCGCGGAAGGCGGCACGTGGGGCATTCCCGGCGGTGCCACCGCCGACGGCGAAAGCCCGATCGAGGGCGCGTTGCGTGAATCGTACGAGGAAGCCAACATCACGCCGGAGGACATCGACGTGGTCGGCTCATACTGCGAGGACCACGGCCCATGGTCGTATACCACGGTGTTCGCCTTCGAAAAGCCGGGGCACCGCGTCGAACCCAAGGCCAACGACGACGAAAGCATGGAGATCGAATGGGTGCCGGTCGATGACGTGCCCAACCGCAAGCTGCTGACCGCCATGCGCACCGATTGGCCCAACTTCGCGGCGCGTCTGCGTGCTTTGGCGGCCGTGCGGTAGCCTGCGCGCAGTGTGCCGCATCCTTGGAGCATGAGGGTTGTTAGCGCTAACTGAAGTTGCGTGTACAATAGGCGAACGTACCAACAGTTGTGTGCGAAAGGCGACGGGGCATGGCAGGCAAACGCAATGCGGGCAATAAGCGTCCTTCGATGTTCGAAGTGGCGAAGCTGGCTGGTGTGAGCCACCAGACGGTCTCGCGCGTCATCAACCATTCGCCGGACGTCTCCGACGCCACCCGCGAGAAGGTGCAGAAGGCCATCGACCAGATCGGATACCGTCCCAGCAACTCCGCCCGCGCGCTCGCCTCGCACCGGTCCCGCACCATCGGCCTGATCGCCGGCGGCCAGCATTTCTATGGCCCGATCTCCACGATTTCCGCGATTGAGACGATGGCCCGCCAGCATGGCCTGTTCGTGACGGTGAGCATGGTGCATGAGGCGCTGTGCTCGCAGGAGGAATTCGACGACCTGTGCCGCACCTTCGACGAGATGAACGTCGATGCGTTCATCTTCCTCACGCCCACCGATGTCATGTTCTCCGCGGCATGCCGGACGCGGATCGCGCAGCCTCGTGTGATCGTCACATCCACGCACGGTGGCATCGGCGTGCAGGACGGCCTGCGGCTGATGAAGTCCGCCGACCGCCGCCGCGTATCCGTCGTCGGCATGGACCAATGGTCCGCGATGGCCGACGTGATGCATCTAGTCGTGGAATACGGGCACCGTTCGGTGCTGTATTTCGCCGGTCCCAAGGAGTGGCGCGACGCGGCGACGCGCCTGCTGGCATGGAACAAGCTATGCGCGGCCAATGCGGTCAATTCCGTGACGGTGCAGTGCGAGACCTGGGAATCCTCCGAAGCGTACGGCAAGATGAACCACATCCTCGACAACATCGGCCGCACCGGCGGCAATCTGCCGACATGCATGGTCTGCGCCAACGACAGCCAGGCCGTGGGTGTGGCCCGCGCGCTGCATGAGCATGGCGTGCGCGTTCCGCAGGATGTGAGCCTGGTGGGTTTCGACGACATGCCTGCCATGGACAATATGTTCCCGCCGCTGACCACGGTCCGTCCCGGCTTCGAGCAGCTGGGTGTCGCCGCCATGCGCGAGACGCTGTACCTGCTGGGCGCGGGGGAGGAGAACTCCTTCGGATCATCGCAGCATGGCGTCGGACTGGTGTCGGCGCAGATGGTCAACCGCAGCTCCCTGGGTCCTGTCCGCCGCCGCTAAGGCGCTGCTTCTTTTCGATTTGCTCGTATATTCATTGCTCCGATGACACGTCGGATTTGGTGCGTCACGGGTTTGTGCCTACAATAGTGAGCGTTAACAGTGAGCGCTAACATTCAGTTGACAGAGTGGTTGCGAGGCGCTCGGACGCAAGGAGTTCGTGAACTATGACGCAAGAGCAGGTCGCAGTGACCGCCGAGAAGATCCGCGCAGGCAAGACGAGCCTGGGCATCGAGTTCGGCTCCACCCGCATCAAGGCGGTGCTCATCGATGACGCCTACCACACCATCGCGGCGGGCGACTATGAGTGGGCCAGCCATCTCGAGGACGGGCTGTGGAGCTACACCCAGGAGGAAATCTGGAAGGGTTTGCAGACCGCATACGCCCGGATGGCCGGCGACGTCGAAACCGCCTATGGCGAACGGTTGACCCACGTGGGGCACATCGGCTTCTCCGCCATGATGCATGGCTACCTCGCCTTCGACAAGTCCGGCGAACTGCTCGTGCCGTTCCGCACCTGGCAGAACACCAACACCCACGAAGCCCACGAGAAGCTTTCCGAGCTGTTCCAGTACAACATTCCGGAACGCTGGTCCGTGGCACACCTCTACCAGGCAGTGCTCAACCACGAGGAGCACGTCTCCAAGGTGGACTACATCACCACACTCGCCGGCTACGTGCACTGGAAGCTCACCGGCGAGAAGGTGCTCGGCGTGGGCGACGCCTCCGGCATGTTCCCCATTGACCCGGCCACCCATACCTACGAAACCGAGTTCATCAAGCGATTCGACGCGATCGAGGAAGTCGCCGCGCAGCCGTGGAAGCTTGAGAACCTGCTGCCCCGTCCGCTCGTGGCGGGCACCCCGGCCGGCACGCTCACCGCCGAAGGCGCCAAACTGCTCGACCCGACCGGCACCCTTCAGCCGGGCGTCGTCCTCGCCCCGCCGGAAGGCGACGCGGGCACCGGCATGGTCGCCACCAACTCCGTGCGCGTGCGCACCGGCAACGTCTCCGCCGGCACTTCGATTTTCGCCATGGTCGTGCTTGAGCACAAGCTGGCGCGCCTGCATCCGGAAGTCGACCTCGTCACCACCCCAGCCGGCGACCTGGCCGGCATGAGCCACGCCAACAACTTCACTTCCGATCTCAACGCCTGGGTCGGCCTGTTCGGACAGTTCGCCGCCGCGATCGGCCAGCCGGTCGATGCCGGCACGCTGTACGGCACGCTGTTCCGCGCCGCGATCGCGGACGATGTCGACGCCGACTGCGGTGGTCTGCTCAACTATCCGTTCCGCTCCGGAGAATTCCTGGCTGGCCTACCGGAAGGCCGACCGCTGTTCGCCCGCAGCCCGGAGGCGCGCATGAGCCTCGGCAACTTCATGAGAACCCAGCTGTTCAGCGCCTTCTCGCCGGTCAAGATCGGCATGGATGTGATGACCAAGGACGAAGGCGTCGCCGTCGACTCGCTCGTCGGCCACGGTGGCATCTTCACCACGCCGAAGGTCGCGCAGAAGATCCTCGCCGCCGCATTCGACACCCCGATCAAGGTCATGGCCACCGCCGCCGAAGGCGGAGCGTGGGGCATGGCCGTGCTCGCCGACTATCTGTGGCACGCCGACCAGCCGCTCGCCGACTACCTCGACACCCGCGTCTTCGCCGACGCGGCCTCCACCACGGAAGCGCCGGATGCCAACGACGTGGCCGGCTTCGAAGCCTTCTTCGACCGCTTCCGCAAGGGGCTGCCGATCGAGCATGCCTCCATCGAAAACATCCCGCTGGAAACCAAATAACCGTCCATCGCAACAACAGCAAGCCTGACGAAAGGAACACAATATGGCAACGTTGGCTGATTACGGCCCGGAAGTACGAGCTGAAGTCAAGCAGGTGCGCGAAGTGGTCGCCACCCTGCACGAGCAGCTCATCAAGTGGAATCTGGTGGTGTGGACCGCAGGCAACGTCTCGCAGCGCCTGCACACCGCCGACCTGATGGTCATCAAGCCGTCCGGACTGCGCTACGAGTACCTCACCCCAAGCTCGATGGTCGTGTGCGACCTCGACGGCAACGTGGTCGACGGCGCCGAAGCGCCGAGCTCCGACACCGCGTCCCACGCCTACATCTACCGCCACATGCCCGACGTGTACGGCGTGGTGCATACCCACTCCACCTACGCCACCGCATGGGCGGCCACCGGCCAGAACATCCCGTGCGGCCTGACCATGATGGGCGACGAGTTCGGCGGCCCGGTGCCGGTCGGCCCGTTCCGCCTCATCGGCTCCGAAGCCATCGGCGAAGGCGTGGTCGAAACCCTGAAGAAGTATCCGAAGTCCCCGGCCGTGCTCATGCAGAACCATGGTCCGTTCACCATCGGCAAGGACGCGGAAGCCGCCGTCAAGGCCGCCGCCATGACCGAAGAGGTGGCGCACACCATGTGGGCCGCCAAGCAGCTCGGCGACATCATCCCGATCTCCCAGGAAGACATCGATAGCCTTAACGACCGCTACACCAACGTCTACGGCCAGCACTGACGCGACGGAAACTGAAACGACAAACCCAACAACGAAGTAAGGAATAATCCAACATGGCAATGGAAAACCCATTTGAAGGCAAGGAAATCTGGTTCGGCGTCGGATCGCAGGACCTCTACGGCGAGGAGGCGCTGCGCCAGGTGGCCCAGCAGACCGGCGAGATGGTCGACTTCCTCAACGCGACCGGCAAGATCCCGGCCAAGATCGTGCTCAAGCCGACCCTGAAGTCCTCCGACGGCGTCAAGGCCTTCATGACCGAAGCCTCCGCCAACCCGAACGTCATCGGCGTGATCACCTGGTGCCACACCTTCTCCCCGGCCAAGATGTGGATCCGTGGTCTCGAAGTGCTCACCAAGCCGCTGCTGCAGCTGGCCACCCAGCACCACAAGGAAATCCCGTGGGAGACCATCGACATGGACTTCATGAACCTGAACCAGGCCGCCCACGGCGACCGTGAGTTCGGCTACATCGTGTCCCGTCTGGGCATTCCGCGCAAGATCGTCGTCGGCCACTACACCGATCCGGAAGTCGCCGAAAAGGTCGGCACCTGGGCTCGCGCCTGCGCCGGCTGGGATGCCTCCCAGAACATGAAGGTCATGCGTTGGGGTGACAACATGCGTAACGTGGCCGTCACCGAAGGCGACAAGACCGAAGCCGAACGCGTGTTCGGCGCTTCGATCAACACCTGGGCCGTCAACGACCTCGTCGCCGCCTACGAGAAGGTCAAGGACAGCCAGGTCAAGGACCTCATCGAAGACTACAAGGCCAAGTACGACGTGGCCCCCGAGCTGCTTGATTCCCGCTACGATGAGCTGTTCATCGCAGCCAAGGAAGAGGCCGCCATGGTCAACATGATGCGTGAGAACGGTTGCACCGCCGGCGTCGACAACTTCGAGGACCTCGGCACCCTGCCGCAGCTGCCGGGCGTCGGCCCGCAGCGCTTCCCGTCCGAGTACGGCTGGGGCTTCTCCGCCGAAGGCGATTGGAAGACCTCCGTGCTGGTGCGCATCGGCGCCGTGATGGGCTACGGCCTTGAGGGTGGCGCCTCCCTGATGGAGGACTACTCCTACAACTTCGTGCCGGGCAACGAGTTCGACATGGGCTCCCACATGCTCGAGGTTTCCCCGTCCATCGGCACCATCGCCAAGCCGAAGCTGGCCATCTACCCGCTGGGCATCGGCGGCAAGTCCGACCCGGTCCGTCTGGTGTTCTCCGGCAAGCCGGCCGACGCCGTCGTGGTCTCCATGGCCGACGAGCGCGAACGCTTCCGCCTGCTCATGGACGAGGTCACCATCGTCGAACCGCAGGGCTCCCTGAAGAACCTGCCGTGCGCCCGCGCCGTGTGGAAGCCGAAGCCGGACCTGAAGACCGCCGTGCAGTGCTGGATCACCGCCGGTGGCTCCCACCACACCTGCATGACCACGTCCGTCGGTCGTGAGGCTTGGGAGGACTTCGCCCGCATCGCCGGCGTCGAACTCGCCGTCATCGACGAGAACACCAACGCCCGCCAGTTCGAGAAGGAGCTGGAGCTGAGCGAAATGTACCACCGCCTCAACAACCGTCACTGAAATAACGGAGCGTTAACAGCACGGCAGGAAACTTGACGTACCTTCGTACGCCGGCGTTTCCTGCCGCACTGTTACCGCACGCGTTATCTCAGCGATACGGGGTGCGCTTAAAAACAGCACGGCGGGGAAGTTGACGTACTTTTGTACGCAGCGTTCCACGCCGTGCTGTTTTTGTTTACCTATGTGCGGCTCAGCGCTTGCCGGCGTACATCTGGCGGTCGATCACGTCGGCGAACACGCGGTTCACTGCCGGACGCACCACCTTCAGCGACGGCGTCAGGCACTTGTTCTCCTGCGTGAACTGCGCATCCAGCACCACGAACTTACGCACGGATTCGGCGCGCGAAACCGTCGCGTTCGCCTTGTCCACATACTTCTGAATCTCGTCATGAACGGCGGCGGTAGCGCGGTCAAGCGGCGTATCCGCGGACAGGCCCACGGACGGCAGCCAGGCTGCCAATCCTTCCGGATCGAGCGTGACCAGCGCGCCGATGAACGGACGATTATCGCCCACCACCACGGCATGCTCCACAATCGGACACTTCGCAATCTCCTGCTCCATCGGAATCGGCGACACGTTCTTGCCGCCGGCGGTGATGATGATGTCCTTCTTGCGGCCCGTAATCGTAATACGACCCTCATCGTCGATCGACGCAAGATCGCCGGTGCGCAGCCAACCGTCCTCGGTGAACACCTCGGCCGTTTTCTCCGGCAGATTGTGGTAACCCATGAACACGTTCGGTCCCTTGACCTGCAGCTCGCCATCGTCGGAAATACGCACGGACGATCCCGGCGCAGGCTGGCCGACGGTACCGATCACATTGTCCGTGACGCGGGTCGCGGCAAACGGCGCCGCGGTTTCCGTCATACCGTAGCCCTGGATCATCGGCAGGCCGATGCCATTGAAGAAATGCGCCAGCGACACGTCCAGCGGAGCGCCACCGCACGCCACATAACGGATACGCGGGCCCAACGCGCCACGCACGGTGTGGTATACGGACGCCTCATACGACAGGTGTTCGGCGGTCTGCTTCATGGTCGGTTTCTCGCCGGCCTGCTGCATGCGCGACCAGTCGCGCGCGGATTCGGCGGCCTTGAGGAACAGGCGGCCCTTCCAACCCATGCCGGCCTTGCGGGAAGCCGCGTTGTACACCTTCTCGAACACGCGCGGCACGCCCAGCAGGTACGTCGGCTCGAACGAACGCACATCCGGCAGCAGCGTCTTGGTGTCCGGCAGATAGCCGACCACGCCGTCATCGGAAGCGATCGACGCGTACTGGATGAAGCGCGCGAAGCAGTGGGCGAGCGGCAGGAACAGCAGCAGACGCGGATGGTCTTCAAGAATCATCTCGTGCAGCGCAAGGCTGCCGGCACGCGTGATCGACACGAAATTGCGATGCGACAGCTCGGCACCCTTCGGTGCCCCCGTGGAGCCGGACGTGTACACGATGGTGGCCAGATCGTCGGCACGCACCGACGCGATACGCTCGTCCAGCTCTTCGTCGGACACGGTGACGCCCAATCCCTCCAGCGCGCCCATGGCATTGGCGTCGAGCATCAGAATATGCTTCAGAGACGGGCAGCGGCCAATCACGGAATCAAGACGGTCGAAGCGTTCGCGATCGTCGGCGATGGCGAGCTTCACGTTGGAATCGTTGAGAATGCGTTCGGCCTGCGCCGCGGAATCGGTGTCATAGATCGGCACATTGACCGCGCCGATTGCGGCCAGTGCGAAATCAAGCACGCCCCACTCGTAACGGGTGGTGGAGAAGAGGGTGACGGCATCCCCCTTGCCGATGCCGAACGCGATCAGGCCTTTGGCCGCGGAGAGCACGTTCTTGTGGAATTCGCCGGTCGTCACCTTGGTCCACTGTCCCGGAGCGGTTTTGCGTTCCGCGATCACGGTGTCTTCGCCGGTGCGCTTGATGCGTTCGGTAAGCAGGGAGTAGATGGATTCGTCGTCGCGTACTTCGACGGATGCGCCCGGGGTCGTGTACTCGGTGAGCATGAAGTGTTCTCTTTTCTTGCGTTTCCGCGGTTTTCGTGGGTTTTGCGATATATGCGATCGCTGCGATTGCGGTGATCGGTGACGTGCTTTTCGCGTCCTGTGTCGCGCCTCGCATATCGTAAGTTACGGTGACGTAAGTCCGCATTGTAAGAAACAACAAGAAATATGGCGACGGGTTTGTTTGAACTGACAAAGTGGCACGAAACGTCAACGGAACGGGGGATTGGTACACGGATGCATCATCTCGAAAAAAGGTTTGACGCGTTCGATCGCAGGGTGTCCAACGGGTTGCGCGACGGGTTCGAGAGGGGTGGCTCTTACGGGCGAAAACGGTGGAAAATGCGGCAAAACTGGGCGGAGTGACGTTGCGAACCACAACATGTTCCGTGTACACTCAAGTTTGGCGCAACTACCCCTTGCGCCTAGGCTGTTTGCTCAACGGCGAACATTCAGCCGCCTCACTTTTCGCCGTTCCCTTGGTTTTCTGTGGTTTTGCTGTTGTGCATTTGCTTGCGAGTTCTGATGGTTTTCTAGATTTTTCCGACGATTTTCTGCGATTGCCGTTCCGTCATTGCCTTTCGTCGGTATGCCCGATACGCTTGGAGCGGATGGCGGGATTGCAAACGATTGGAAAAGGGGCATGATGTTCGACAAGCGGCTGTTTTCCTTGGCTGACGGCGTCGGTCGATTGATCGCGGCGAAAGTCGCCTGCCAATGGCTGGGCCTCGTGGCCAACATCGCCTTCGTCGTGGCTGTGGTGCGTATGCTGCAACCGCTGTTCGCGCCCGTACCGTCCGCCACCGCGCCCTGCATCGCCATTATTCTTATTGCCGCGGTCGTGCGATTCGTCACCATTCGCGCCGCCGCACGTTTCGGTAGCGAGGCCGCCGAACGCGTCAAACTCGCGCTGCGTGAGAAACTGTTCAATAAGATGCTCGCGCTCGGCCCGTCCTACGCGCAGCGCGTGCGCACCGCCGGCGTGGTGCAGTCCGCGGGCGAAGGCATCGAACAAATCCAAAGCTTCTTCGAACTGTTCCTGCCGCAACTGTGCTACGCCGTGCTCGCCCCCATCACGCTGTTCGCCGTGCTTGCGCCGATCGACCTGCCCACCGCCGCGACGCTGCTCGCCTGCGCGCCGCTCATCGTGCTCATCGTCGGCATGGTGGCGATGCGTGCTGCCCGCGTATTCAAGAAATACTGGGGCAAATACACGGATATGGGCGCCGCGTTCCTCGACAATCTGCAGGGACTTGAGACGCTGAAAACCTTCGACGCGGACGAGCGCGCCGCACGAGTCATGGACGAGAAGGCCGAACAGTTCCGCGTGATGACCATGAACGTGCTGCAGATCCAACTGCGTTCGCTCACGGCGATGGATGCCGTGGCGTACGGTGGCGCGGCCGCCGGCATCGGCGTTGCGGTATGGCGATTCGTATCCGGCTCGCTCTCGCCGTCTGGCGTTTTCGCGCTGTCCGGCGTGCTGCCGCTTGGTTTGACGCCGATCGCCGCGGTATTGCTGACGATTCTGCTAGCCGCCGATTTCTTCATTCCGCTGCGACAGCTCGGCTCGTATTTCCACGTTGCGATGAACGGCATGACGTCCACGAAACGTATTTTCGCGCTGCTCGACGCGCCCGAACCGGAGCATGGCAGCAAGGAACTGCCGGAATTCGGGGCTTCCGGGCGTGGTGTCGGCGTGGAGTTTCGTGGTGTTTCGTACCGGTATGCGGACGCGGATGTGGATGCTGGGGGTGCTGCTGGTGCGGGGCCTGACGCTGCCGGGTCTGCGGGTGCCGGTGTTGCGAGTCCCCGTCGTATATCGTCCACATCGCATTCCGATATGCGGAACGCGGATGTGGACAGCGTTGATGAGGGCGGCGGCGCGGGTGACGCGCGCGAAACGCGCTACGCCTTGCGCAACGTGGCCCTCCGTGCGCTGCCCGGCGAAGTCACTGCGATCGTCGGGCCATCCGGTTCCGGCAAGTCCACAGCCGTCCAGCTGCTTGCCGGCACGCTTGTCGGATATGAAGGCGATGTGCTGCTGTCCGAAATGCCATCCGGAATGCAGGACGAAGTGCTGGGCGCTATGTTAAGCAGTGCGGCGCCGGATGACAGTGAAACCCTGAAATCGCACCAAATCCGCGACCTCACCGCAGCATCGCTCACCCGCGAAATCTCCATCGTCTCCGCGCACAGCCACCTGTTCGCCGGCACCCTGCGCGACAACCTGCTCATGGCCCGCGCCGACGCCACCGACAACGAGCTGTGGCAGACGCTGGAAGCCGCGCATATCGACGATTTCGTGCGCGCGCAATCGCGAGGACTCGATATGCCGATCACGCAGGACGGCGCGAATCTGTCCGGCGGGCAGAAACAGCGCATTGCGATCGCCCGTGTACTGTTGCGCAGGTCGGCCGTCTATATTTTCGACGAGGCGACCAGCAGCGTCGACGCGGACAGCGAAACGTTGATTTTGCAAACGATTCGCGCGCTCGCCGACGCCGGCGCAACCGTGCTGATGGTCACGCACCGCATGGCGAACGCGGCCGACGCGGACCATGTCGTAGTGTTTGATGGGGGTGTCGTCGTCGAGCAGGGCGCGCATGACGATCTCATGGCCGCGGACGGCACGTATGCCAAGCTGTTCCGGGCGCAGGAAAGCGTGGAACGGGTGGGATTGTCTGGTCGCGTCGCGCCGCGCGTATCGCGTATGACTCATGCGTCTGGTGCGTTTGCCGTGTCTCGGATGTCTGGTTCCGCCGAATCGAACGCCAGTGGCGCCAAATCGGACATGCCAACAACCCAAGTCATCGCCCGCTTGCTGCGCGAAGTCGGCCCACTGCGCAAACCCATGGCCATCGCCTGCGCGTGCGGCATCCTCGGCCACCTCGCCGCCACGTTCCTGCCGGTTTTCGGCGTCGCCGCGCTGTTTGCCGCAGCTGGCGCAAAAGTCTGGAATCTCAGCCTTCCTGCGGCAATCGCAGCCATGATTATCTGCGCACTGATCCGCGGCGGCATGCGCTACGCCGAACAGTACATGAACCACAATGTCGCCTTCCGCCTGCTCGCGCTGTTCCGGTCGAAAACGTTTGCCGCGCTGCGTCGCCTCGCGCCCGCCAAACTGTCCGGCAAAGGCAAAGGCGACCTGATCGCGCTGGTCACCACCGACGTCGAACTGCTGGAAATCTTCTTCGCGCACACCATTTCGCCGGTTGTCATCGCCATCGCGACCACCGTGCTTTACACGGTCGCATTGCTTACGTTGAGTCCTGCGATCGCTGTCACGCTGGTCATCGCGCACCTGACCGTCGGCATCGTGCTGCCGAAACTCTTCGCCACGGCGGTAGGTGGTCTCGGTGGGGATATTCGCCGCGAATCCGCCCAACTTGATGACGAAATGCTCGACGATATGCGCGGTCTCGACGAAATCATCCGATTCGGCCAAGGCCATGCGCGGCTTGCCGGCATCGCGTCACGCACGCGCTCGCTCTGGAGCCGCCGTGCCCGGCTGAGTGCCAAGAATGGCGATTTCGCAGGCTTCGGCGCGGTGCTGGTCGTACTGTTCACTGCCATCGCGGCATTGCTGGCGATGGTCACGTCCGGTACGACGATGCCCATCGCTTCCGCCGCTTCCGCCGCCGCCGCAACCATTCAAACCGTCCTTTCCGCGCCCGCCGCCCGCCTGACTGCCGCTTTCGTGCTGCTGGCCAGCTCGTTCGGTCCGACGCTCGCGTTGAGCGCGCTGCCGGCCAATCTCACGCAAACGTTTGCAGCCGCCCGCCGCCTGTTCGCGCTGATGGACGAAACCCCCGCAGTGGAGGAGCGGGGCGATTTCCTGCCGCGCTACCATGGCATGTCCATGCACGACGTCACGTTCGGCTACGGCAATTCGAGCGAGGCTCCAACTTCCGGAAGCGATGCGGATGCCCCCGAGTCATCCGCCGAGCCAATCCTCAACCACGTCTCGCTCGACATACCACAACACGGCATCCTCGGCGTCCAAGGCCCGTCCGGCCGCGGCAAATCGACCCTGCTGAAGCTGCTCATGCGTTACTGGGACCCGCAATCCGGCTTGGTCGCCCTGTCCGAGGTGCCACTGCCGCAGATCGACGCGCATCATCGCCGTCGCGTGCAAACGATGATGGGGCAGGAAACCTACCTGTTCGACGGCACTATCCGTGAAAACCTGCTTATGGCCTGCGACAGGGGCGATGCGGATAGGGCTGGTAATGCTGGCGATCCGGACGATTCCGCGACTTCCGGCAGAGCGCTCCTTACCCCGCCCGCTCCTCCCGTTTCGTGGAATGCCGCTGATTCCGCGCTTTCCACCCGGTCGACCCCTTCTGTCGGTGATGACGTGCTGCGCGCCGCGCTTGCCAAGGCTTCCGCGCTTGAACTGGTCGACTCGCTCCCGCAGGGCCTTGATACCCCCGTCGGCGAGTTGGGCGGGCGGCTTTCAGAGGGTGAACGGCAACGCATCGGCCTGGCTCGCGTCTTCCTGCGCAACGCGTCGCTGGTGTTGTTCGACGAGCCGACGAGTCGCCTCGACGCCTACAACGAATCCGTGATTCTGCAATCGATTGACGCGTTGGCGCAGCAGGGGAGCGCGGTGCTGCTCGTCTCGCACCGCGATTCCACCATGCGCATCGCGGACCGCATCGTGCGCATGTGAGCTGGCGCGTGCGGATTGCGAACTGATGCGGCGAGCCGATGCGTGCGAACTAGTGTGTGAATCGGCGTAATGCGGGGCCTGGTGAGGTGCCCATGCCCATGCGGCCGCATACGGACGCGTCGCACGTCCGCAATGTGGTCGTATGAAAATCGCATGTCATTCGTGTTTCCTATAGCGCGCGCGACGGCGTACGGAAGCGGACGAATCGAAAGCCATGGTCGCAGGTAAAGCAAGAAAAACGGACGAAACCGACGAAATGTCGGCGGAATCGAAATCATAAGCCAATGAAACAATCATGAAAATAAGGTTGCAAATTTAGCAAAACCGACTTTTTGGTAGGTTATAAGATTCAGTTCGCGTGAAATCGAAATGGGAAATCGTTAGTATCGATAGCAAACGATTATTTTCGACGAAAGGCTGGCGATGGCCAACAACAGGAACGAACTGAACAAGAATCTGGCACAGATGCTCAAGGGTGGCGTAATCATGGACGTCACCACCCCCGAGCAGGCTAAGATCGCGCAGGACGCGGGCGCATGCGCGGTGATGGCGCTCGAGCGCATTCCGGCCGACATCCGCGCGGCCGGTGGCGTCTCCCGCATGAGCGACCCGGCCATGATCAAGGGCATTCAGGAGGCCGTGTCCATCCCGGTCATGGCGAAGGTGCGTATCGGCCACATCGCCGAAGCCCGCATCCTGCAGGCCATCGAAATCGACTACATCGACGAATCCGAAGTGCTCAGCCCCGCCGACGACGTGTACCACATCGACAAGAACCAGTTCGACGTGCCGTTCGTGTGCGGCGCGAAGAACCTCGGCGAGGCGCTGCGCCGTATCGCCGAGGGTGCGTCCATGATCCGCACCAAGGGCGAGCCGGGCACGGGCGATGTCATCCAGGCCGTGCGTCACATGCGCACCATGAACAAGCAGATCCGCGAGCTCGTCTCCCTGCGCGACGACGAGGTGTACGAGGCCGCCAAGCAGCTGGCCGTGCCGTACGATCTCGCCAAGTACGTGCACGACAACGGCCGTCTGCCGGTCGTCAACTTCGCCGCCGGCGGTGTGGCCACCCCGGCCGACGCAGCCCTCATGATGGAGCTTGGTGCGGAAGGCGTGTTCGTCGGCTCCGGCATCTTCAAGTCGGGCGACCCGGCCAAGCGCGCCGCCGCCATCGTGCAGGCCACCGCCAACTGGCAAGACGCCGACCTGCTCGCACGCCTGTCCGAGAACCTCGGTGAGGCCATGGTCGGCATCAACGAAGATGAGATCGAAACCATCATGGCCGCCCGCGGCGAGTGACGGCCCGCACGGCGCATGCGTGACGCCGGCTCCGCGGGCAGCGAGAAGCACCGCGGAGCCGGCACATCCGAAAGCACAGGAACGGTAATGGTTGTAGCAGTTGAATACATTTCGAAGGAAGAATCGGCCGGCGTCGAAGCCGCGAAACATGGCGTGACCGGCATCCTCGCCGTGCAGGGCGCGTTCGCCGAGCACGCCGCCATGCTGGATCACCTCGGCGCGCCGTGGAAGCTGCTGCGCGCGGCCGAGGATTTCGACGATTCGATCGATCGCGTGATCCTGCCAGGTGGCGAAAGCACCACGCAGGGCAAGCTGCTGCGATCGACCGGCCTGTTCGAACCCATCGCAGCGC
>OKVB01000653.1_pt1 | contig 16437 bp, 19 predicted proteins | sample 1606651 | NCBI WGS metagenome assembly OKVB01 (sample SAMEA3882518, study PRJEB24775) | human gut metagenome | biome: human-associated habitat; feature: intestine environment; material: feces | place: Netherlands | collected 2009/2010 | reverse complement strand
ATGAATAAATATGTTTATAAGCTCGGAGAATTCAGCGGCAGTGATTACCTCAAATTCAGAAAGGGAAATTCTGGTGCCAGCAGGAAGTTTCTTCGACAAGATTCACTGTATGTACTGGACAACGCGTTTTACTTTTTCCTGGCAAGCGCATTTCAAAAAGTCTCTGTGTCATTCGATATGTTTGAAGATACTAGTGTTACAAGAGGAGAATGGTGAAAAATGATGCAGCTGAACATTCCAGAAACCGTTCTCCCCGAATTTGTAAGTGATGCTAAGGAAACGATATCTGCTATAGACCGTTGGGTTACAGAAGAAATCGGAGAGAACGAAGAATTCATTGTCATTGGCGTATAACAAAAAAGAGCTATCTGATTTCAAATGAAGTCAGATAGCTCTTTTCTTATGAATCATAAAATTCTGTTGCCAAATCGCTGCCGCGAGGGGCTTCAAGGCTTAAAAAGTCCAGTATTTACAGGCTTTTTTCGACCTCTGGAATTATTCCCACTCGACAAATCCTATTATATGGGACTGTATTTTCTATGTTTTCACGGATAAATTATTCGCAAATTTGTTAATGCTTCACCTGTTATTTTTGGCCGCTCAATTTCTTAGTATCAAAATAGTATCACAAAAGGCGGAGAAATGCAACCACATTCCCCGCCTTTTCCAAATCACTTCTCATTTTTCTTTAATACTATTCTTTGATATGTTCTAAGCGATTCCCCTCTTGGTCAAACAATTCATATACTTCATACTTGCCAGTTCCAGTCCCATAAAACAAGTGATAACCGTTTATATCTAAAGGTGTCAACTCTTGATTTTGATAGGTAATAGCGGCTACATCTTCGTCATAAGCGACAGCCATCACAACATATTTATCACTTTTATCATACCAAGAAACCAATACTTGCGTTCTAAGGTCACCACTGTCGAGCTTTTGAGGTATTTCAATATTTAGAGAGCCATTCATTTCAACAACGCTATAAAAAATACTGTTTTTTTGTATGATAGCGTTCTGGAGTTCATTATTATTATTTTTGTTAGTATATATTACTACAATAAGATTTTCATCAATTTGTTGGGAGGTTAAGATTTCGCCTACTTCAAACGGATATTTTATTCTGTTAAGTGCAGTATCAATACTTTTAGGAAAGTATATAAAAGAACCAATTACCACACTTAAAAAGATAAATAGTCCAATAAAAATTAGTTTTCTGTTTTTCATGTGCGGCCTCCAATGGGAGTTTATCGTTTACATTATAACAGTAAAATTCCCTGCTGACAAGTACAAAACGGGAGGGCACCCCATAGAGTGCCCTCCTGCTGTCCGTTACCTCGCCCCCCGTCTAAACCTCCGCTTTGCTTTCTTCTGCTCCCGCTCTTGCGCCTCCCGGCGCTTTGCGTCCTCCACGGCTCGCTCTACTTCCTCCGGGCCGAAAGCCCGCTTGACCCGCTCAAAGTCGGCAACAGCACCCCGCAGGGCCTTGTTCTCCAACTTCGTTTCCTGCAAGCGGTCGGACAACCGCTCGTTTCCTTCCCTGGCCCGTCCATAGTCTCCCTGCAACCGCTCATACTTCCTCTTCAACTCGACATAGGCCCGGTACAGGGAACGCAGCACCTTGACGATCTGCGCCAACAGGGGCTTGGCTTTCTTCTCCCGGTAGGACTTGGCGCTTTCCAGCGGCCCCGGCTCCGGTAATATCCGCTCCGGGTCATCGGAGAACTGCGCCGCCAACTGCTCCATGTTCCTCACAGCCGGGGCCAGCTCCTTTAGGCGCTGCTCCTGCTCTGCAACCTCACCCTCTTTTGCCGTCTTAGTAGCTTCTAAGGCGGCGATTTCTTTTGCCCGCTGCTCTTTTTTGTAATCTAATACAGACAGATGCTTTTCGTGTGTGTCTTTCTTCTCCCATTCAATTCCGTGGCGCTGCATCACAAGCGAAAGTTGATCTTTTTCTGAGCGTACCCATTGATTCCACTCTGTATCGCCTCGACTTCCGCCTTGAAAACCCTGTGCAGCCAACGCCTGTTTGAGAGATACCCTCGTTTCCAAGCCGCGCTTGCTGCCGGTTGTAAATGGAATAAAATCAATATGCAGATGCGGCGTGGCTTCGTCCATGTGCAGATGTGCGGAAAACACGCGGAGCTGTGGATTTCTCTCCCGAAAGCCGGTCATGTATTCTTCTAAGATTTCTACGGCAAGCGAACCCTCGTCGCTCCCTGTGTGCATATCGTCCTTATTGCCGACTTGCAGAATAATCTCATGGAATGTCTTTTCCTGCTTGCTGGCACGAATCTTCTCATAATAATCTTTGATTTTTCGGTCTGCTCTGGTCTGCTTGGAATTGTATCGTGCAAGAGCTTCGTCAAACAGTTCGTGGTAAACAGCTTTGATATTTTCCTCACAATAGGTGATATTCAGGTGAGAACGCTCCGGGTCAGTGTTCTTTGCGTGAAACTTTCGGGTGTTGTGATTTACAGAGCCGCGTCCAACCCTTGCACTGATCGTTCGTTTCATTCATTCACTCCTTTCCGCCGCGCAAGCGGCGTGCCTTTGTTACTTTCTGCGAAAGTAACGCAAAGGCACTTTTGACAGCCAACGGCCATCAAAAGCGCATTTGCGCCCTATGGGGTGGTGTGGGGGCGTTGCCCCCGCTGTCTGCGGACAGCACCCCCAGCAGGGCTGCCCTTTGAAAAGGGCACCCTGCACCCCGCCTAAACTTCTTCACTCGCCGTTAGGCAGAGCGGAAAGGCGCACGCCTTTCCGCTCACCCGGCAAGTGTTTCCCGTGTGCCAACTGTCAAGGGGTTCGGGTTGTATTGCCTTGCGGCAATCTCCACCCGCAAGTATGCCCCCTTGACAGTTGACCCCGCGCCCCGTGACAACCGTGACGGCTGTGACAGCTTTTTAGACAGCAGAGCCGGTATCGGGAAGATCGTCACGGCCGTCACGGTCGTCACACGCAGCCTGATCGAGCGTCAATCGGATACTTCTTCCGGCGTGGGTGCGGGCGCTTTCATAGCAGATATGATACTTGCAATTTAGCTGCCATGCCCGCACATTGAGCCGCATTGCCAGAGCATTTGGCTTCATGTTTATCTCCAGCGCAGCAGCCAGCTCGGTTGCTGTGCCGCACCAGACCGGGCGCTCCGACGTTATAAATGCCGCAACTGCTTCTAAAACAGGATCAGGTGCTTCATGGTGAAATTCTGTTTCTGCCCGCTGCAATTCCCATATCAGCCTTTCGCTGTTCCGTGTCAGATAGAGCCGTTGATCCTGTTGGTCACGCCCGGATATGTCCAGCGTCGCAGAGCAGTCTGTCCGGCGCTCCTTTTGGAGTAGGAACGCGCCATCCGCTGCGCCGAGCAGACCATTTGTGCCGGAAATCATATCGAATCGATCATCGGCTTGCTGCTTGCGTGTATGATGCACCAGCAGCAGACAAACGCCGCTTTCGTCGGCAAAGCTTTTCAAACTGGCCATCATTTCATAATCGCTGGCATAGCTGCACTTTTCGCCGCCGTCCTCCCGGATTTTTTGCAGCGTATCGATAATGATAAGCCGTGTGTCCGGGTGTTCACGAATAAAGCCCTTGAGCTGCGTTTCCAGACCTTTGTTTAGCTGTTTTGCATAGACTGCAAAATAGAGATTTTCGGTACTGTTCTCTCCGAACATCCGGTAAAGCCGGTCTTGCAGGCGGCGGTGATCGTCCTCCAAAGCCAGATAGAGAACAGTTCCACGATTTACGGCATATCCCCACAGCGGAATCCCCATGCTCACATGATAGGCAAGCTGTGCCATGAGGAACGATTTTCCGACCTTTGGAGCGCCCACAAAAAGGTATGTTCCCGCGTAGAGCAGACCGTCAATCACTGGCGGTCTGCCGGGAAAGACCTGTTCATAGAGGTCGTTCATAGACACGGTTGGCAGATACGCCGGGTCGCTGGCCCGGCGTATCTGCTGCATGATTTCCTCCAAATCGTCCGCTTGCGACTTGTATTCTGCGGTGTCCTCTGCTATACTTTGATTAGTTCCTTTTGAGAGCGGCTGTCCTCCGTCTGCGCCAACAGGCGGATATAGGGCAGTCGTTTTCTCTTGTTCAAAATCCATCTATCAATCCTCCCGCATACCGTCCAGCGTAGCGGCAATCAGTCTGATTGTTTCCAACAGCTCACCGTCGATGGACTGTCCGGCTTCTATACGTTTGAGTTCTTCCAGAACACTGTTCAGCTCATTGCGCAGAGCCTTATAGACCCTTGGATTGCCCTGTACGACGATTTCACGGCACAGGAGCCGCCTTGTAATATAATCCTGCTTGGTCAGGCCGGAGAGCCGCACAGCGGTTTCAATCTGCACATCTTCCTCCGGAGATACCCGAAAAGCAACGGTCTTGCTGCGCCAGCGGTTGTGTCGGTCGAGATTCTTTGCAGACATGATTTATGCCCCCTTTCGTTCCATATCCAACTTGTTTGCCATTTCCGTTTGTCTTGTGGGAAACAGATGTGCATAGCGATAGGTGATGTCAATGCTTTCGTGCCCTACCCGGTCTGCGATTGCCAGTGCCGTAAATCCCATATCAATCAAAAGGGAAATGTGCGAATGTCGCAAGTCATGGATTCTGATGCGCTTGACACCAGCCTCCTTTGCACCTCTGTCCATTTCTCGATGGAGATAGGATTTTGTGACGGTAAAGATGCGGTCGGTTGGCTGCACGGCGTACAGGCTTTTGATGTAATCCTGCATTTCATCACACAGAAACGCGGGCATCTGAATCACGCGGTTGCTCTTGGGTGTCTTGGGGTCTGTAATCACGTCACGGCCTTTGATTCGCTGATAGGATTTGGAGATCGTGACGGTCTGTTTTTCAAAATCAAAATCCTGAAATTTCAATCCAAGAATTTCTCCTTTTCGTAATCCACAAAACAGTCCCAGTAAAATTTCCAGATACCAAGGATTCTTGCTCGCAGCTTCAAGAAAAACCTTCAATTTTTCTTTGCCTAATACCCTTACCTTTGGTTTTGCTCTCGGATATGGCTTTGTCTCAGGCATTGGATTATAGCTTATGAACTTATCTCCTGCTGCATCTTTCATGGCGATGCTCAAAAGCTCCCGCCCTTTATTTCCCGCTGAAGGACAGATTTTCGCGACACGTTCCAGTAGAGCATCTAAATACTCTACTGAAATGTATTTTAATTTGATATCCGCTTCCATACTCGGAAGAATCAGATTATATAAGGTATATGCTCCAACCATTCTCGTGGTTGTCTCAATTCTCGGACTGAAAATATTTTCAAACCAGTATTCCAGATAATCCCCAAGCATCACATCTGTCTTTTGCATTTTTGCAATCTGGAGATTTCTCTGCTTCTTCTGGTATCTTTTTTCATATTCCCAGTAACTTTTCTCTGCTTCTTCCGGCGTTTCAAAGCCACCTTTTTTCCCATATTTTGTCGTCAGATCGTCCTGCAGCTCTTTGGTTCTGTGATACCATGATTTTCCTTCAAAAAAGACAACTCTCTTTTCCTTTGACATTGTCTCCTGCTGCGTTTCTTTCTGTTTCATTCTGCTCTCACTCTTTCTCTCTCCTCGTCTCCATTCAGCCACTTATCAAAAGAATTGCATGGGATACGATAAGATCTGCCAATCTTCAACACCCGGAATGGTTTTCTGTCATAATAAACATTTTCTATAAATTCATATGCCTTGGAGCGTCCCAGCCCAAGCAAATTTTGAACATCTTCTACTTTATATACTTTCTTTTCCATTTCATTCTCTATCATTGCCATGACGTTATCCTCCTCGTCCTAATCTTTGCGCTTTACTACCGGTAGTTTTTAGCTGTGTAACATCTAAAAACGGTACACCACTAAGATATCCATTTTCGTCTACATCGTCCAATGTGCGAATTTTCAAATCGCACACTTGACTTTTACGTGTTACTTGTTCTTTCTTCCTATATAATAGTCGTACCCATTCCGGACATTGCAGAACATACATAATTCCTTATATCGCTGCTCTGGATTCACCCTCCGGATATAATGTCCCGGCACCTCATAAAAATTACCTGCACATACTCTGCACAAGCTCACGGCTAACGGTTTTTCAATTATCTTCGGTATCCCGGTACTTCTTCGGATTGCTTTATTGATTTTCTCCATTTCAGTACGATCTAAGGTACACACATAATTTTCCAACCGTCTTTTATCTAAAGTTCTAAGCTGCTCCAACAGCACTACAGAATCCTTTTCCAAACCTTCCATTTCCGGGACTGCAATGTGTGTCGGCAGTTTCATTTTTTCTTTACTAGTAATTGCTGCCACAATCACTGTCGGACTGTATTTATTTCCTATATTGTTCTGAATCACCAGCACCGGACGATAACCGCCCTGCTCACTTCCAAATACAGGATCAAGGTCGGCGTGATAAATATCCCCACGCTTGACGTTCCTATCTTCCATCTTTGCTATATCTCCTCTCGTCTTTCTAACTGTTGTTATCCCTAAATATGTAAAATACAAGCCTATTTGTCCCCGACGCCCCGACTTGTAATTGGGAAATCATCAGACGGCTGACTGCTAATCAGCTCCACAGGATTTTATCTAAAATAAATATATGGGATTGGGAGTTTTCCTCTCCAGGGATCTCCTGAAGCTGCCCTCACTTGTTGCGGCATCAAAGAAATATTTTGTATACACGACTTTATGACCGGACAGGAGTATCATTATGCCTGTTGTCTGTCATCGCCCTGCCAGAAGCAATCTGACAGTTATAACCAGATATTTTTCGCTCAACAGTCCGGGTAATACAAACTGAAACCAAAAGGAAGTATACGGGTGGGATTTCGCTGTCTTTACCCAGCCTGTGTTATGGCGTATTTGTTAATGTGGCTTACGCTCATCACGATAACAACAGGAATGTGCCTGATGAATGTATATGAATTTGTCAAGGTTCTTCCCGCTCCCCAGTCTTTTCGTGACAAAAGAAGAAACAGGTGGATCAGAATATTTCTCTTTCCACCTGTTTCCTCACTTAAACGCTATTTTTCAACCCACTATCTCAAAATCTTTTTCAAATTTCTGATTGCTGCTTTTACAGACTTTGCTACCATCTGAAAAGAGCAGCCTTCTTCCTGTGCAATCTGCTCATAATTCTTATCTTCAAAATAATACTTCATCAATCGTCTTCTCTGAATTTCCGACAACTGCTGAATTGCACTATGTAAACGTTCCGCTTCCAGTTTATTCAGAACAGTATCCTCTACACCTTCCTCTTTCTGAAATACCCGTTCATATAAACTGGAATCCCAGATTTCTGACTGTTCCAAATGCCTGTCCACAACATTCATATGCGACACATCCTGCAATTCAAACGTATTAAAAGCTTCATATACATTCTTTCCTATTTCCAAATCCTTGTACTCTTTTTCACCATTACGAAATGAAACATAATATTTTCCGTCCTTCTCATAGATTTCATATGGGTTATATTTATCTTTTCTTCTTTTAGGCTGTCTGCCTTCCATGACCTTTCCTCCAATCTGAATTTTTTTGAATTCAGATCAGTAGGCGGGGCACGAATACGAACAATCGACCTTATTTTGAATTGCTCATTCTCAATATTTAGGTAACAAAAAACGCCCTGACAGATTTCACTCCTACGGACGCATTTAATTCGATATTTTATTACCCTGGATTCATTATTGGCTCTTACCCTAGTTTCAATTCCAACATTTACTAATGAAATTGTTGAGATTTTTTTAATTGAATACCTTCTGTTGAACAGAATTTTTTAGCTGAACTCTTGCTAAGAACCATATTTTCTCCGGTTAGATTCCGGAAAAGAAATAAGCATACAAATACTGCTCTTTCGGAATCTGTTTTTTTAACCGAAAGAGATTTGTATGCTTTCTCATTCATTGGGTAATACCCTGTATTTTTTCTAATGTTACACCCTTTTCACTTTTCAAATTTAGGGTAATACACTAAATTTATGGAGGTATATAAACATGGATATTCCAAAAACATTATTTGCCACTTTAGTAAAACAAGGGCGTATGGAAATGCATTTAACACAAGAAGCTCTTGCTGAAAAACTCGGAATATCGGCGGCTTATCTTGGAGACCTCGAACGCCATAAAGGCGGTCCCAGTCTGGAATTATTTTGTAAAACCATGCAGACTTTAAATATTTCTGCTGATGACTACGTTTATCCAAATCAAAATAAAAATAATTCTACATATGATCAGATTCTTCGGCTCTTAAATCAGTGCAATGATTATCAGTTACAGGTAATTCTTGCAACTACGACAGCTCTGCTAGATTCTAATCCTTTTATTTCTAACGTAGACACTACTAATGATACAAAATAAAACTTGTAAAATACCGATAAATAGCTGATAATTACCGATATTTAAAATTAGTGGAATAAATACTATTACCATATGTTAAAAACAGTTATGCTATATCATTACAACTTGATATAACATAACTGTTTCTTCTTTACGAACATCCTTTTATCTATCAAATACTACATTTTCCTCCACGACACACTTAATTGCTTTTCATCTCACTAATTATTTTTTCCATATCCGTCGATTTTTTCAAGAGTCCTAAACCAGCCAATAACTGAATACAATCTACATATCCTTGACAATATGCCCTTTGTTCTGACACAAACGCTTCTTCTTCCAAAATTTCTCCATATTGCTTCAACTTCTCCCTGTCCTCATAACTTATATGATCGAGAAGTTTATTCACCTTTTCTTTTTCCATTTTCTTCTTCAACTGAATATTTGCAAGTTCTTGGAAATAGATATAACTTTCTCTGTTTATATTCTCACAACGCAACTGGTTCAAAAAAGAGGATATTTCATTCCAAATATCATTTTCCATAAAAATTTCTCCTGCTTTTTTTGGTATCTTTACTTATTATGCCCAATTTTATATTCCATCATTTCATCAATTCACCATTAAATTTATATCCCATACCCCATACATTTAAAATGTATCTTGGTTTTGCAGAATCTGGCTCAATCTTTTTTCTGATTCTCCGAATTATGCCCATAACATTATCTTCTGCCCCATAATATGGTTCTTTCCACACCTGTGTATATATTTGTTCCTTTGAAAATATCCGTCCTGGATTTTTTGCCAGCAAATATAATATTTCAAATTCATAATTCGTCAATTGAACCAGCTCACCATTACTTTCTACAGAACGATATTCCGCATTTATTTTTAATGCTCCGTAATCAAGTACCCTATTTTGTTTATCAGGCATCTCAGAGTATTTTTTAGCAGACAGAAAATGTAATAATTCATTTAATTTTTCTTCCTCATTTTCATCAAATGTTACAACAACTACCCTTCCCATTTTTATAAAAACCTTTCACATTCCAAATCTTACAAGTGTAATTTTTATCTATTATTACATCTGTAAGATTTAAAGTCAAGTTTTTATTTCGTTGACAGAATAACCTTTTAAGATATATAATATTTTTATTACATTTGTAAGATTTGGAGGAATATCACATGAGCAATCTGCCTCAAATTTCAGAAGCTGAATTTGAAGTTATGAAAATCGTTTGGAAATACGCACCAATCAGCACCAATGAAATTACTGAAAAATTAACACAAATTTCCAGTTGGAGTCCTAAAACAATTCAGACATTGATTAAACGTCTCGTTTCTAAAAAAGCACTAACCTATGAAAAACAAAGCCGGGTTTTTGTCTATACTCCATTGGTCAAGGAAGACGAATATATTCGGCAGGAAAGTAATTCTTTTTTAAAACGATATTATAATGGTAATATCACTTCTATGCTTGCCTCTTACATTGAGGATGATAAATTGTCTGAAGAAGACATTGCCAGCTTACGGAATCTTCTTTCCAATCATTAACCATGGGAGGAGGAGCATATTTTGATATATTTTAGTTTTCGATTTTTACTGTGTAATGCCATCATTTGTATTTTTTTAGGTAGTTTACTGGGATTAAAAAATTTATTGCAAAGGCAATTATCCGCATGTATGCAATATAATCTTTCGATTATATTTCTTGCCGTTCTAATTGTTCCCTTTTTACCGATAAACTCTGCCCCATCTTCTATATCGTGGAGCCATTTGCTGACAGCCAGTTCAAGTACCAATGGTGACATTCAAACCACTTTTCTTTCTGGTAATGGTTATAATTTGGATAAAATAAATGATTTTGCTGTCTCTGTCAGCACCCAAATACCAACTTTTATTCACACATTACTTGTATTTTTCTGGAGTATCGGTATATTCATAATGTTTTTTCTTCTCTACCGCTCAGTAAAACAAGTAAAAGCCTTACATAGTTCTGCTTTACCTCTTCAAAATGAAGAACTAAACGCTCTTTATATAGAATGTTTAAACGAAGTGAACAGCAAGCATACCATTCCGATTTATAGTACAGCATTTTTGAAATCTCCTGTTTTGGCTGGTTTCCTGCATCCTCGCATTTATCTTCCAATTCACTTGATTTCAGATTTTAACGCTGGAACTATAAGCGCAACTGATATTCGCTATATGCTTCTTCATGAACTGCAGCACTACAAGCATAAAGATATTCTAATTGGATATTTGATAAATACAGTAAATGTTTTCTACTGGTTCAATCCCCTAATCTGGTATTTTCTAAAAAGAATACGGCAGGAACGCGAACTTGCCTGCGACAGTGCTGTATTACAATTATTGAAAGAAACAGAATACAAGTCATATGGAAATACACTGATTAACTTTGCCGAAACAATAGCTCTGTCTCCATTCCCTCTTACTATGGGAATCAGTGGAAATATAAAACAGTTAAAAGGACGCATTTTAAATATTGCATCATTCCACCAACCTACTTTTAAACAAAAAATTCGTGGATATCTTATATGCATATTCGTCTCTACTATCATCATTGGATGCATTCCCATACTTTCTGTTTATGCTTCTGATCAGACTGGGTATCATTTTGACACAACCGAAAAGAATATTACTCAGCTAAATCTTTCTTCCAATTTTGGGGACTACACTGGAAGTTTTGTTTTATATGATCAGTCTGCTGATAAATGGAATATTTATAATATGGAGCATGCTTCCACACGTGTATCACCGAATTCGACTTATAAAATATATGATGCATTACTTGGCTTGGAATCTGGAATTATTACACCAGAACATTCCACTTTCACATGGAATGGAGAACCATATCCTTTTAATTCATGGGAAGCCGATCAAGATTTAACCTCGGCTATGCATAATTCCGTAAACTGGTATTTTCAGGCAATTGATTCACAGGCAGGTTTTGAAGCCGTAAGAACATTTTTACAGACAATAAACTATGGGAATCAGAATACTGGAACAAATCTAAATCTCTATTGGACAGATTTCTCTCTGAAGATATCACCCATAGAACAGGTGGAATTGTTACAGGATTTCTATCAAAATAATTTTCATTTTGACAGTAAAAATATCCAGGCAGTAAAAAAAGCCCTGCTGCTTTCCACTACTTCTTCCGGTTCTCTTTACGGGAAAACAGGAACCGGGCGTGTCAATGGTAAAGATGTCAATGGCTGGTTTATCGGATACATTGAAACAGCGAATAATACTTACTACTTCGCAACAAATATTCAATCCTCTTCTGGTGCAACTGGAAGTCAGGCTACCGAAATAACAGAATCTGTACTTTCTAATCTTGGTATTTGGAAATAAATAAAGAGAACTGATAGCATAATTTCCCGTTATCAGTTCTCTTTATTTCATTCTTCTCTACTGATCAATTCTGCAAATTGCCTAACCGGTACTGATACCTCGGTATATTATCAATACCATTATCTAAAATCCTGTTTCCAACATACTGAATCGTTCCATCATCCTGAATTTTCATCGTAAGTTCGTGTGTAATAACAACATCATTACATACAACAGAATCACATACTGCATGAATTGTCAAAACAATGGTTCCATCTTCATTGTGCCTGACTTCTGTTACTTCCGGTAAAGACAAGCCAAAATGTGTTGGTGAATAATTACCACATCCCAATCGTTCCCAGATAAACATATTACTTTGTTCATCGTAGACCGCCCATTCTTTCAATTCTTCTTTTGTAACAGGAAGATATGTCATAATTACATTTTCGAACTCTTCTGCTGGAATTCCCACAACCTCTTTTTCTGCAGTAAATTTTTCTCCATATTTCATTTGATAAAAATATTCATAAAGTCCATTATAATCCAACCCCTGCATATCCTCCGCATTCCAGTTTGAACATAACAGATTGTTTCCCTGATAGCCGAACGTACTCACATATTTTTTTGAATATTCCCGACACTCCTCACTCAAAGGCTTTACCCGGATAATACAACTTCCATCTACAATCTCTGTCACTTCCGGTGGTTCAGGTACGCATAATTCATAACAGAAATTCCCATTTTCAGTATATGCCCATTCTTTTATTTTTGATAGCGATATGTATGTAAGTACAGGCTCTGTATCCTCACTCCAGATCATTTTTGCGGACATCACACTCATTTCTTTTCCATCATAACTATATTCTTTTCTGGTAATTCCACCATCTGTATCTGCTTCATATAAAATTACACTTCCTTTTTCTTCTTGTTCTGCAGATTTTAAAAATTGTTCCATCTTCTGATAATTATCCATAACAGAATAATGATCGGAACCAATGACCGGATTCCCATTTTGTTTGATAATTTCTTTCATCCGATTCATCATTTGCTCAGCAGTGTTCTGATCTGCTTCTTGTATTCCATTATATTCAGAATAAATATCTCGGATAATGCCCATAATTTCTTCACAATCGTTCACAGCTTCCTTTTTCTTGTCTTCATCGATTGGTAGATTATATCCCTTATCCGGATTTTCCATGGTAGTGTTTTTCTGATTCTTCTCATTTTTTACATCTGTGCTGTTTAACGATATCTTACTTTCACAGGAAGTCAGAATCATTCCTATACAAAGTACTAACAAAATACTTTTTCTTTTCATATTGCCCCCTAATTATTACTGTAATTCTCTTCCCACTCTTCTTCTGTTAACCTTGGCATATACCACCCTGCATTTGCATTTTGATCTGACCTGATTACCTTATTTGATAAATACTGGAAACTTCCGTCTTCCATAGGTTTTATCATCAATTCACTGGTGATTGCCTGATCTAACATTCTGATTTCCCATACTGCTTCTATCGTAAGTTTTAATGTTCCATCTTGTAATTTTTCATATGAGATAACTTCCGGATATGGCTCATATGGGAATTCACAATCATATAACCCTCGCGGTCTGTATCTAAAAGTTCTATTATCAGAGTTATAAAAAGTTCCTTTTTCAATCTCGCTATTACTAAATGGTAAATAGGTCTTTATAACCTCTTCAAACTCATCTTTTGGAACTTCATATTCTGCTCCACCATAATTTGCTTCATATGGAACTTGCTTTCCATATTTCATATAATACATTTTTTCATAAAGATCATAAAAATCAAGTTCCGTATAATTCTGGTTATCCCAATTTGTAATCAACAGATTATTAAGTGCATACCCCAACGGCATAACATATTTTCGATTCAATTCTCGGCATGTTTTATCTAATGGCTGCACTCTGAATCCAGTTTCACCCGGTGCTCCATCAAATCCCGGTGGGTGATATTCCTCCAGAAACAAGTATCCTTTTTCTGTATATTTCCACTCATATGCTTCATATTCATCATAATAATTAGCCTGTGGGCTATTATCCTTCCATTTAACCTGACATAATCGAACATTTATCTTTCCATTCATTGACTCTAAATGATATTGTATAATTTCCCCTTCATCAAATACAACAACAATATCTACTGCTGCCTGTTCTTCTTTCTCTGCTGCTTTGCAAAAATCTTCTACTTTTTCACGATTGACCATATCAATCTGATTATCACAATCTACTGCCGCATATCCTTTTTCTTCCAGACAATTGATAATTTTTCTTTTCACCTTTAATGTATTTAACTCCGACTTCTCCTTCATATAAACAGACCGAAAAGTTTGCGCTGTTTTTTTACTTCTGCATTCATTTCAGATTCTACGGTTTCTTTCTTTTCTTCTTTTTCCGTAATTCGATTTTGTCCGCACCCTGTAAAAACAATAAGAACTATCAATATCATCGCAAATATCTTACATATGTAATAATTCCCCATAAAAATTTTTTTATCCTTCAAAATACTCATCCAATACTGTTGCATCTTTTTTAACAACATAACCACTTCCACCGATTCCTTTCACATTCTCAACCATACTGATAAGAAGAATTGGTTTGTCCACGCTTTTATCTGCCGTAAACACCGAAAACCACCCGATTTCTTTGCCAGAAGTATCTTCTTTCGTTGCCTTCAACTCGGCTGTCCCTGTTTTTCCAGCCAGCAAAATATCGTCACGATGTGCAGCATATCCGGTTCCTTCCGGATCATTTACAACACCTTCCACCCCTTGCATAATTTCTTCTACATTTTCTTTGCTAAACGCATTTTCTATCCATGTTTCACCGGATGCTTCTTCTTTGTATTTCAAATACGGTTTTATCATATTCCCTTCATTTAAAAATGAAGTATAAATACTTGCCAGATGTAATGGATTTACAAGAATCTGCCCTTGCCCATAACCACTATCTGCCAATTGTATTTCTGTTTCTATTTTATCTGTATTGGAATATGTTGATTCCTGCATCGCAATCTCAAACGGCATATCCTGATTAAATCCTATTTCATTTAAAGTATTCATAAAATTCTCACTACCAATTTTAAGAGCTGCCTTTGCAAAATAAATATTATCAGAATAGATAATTGCATTTTTCATAATAACCGGTTCATATTCATGAAGTGTTGTCACTTGATAAGATCCCCAAGACGAATCTTTCTGCCATGCCAAACCTTCATTTCCAAAATCTTCTTTTGGATCTATGCTTCCCGTTTTCAACCCAATTCCTGCCACAACTGGTTTAAATGTTGAGCCAGGACACCATACTTGACGAAAACGATTATATAATGGCTTCTTTTCATCTTCGTTTAATGATGTCCATTTCTCTGATGATAAGCCCCGTATAAATTCATTATTATCATAAGATGGGGTACTTACCAAAGCCAATACTTCTCCCGTATAAGGATTCATTGCGACAGAACACCCCGGATCTTCTTTAAACTGCTCGTATAATGATTTTTGCAAATCGGAATCTATCGTTAATCTTATATCCATACCATCTTCTTTAAAAATACTTGCAAGAACCTCTTTTACTTCCCCATCACTATCCAAAATCTTTATATCACAACCATCTTTTCCTTTTAATTGCTTTTCGTATAACTTTTCCACCCCAGATCTTCCGATTACACTTTCAGCTGAATATCCTTCCCCTGGATGATTTTCCAAATCTTCTGCTGTTACAGACTGTACATAACCAATTAAATGAGCTGCTGCTTCCCCTAACTCATAGGTTCTAACTTCCACATCTGATAGCATAACCCCTGGAATTTCCAAAAGTTTATTCTGACAATCCTGCTCCTCAAGTGTCTTTTCTTCTGGCTGTATTTTCATTAAATCTATTTCTTCTACTTTCGGAATAGTTTCAATTGGTACAAAAGAATCTTCTTTTACCCACTTTGCTGTGAGTTTGTTATTTATTGTTTCTACATCTATCTCTAATAACTCCGCTATTTTTTCAATAGATACATTCCTGTCTTCCAGCTTTCCCGGTATAATGCCAACTGATGTTGCTACTCCTTTTCCTGCAAGCATTTTACCATCTCGGTCTAATATTTCTCCTCTCTCCGCTTTTGATGTAGTAACACTTATTTTATCATCACTCTCTAAATCTGGAAAAATCAAACTATCCTGCCATACTAATTTATATCCCTGTTTCGTCTTCTTCAGTTCCGCCATATTGTCAAATTGTATTGTTCCGGCAATTGTATTACATGATGTTTCATACGAAAGCGTAACTGTATCTGCTTTTTTCTCTTTCACAGCTATATGACTGATTTTAATGTCACTGACCTCTATTCCTTCGTATATCTTAGAATTTCGTTGTATGTATTCTTCTTTTGTCAGATAAACTTTTTCATCTGAATCTATCATAGTATACATTACTTCATATTCCTTTTTTTCAATATGGTTCATATATTCCACAAGTGTGTCTTCTGGTGATTCCGTTATCGTCCTTTTTAATAAAACACCTCCTGAAACAGCAATTACTGTTATAGCTACTATCAGCCCAAAAATCTTACAAGCGTAAGATTTTTGGATATTTTGCTTTTTTCGTCTATTTTTCATAGATATTCCTTTCTTCTAATTTTTTTGTTTCTTAAATCTTACGCTTGTAATATTTAAAAGTCAAGTCTATTTTCAGGAATTGTATACTCCAGATTCACCATCTTTATGTGCGATA
>OKVB01000647.1_pt1 | contig 16520 bp, 15 predicted proteins | sample 1606651 | NCBI WGS metagenome assembly OKVB01 (sample SAMEA3882518, study PRJEB24775) | human gut metagenome | biome: human-associated habitat; feature: intestine environment; material: feces | place: Netherlands | collected 2009/2010 | reverse complement strand
TGACGCGTTTCCGGGAATGAGGTTATACTAGAGGTATCATATACGAAAAAGGAGTAACGAATTATGAAAGGTATCGTACTTGCCGGAGGTTCCGGCACACGTCTTTATCCGTTAACTATGGTAACATCGAAACAGCTTCTCCCGATCTATGACAAGCCGATGATCTATTATCCGCTGTCTGTTCTTATGAATGCAGGCATCCGCGACATCCTGATCATCTCCACCCCGCAGGACACCCCGCGTTTCGAGGCACTGCTCGGTGACGGCCATCAGTTCGGTGTACAGCTTTCCTACAAGGTACAGCCAAGCCCGGACGGACTGGCACAGGCCTTCATCATCGGCGAGGAGTTCATCGGGGATGATTCCGTTGCCATGGTGCTCGGCGACAACATCTTCTTCGGACACGGTCTGAACAAACGCCTGAAAGCAGCAGTAGAAAACGCTGAGACCGGAAAAGGCGCAACCGTATTCGGCTATTATGTAGATGATCCGGAGCGTTTCGGGATCGTAGAATTTGACTCCGAGGGAAAAGCCATCTCCATCGAAGAGAAACCGGAGAAACCGAAATCAAACTATTGTGTTACAGGTCTGTACTTCTATGACAACAAAGTCGTAGAGTATGCAAAGAACCTGAAACCGTCACCGCGCGGAGAACTTGAGATCACCGACCTGAACCGGATCTATCTGGAAGACGGCAGCCTGAACGTTGAGCTTCTCGGACAGGGCTTCACCTGGCTGGATACCGGTACACATGAGAGCCTGGTAGAGGCAACCAACTTCGTAAAAACCATCGAGACCCATCAGCACCGCAAGATTGCGTGCCTCGAGGAGATCGGTTACCTGAACGGCTGGATCGGCAAAGACCAGCTTCTGACCGACATCGAGCCACTGAAGAAAAACCAGTACGGCCAGTATCTGATGGATGTGATGAACGGAAAATATATCGACAAATAAAAGCGAACAGCGTTGAAGAAAACTGCCCCGGAAGAAAAATCCGGGGCAGTTTTTGAAAAAAGTGCTTGACCATGACATAACGTCATCCTTTATACTCATGGTACAAACAGAAAATCAGACTGAAAAACAAGGGACAGACAAAACATAACGATAACAAAATCAGAAAAAAGGAGAACCATTATGAGAGTATTTGTAACAGGTGTAAAAGGCCAGCTCGGCCATGACGTCATGAATGAACTTGCAAAACGCGGTCATGAAGGAATCGGCGTTGATATTGAAGAAATGGATATCACCGATGCAGAAAGCGTAAGAAAAGTCATTACCGAAGCAAATCCGGATGTCGTAATCCACTGTGCAGCATGGACCGCTGTAGACCTTGCTGAGGATGATGACAAAAAAGAAAAAGTACATCAGGTCAATGCAGTCGGAACCGAGAACATCGCAAAAGTCTGCCATGACCTTGACTGCAAAATGATCTACATCTCCACCGACTACGTATTCGACGGCCAGGGCACCCGCCCGTGGGAGCCGGATGATGAGCGTCATCCGCTGAACGTATACGGCCAGACGAAATACGAGGGAGAGCTCGCGGTAGAGAAATGGGTGAAAAAATTCTACATCGTCCGCATCGCATGGGTATTCGGCGTGAACGGAAAGAACTTCATCAAGACCATGCTGAACCTTGGAAAGACACACGATCATCTGACTGTTGTAGATGATCAGGTAGGAAGCCCGACCTACACCTACGACCTGTCCCGCCTGCTTGTCGACATGGCAGAGAAAGAGAACTACGGCCGCTACCATGCAACAAACGAGGGACTCTGCTCCTGGTATGAGTTCGCCTGCGAGATTTTCAAACAGGCCGCTGAGATCGATCCGGCTTACGGAAAAGTAAGTGTATCACCGGTAAGCTCTGACCAGTACCCGGCAAAAGCAAAACGTCCGTCCAACAGCCGCATGAGCAAAGAGAAACTGACCGAGAACGGATTCGAAAAACTGCCGACCTGGCAGGATGCGCTGCACAGATATCTGCGCGAGATCGAATTCTGATAGCAAACCCCGAAAATAACGCAAAAAAGCAGTTCTGAATTTTTTTATCCTCTTCCGGCAAGAAGACACGTTCTGCGGTGGGAGATGAATTTATAGCAAGACCAGAAAATAACGCAAAAAATTCAGCACTGCAGAACGTGAATTACTGCGTCACGGATTTTCGTCGTACCCCGGTACGCCTTCAAATCCGTTCCTTGTAATTCGCGCCCTGCAGCACTGCCTTTTTTGCGTTATTTTCTGGTCTTGCTATAGTTTCTGAGATTGCTATAAACATTTCCAATATGCGGAGTTCCCGGTAAAACGGGGGCTCCTTTTTCTTATGCCAAACCCATGCATTCAACAGGAAGAATGCCCTTTTTTCTTTTGTGAATATTGACAGAAAATGCCGTTAAAATTCTCACATTGGATCCGGGTATTTCTGTTGACATTTGAACATGAAATTGCCATTATGAGAGCAGAATCTTTACGTATCCGGCAGGGGGCAGGAACGTGAAGATGACAAAAGAAGGCATGGGGGATGAAGCAATGAAAAAGAGTCTGTTTTACCGGGCAAAGAAGATGCCGCCATCTGCGCAGATCATGCTGCTGTTTGCCGTCGAGGGTGTATTTCTGCAATATATCACATCGATTAACAGTTTTGGTCTGAATCTGTATGCAACAAACATGGGTGCAACCGACAGTCAGATCGGCATTATCCAGATGGTGCCGAACATTGTAGCGTGTGCAGCATTGCTGCCGCTTGGAATTCTGGCGGATCGTCTGAAGTCGACAAAGACGATACCGATGCTTACGCTTCTTGTGATGTGTGCCGGCTATGCATTTCTTGGAAGTGTACCGGCACTCGGCGAGAGATGTATGGAGCTGTTTTTTGTATCACTGGCATTTACTGCGGGGGCACTTGCTATTTACAATGCGCAGTGGCAGGCAATGTTCGGTGCTGCGGTTTCACTGCGGCAGCGAAACGATGTCTATGCCTTTCGGAATCAGTTCATGTTTGTGATTGGCATTCTTGCACCGGTGATCTGCGGGATTCTGATGGGAAGATGCCACACGGCCGATGGAAAGCTTCTGGTACTCCGAAGCTTCTTTTATCTGTGTGCTGTCTGTGTTTTGCTGCAGGCCGCTGCAATCAAAAAAATTCCGGTGGAACAGCAGGAGGAGGGCAAAGCTCCGGCAGAAGCGGGGAAGGCATCCTCACGTTTTTCTGTTTCTGATCTGCTGGAGGCGATCACAAGCGTGGGGAAAAATAAAGCATTGCGCTGGTTTTTCGTGCCGGTGGTCTTTTTCTATATCACCTGGCAGCTTGACTGGAGCATGTGGTATTTAGGACAGGTCAAATATTGCAAAATGTCGGAGATGACACTTTCCATCTGCAACGGTGTTTTCAATATCGGTCAGCTTGCGGCAGTTGGAATGATCGCGAAGGTTGTCCGGAAAAAATCGCCGGATTTTGCACTGATTTTCGCCGGGATCGGTCTTTGCTTCTGCCCGGTTATTATGATTTTGGTTCCACATTTACCGTTGGCGTACCGCGGGGTTACTTTTATTGTTCTGATGACGGTTCTGAACGCTCCACAGTGTGCCGTTGCACTCTGCACGGTACAGATTCTTTTAAATGCCGCACCGGAAAAGAACCGTTCGCTTTTGATCGGCCTCTTTACGATGATGACGACGCTGACCAACAGTGTTCTGCCGTTGCTTGGTGTCCGTCTGTATACGGCACTTGGGGCAGACCTTACGGCACTGTACCGGTTCAACCTGATAGATCTTGGGGTTCGCATTTTATCCACACTCGGGCTGATATGGCGTTATCAGAAGGCGAAAAAAGATGGCTTTCTGACAAAGATTTCGGATTGAGACGGGCCGTAAAAGCCGAAAATAACATTTACAACAGGAACGATATCGTGTATGATAAATGTGGCTTTCTTTGCACGTATGGAAAAGAGAAGCGCAAAAAGGAGTTTAAACAATGAAATGGAATAAATTTACATTAAAAACAAGATCGGAAGTGGAAGACATTGTGATCTCCACTCTGGCCGATGTGGGAATCGAAGGCGTGGAAATTCAGGACAAACAGCCTTTGACCGAGAGCGACAAACAGCAGATGTTCGTAGATATCATGCCGGATATTCCGGATGACGACGGCATTGCCTATCTGAATTTTTACCTCGATGTGGATGAGGACAAGGAGAAGGTTCTTGCAGATGTCCGCGCGGCACTTGCAGAAATGCAGGAGTTCCTGGACCTTGGAGAGTGCACCATCACAGAGTCTGAGACAGAGGACAAGGACTGGATCAACAACTGGAAACAGTATTTCAAACAGTTCTATGTGGACGACATTCTGATCATCCCGTCCTGGGAGGAAGTAAAGCCGGAAGACCGGGATAAAATGATCATCCATATCGATCCGGGCACAGCCTTTGGAACGGGTATGCATGAGACAACACAGCTTTGCATCCGTCAGTTAAAGAAATATGTGACAAAGGATACCGAGCTGCTTGATGTCGGAACCGGAAGCGGTATTCTTTCGATTATTGCACTGAAGCTTGGTGCGCGTCATGCGGTCGGAACAGACCTCGATCCGTGTGCGGTTCCTGCGGTTGAGGAAAACAAAGAAGTCAATGGAATTCCGGTAGAAGCTTTTAATATGATGATCGGAAATATCATTGATGACAAAGAAGTACAGGACAGAGTCGGATACGAGAAATACGATATCGTTACCGCCAATATTCTTGCAGATGTTCTCGTTCCGCTGACGCCGGTAATCGTACACCAGATGAAGCCGGGCGCTGTTTATATCACATCCGGCATTCTCGATGTGAAAGAGGACGTTGTCAAAGAGGCAGTCGTTGCAGCGGGACTTGAAGTGGTTGAAGTTACACATCAGGGCGAATGGGTTTCTGTTACAGCAAGAAAACCGATGTAAATTAAGAAAAGCGAAACACCAGAAGAGAAAGAGAACAGATTCATGTACCGTTTTTTTGTAGAAGAAAGTCAGATTTATGACGGCACTGTCCACATCACGGGCAGTGACGTTAATCACATCAAAAATGTGCTCCGCATGCGGCCGGGCGAAAAAATACTGGTCAGTACCGGAGGCGAAAAGGAATATCATTGTGCCGTTTCGGATTTCCCGGAAGGGGAGGTTCTTGCCGCAGTAGAAGAAGTCACAGCAGCAGACAGAGAACTCCCGTCCGGAATTGTACTGTTTCAGGGTCTGCCAAAAGGTGACAAAATGGAACTGATCATCCAAAAAGCAGTGGAACTTGGTGCGACGGAAATTGTTCCGGTGGAGATGAAACGCTGCGTTGTGAAGCTGGACCGGAAAAAGGCGGAAAAGAAAGCAGAGCGTTGGCAGACGATCGCGCTTGGTGCGGCAAAGCAGTCCAAACGGATGCAGATTCCGACGGTACACATGCCTGTTACATTTCAGCAGGCGCTTGCAATGATGGCAGAATCAGACGTTCGCCTGATGCCGTATGAGAACGCAGAGGGGATGGAAGGAACGAGAAGAATTCTGGAATCCATTGAACCGGGTGAATCTATTGCGATCCTGATCGGACCGGAGGGCGGCATCGACGAAGCGGAAGTGGAAATGGCCATGAAGGAAAAGGTAGAGCCGATTACGCTCGGAAAGCGTATTCTGCGCACGGAAACAGCCGGAATGACCGTACTTTCCATTCTGGTGTATCTTTTAGAAGGAAGGGAACGAACAAGATAATGGAAGCATATCTGGACAATTCCGCAACCACCTGTGTTTATCAGGAAACCGCAGATCTCGTCTGTGATCTGATGGTAAATCATTATGGAAATCCGTCTGCGATGCATCAAAAAGGGGTAGAAGCAGAACAATATATCAGAACCGCCCAGGAAACGCTGGCAAAGATTCTGAAAGTCAAAGAAAAAGAAATTTTCTTTACCTCCGGTGGCACAGAGTCCGACAACTGGGCGCTCGTCGGAACAGCAATGGCAAATAAGAGAACGGGAAACCACATTATCACAAGCGCGATCGAGCACCCGGCCGTGTCGGCACCGCTGGCATTTCTGGAGGAGCAGGGGTTCCGTATTACGCGCCTGCCGGTAAATAAAGAAGGCCTTGTGGATGTGAACGAACTCGAAGAAGCGATCACGCCGGAGACGATTCTCGTTTCGATTATGTATGTCAACAATGAGATCGGTGCTGTTGAGCCAATCGGGGAGATCGGACGCAGAATCAAGGCGAAAAATCCGAAAACGTATTTTCATGTCGATGCGATCCAGGCGTTCGGCAAATACCGGATTTATCCGAAACGGATGGGCATCGACATGCTCTCCGTGAGCGGCCACAAGATCCACGGACCGAAGGGAAGCGGCTTTTTATATATTGATGAGAAAGTAAAAATCCGTCCGCTGATCTTAGGCGGCGGCCAGCAGAACGGCATGCGTTCCGGAACCGACAATGTGCCGGGCATCGCAGGCCTTGCGAAATCCGCTGAGATCGTTTACAAGCATTTTGACGAGCAGACCGCGCAGATGCGTGCCTGCAAACACCGTCTGATCGAAGGCTTACGGGAGCTGGACGATGTGGTCATCCATGGCATGCCGGAAGAAGAGGGTGCGCCGCAGATTGTCAATGCATCATTCTTAAATGTGCGCAGTGAAGTGCTGCTACACACGCTGGAGGACCGCCAGATCTACGTTTCCGCCGGAAGCGCCTGCTCATCACACAAGAGAGCCGGAAGCCCGACGCTGACTGCCATCGGCGCATCGAAAGCCGAGATGGAGTCTGCCGTGCGGTTCAGCTTCAGCGAATTTACGACACTGGAACAGATTGATTATACCCTGGATACGCTGCGCGAGGTACTGCCGATGCTGCGCAGATTTACCAGGAAATAATAGAAAGAGGAAAATTATGATTACAATACAGCCGGAAATTGAAATCCTGAGCACCGAATCCTACGAGGATATGCTGCGCCGGATCGAGAAAATCGGAAGAGTCTGCTACAAGAGCGAGGAGCGCATTGGAGAAGGCACTGCAGAGAAATTCATCGCAGGCATCATCAAACGCGGCCATGAATCCGTCATTGAGCACGGCTCCATCACCGTAAAAGTAACGTGCGACCGCGGCGTGACCCATGAGATCGTCCGCCACCGTATCGCAAGCTACAGCCAGGAGAGCACCCGCTACTGCAACTATTCGAAAGATAAATTTGGAAACCAGATCACCTGTATCGACCTGGCAACCGGATTTTCCTATGATCTGGACGACGAGAACGACCGTAAAAAATACGAGGTATGGCAGAAAGCAATGGAAGCTGCAGAGCAGTATTACTTCCAGATGCTCGAACTCGGAGCAAAGCCGGAGGAGGCAAGAAGCATTCTTCCGAACTCCCTGAAAACCGAGATCGTCATGACCATGAACTTAAGAGAGTGGCGCCACTTTATCCGGCTTCGAAGCGCCAACGCCGCACATCCGCAGATGCGTCAGGTATCTGAACTGATCCTGAAGAAATTTTCTGAGGAATATCCTCTGTTCTTCCGCGATCTGGCTGAGAAAAAAGGAGAATAAAAAACGATGATGTACAAAGCATTTCTGGTAAAATATGCCGAGATCGGCATTAAAGGAAAGAACCGTCATCTGTTCGAAAAAGCACTCTGCTTACAGATGGAGCACGCGCTTGCCCCGGTAGACGGAATTTTCCAGGTCACCCGTGAGATGGGACGAATCTATGTCAACACCGAAGGAGACTTTGATTACGAGGGCGCTGTCGATGCGCTGACAAGAGTTTTCGGTATCGCCGAGATCTGCCCGGTTGTCATTTTAGAGGACACCGGCTTTGAAGATCTGGCAGAGGCAGTGGTTTCCTACGTGAAAGAGCTGTACCCGACCGAGGAGAAAACCTTTAAGGTATGCGCACGCCGTGCGAACAAAAACTATCCGATGCACACAATGGAAGTCAACTGCGAGCTGGGCGGCCGCATCCTCGATGTCTGCCCGAACCTCAAAGTAGACGTTCACGAGCCGGATATCTATCTGAACGTCGAGCTGCGTCAGAAGATTTATCTGTACTGCGAGAGCATCGCAGGCCCTGGCGGTATGCCGGTCGGCACAAACGGACAGGCCATGCTGCTGCTTTCCGGCGGTATCGACAGTCCGGTTGCCGGATACATGATCGCAAAACGCGGTGTTAAGATTGATGCCGTTTACTTCCACGCTCCGCCGTACACCAGCGAGAGAGCCAAACAGAAGGTTGTGGATCTTGCAAAACTCGTTGCACGCTACAGCGGCCCGATCCGTCTGCATGTGGTCAACTTCACCGAGATCCAGCTTGCAATCTACGAAAAATGCCCGCACGACGAGCTGACCATCATCATGCGCCGTTATATGATGAAGATCGCAGAAGCGTTTGCACGTCAGGACAAATGCCTTGGCCTGATCACCGGAGAGAGTATCGGACAGGTGGCAAGCCAGACGATGCATTCCCTCGCCGTTACCAACGAAGTCTGCACTATGCCGGTCTTCCGTCCGCTGATCGGTTTCGACAAACAGGAGATCGTCGATATTTCCGAAAAAATCGGTACGTACGAGACATCTGTTCTGCCGTATGAGGACTGCTGCACGATCTTCGTTGCAAAGCATCCGGTGACAAAACCGAACCTGAATGTCATCAAATGCTCCGAGCGCCATCTGGACGACGTGATCGATGAGATGATGGAACGTGCAGTTTCTACCGCAGAGACGATCGAGGTCTGCTAAGGAAAACTTGCTTTAAAGAACAAAAAGGCCGGATCTTGTTTTGGGGGTTCTGAAAAACAAGATCCGGTCCTGATGATAAACAAAGACAAAAAAAGAGCCGCGGCGAGTGCGCGGCCCTTATGTTCTATCGTAATTATACAATGTACGGAGCAAGAACATCAAGTACGGTCTGAAGAGCATCTCCATCAGCATGGACGTTCAGGTCGATCGGTTTGGAAAGGTCGAGGCTGAAGATTCCCATGATGGATTTTGCGTCGATTACGTATCTTCCGGATACCAGATCGAAATCAAAATCGAATTTGGAAATGTCGTTGACGAAAGATTTTACTTTGTCGATAGAATTAAGAGAAATCTGTACTGTTTTCATGTTTGTAATCCTCCCTGTTATTTGGTTAACATTATTTATTACCCTCATTTAACAGCTTTATCTTACCGTCTGGAGGGGAAAAAGTCAATGCGAAAACATACAAAGATAAAGTGGAATCTTCGTGATTTTTAATAATAAAGATGAAGAAGAAAGGAGTATGGCATGAAAAAAACGGTAGCTTTGCATAATCTTGGATGTAAAGTGAACGCATATGAGCTGGAAGCCATCCAGCAGCTCCTCGAAAACAGAGGGTACGAGATCGTGCCTTTTGCACCGGGAGCGGATGTTTACATTATCAATACGTGTACCGTGACGAACATTGCGGACCGAAAATCGCGGCAGATGCTGCACAAAGCGAAAAAGATGAATCCCGATGCGGTTGTCGTGGCCTGCGGCTGTTATGTGCAGGCGGCTGGGGAAAAACTCGAAGAGGATACGGCGATTGATCTGATCATCGGAAATAATAAAAAGAAAGATCTTGTGGATATTCTGGAAAACTTTCTGGCAGAACGTGAGGACGGTGGAAAACCATCCGACGCGGAGTGTAAGAGCTTCCTCGTGGATATGACACACAACCGTGAGTACGAGACACTCTCGATCAGCAAAACGGCGGAGCACACCCGCGCATTTCTGAAAGTACAGGATGGATGCAATCAGTTCTGTACTTATTGTATTATCCCGTACGCGCGCGGCAGAGTCAGAAGCCGCCGCCAGAGTGATGTGGTAGAAGAAGTAAAACGTCTGGTGGAGGCCGGATACCAGGAAGTCGTGCTGACCGGTATCCACCTGTCCTCCTACGGACTCGATTTCCCGGAGGGCGAAAAAGAGACGCTGCTCGACCTGATCCGCGCTGTTGATGCAGTGGACGGCATCAGAAGAATCCGTCTCGGATCCCTGGAGCCGGGCATCATCACCGAAGAGTTTGCAGAGGCGATCGCCGCAATGCCGAAGGTGTGCCCGCATTTCCATCTTTCGCTGCAGAGCGGAAGCAATGGAACACTGAAGCGGATGAACCGGAAATATACCGCAGAAGAATACAAACACAAATGCGATCTTCTGCGTAAGGTATATGGAAATCCGGCGCTGACGACCGATGTGATCGTCGGTTTCCCGCAGGAGAGTGAGGAGGAGTTTGAAGAGTCGCGCGCCTTTGTCGAGGACATTCATTTCTTCGAGACTCACATCTTCAAGTATTCGAGAAGAGAAGGCACCCGCGCTGCAGCGATGGCAGGCCAGATTTCGGAGCAGGAGAAGACGAAGCGCAGCCACGTTCTGCTGGAACTGGACAAGAGACGGAGACAGGAATATATGGAAGGCTTCCTCGGAAAAGAGCTGGAAGTGCTCATGGAAGAAGAAGTCGAGATCGACGGCGTCCGTTACTGGACGGGACACACGAGAGAATATCTGCGCGTTGCCGTTCTTTCAGAAGGAAATCTTATGAATCAGATGGTGCTTGTCACCCCGGCGAGAATCCATGGAAAAGACTGTCTGATGTAGGAAATGATACCAATCCGGAAGATCTGATAGAAAAAAGAGCCGGAACGAAAAAGTTCGTTGCACTTTTTGAGGGTTCGTGGTAGAATACCCCGTGAGCCTGCAAAAAGGCGGGCAGACGAAGAAGAAAAACAGCGGCTGGCAGAACGAACGAAGAAGTGAGGGATGTCGGCTGCTTTCGCGTCTAAAAAAGTATAATCTGTAATTCGTAGTAATTCGTAATGAAATGTTCGGCCGCAGATGCGGCAAAGGGTAAAAATCGTGATCAAAGAAGAGATTGTCAGAGAACTTTATGCAATTGCAGGGGAAGATGCGGTACAGACCGCAGAACCGATGAAAAATCATACGACCTTCCGCGTGGGCGGTCCGGCAGATTATTTCGTCGCTCCTCATACAGAAGAAGAAATCAGAAAAATCGTGGCTCTCTGCGAAGAAAAAGAGATTCCGTGGTTCGTCACCGGAAACGGCAGCAATCTCGTTGTAAGTGACGAGGGCTACCACGGTGTGATTCTTTCGGTTTACAAAAACTTTCAGGGAATCGAAGTGGAAGGAAACAGAATCCGGGCGAAAGCCGGAAGCATGCTCGTATCCATCAGCCAGGCGGCAAGAGAAGCTGGTCTTTCCGGTATGGAGTTTGCCTCCGGAATCCCTGGAACTTTAGGCGGCGGCGTCCGTATGAACGCGGGAGCCTACGGCGGAGAGATGAAGGATATTGTACAGAATGTCACTGTACTCACAAGAGATGGTGAGATCCGGGAACTGGAAAAAGAAGAGCTCGGCTTCGGTTACCGTGCCAGCGTCATCAAAGACAGAGGCTACGTCGTACTTGGAGCAGAACTTATGCTTGTTCCGGGAGATAAAGAAAAAATTCTTGCCCGCATGCAGGAATTGAAAAACAAGCGGGTAGAGAAACAGCCGCTCGAGTATCCGAGCGCCGGCAGCGCATTCAAGCGGCCGGAAGGCTATTTCGCAGGCAAGCTTGTGATGGATGCCGGACTTTCCGGCTACGCAGTCGGCGGTGCAAAAGTATCGGAAAAACACTGCGGCTTTCTGATCAATGCAGGCGGTGCAACCGCATCGGATGTGATGGAACTGATCCGTCAGATCCAGGCAAAAGTAAAAGAACAGTTTGGCGTACAGATTGAGCCGGAAATCCAGTTCCTCGGGGAATTCTGATTTTCGTTATCCACCAAAGGAGAAAAAACATGCGTTTTGTAATTGTGACCGGCATGTCCGGTGCGGGAAAAAGTACAGCGTTGAAAATGCTGGAGGACGCGGAATATTTCTGCGTCGATAACCTTCCGATCCCGCTGGTTGAAAAATTTGCACAGCTTACCGCCGACGGTACTTCCGGAGAAATCCAGAAAGTGGCAGTCGGAATCGATATCCGAAGCGGCCAGGAGCTCCCGGACCTGCAGAATGTTCTGGAGTGGATGAGCATCAACGGAATCTGCTATGAGATCCTGTTTCTGGACGCGTCCGATGACGTGCTGGTCAAACGATACAAAGAGACGAGGAGAACGCACCCGCTGGCAGGCCTTGGACGGGTGGATGAGGGAATTAGAAAAGAGCGCAAAGCACTTGAGTTCCTGAAAAAAGATGCGGACTACATTCTCAATACGAGCCAGCTTCTCACAAGAGAGCTGAAAGCGGAGCTCGATAAGATTTTCGTGCAGGATCAGAAATTCAAAAATCTGATGATTACCGTGCTCTCATTTGGATTCAAATACGGAATCCCGGCGGATTCGGACCTTGTTTTCGATGTGCGGTTCCTGCCGAATCCCTACTACGTAGAAGGCATGCGCCCGCTCTCCGGCAACGATGCTCCGGTGCGGGATTATGTGATGGGATTTGAGACAGCGCAGGTGTTTGCGGAAAAATTAGAGGATATGATCCGTTTTCTGATTCCGAATTATATTTCCGAGGGCAAGCATCAGCTCATTATCAGCATCGGCTGCACCGGCGGAAAACACCGTTCCGTAACCCTTGCCAACGAGCTGTACCGGCGTCTTTCCAACGCGAAGGACTATGGAATCCGGATTGAGCACCGGGATCTGGAAAAAGACGCCATCCGAAAAGGAATTTAGAGGTGGAAGGATGTCATTCTCAAGCGAGGTAAAAGAGGAATTATCGAGACATCTTCCGACGGCACGCCACTGCCAGATTGCGGAAACAGCGGCGATCCTGTCACTCTGCGGACAGATTTCCGAGAAGGACGGGACGATACGGATTCAGACAGAGAATGCGTATGTGGCAAGAAAGTACTTTACTTTATTGAAAAAAACATTTAATATAGAGGCAGAGCTTGCAGTTAAGCTGAATCAGAAGGAAAATACGTATCTGATCCGCGTAAATGACAGGGAAGAAACCCGTCAGATTCTGCAGGCAGTGAAGTTACACGAGACAGACCGGCAGTTAGCAATGCCGATTCCGGCTGTTGTGGTACAGCGTCAGTGCTGCAAACGGGCATTTCTGCGGGGCGCATTTTTAGCGTCCGGTTCCATCAGCGATCCCAACCGGTTTTACCATCTCGAAATTGTCTGCCCCGATGCGCCGAGAGCAGAACAGGTGCAGGAACTTCTGAAAAGCTTTGGAATTGATGCACGTATCGTTCTCCGGAAAAACCACCATGTGGTTTATATGAAAGAAGGCGCACAGATTGTGGAGATGCTTGGCATCATGGAAGCCAACATCGCACTTATGAATCTGGAAAACGTGCGGATCTTAAAAGAAATGCGCGGCAGTGTCAACCGAAAGGTGAACTGTGAAACTGCCAACATCAACAAAACGGTCAGCGCGGCGATCCGCCAGATCGAAGATATCCGGTATATCGAAGAAACCACAGGCTTTTCTTCTCTGCCGGAACCGCTGGAGCAGATGGCAAGGCTCCGCTTACAATACCCGGAAGCATCGCTTCTGGAACTGGGCAAGATGTTAACGCCGGTTGTTGGTAAATCCGGAGTTAATCATAGATTAAGGAAACTAAAAGAGATTGCAGAAGATTTGCGAAGGAAACAAGGAGGAGAAGTATTATGATTAAGAAACCAATCACAATTCGTCTTTCAAGCGGCCTGGAGGCGAGACCAGTTGCCATGCTGGTACAGGTAGCGAGCCAGTACGAAAGTGAAATCTACGTCGAGAGCGGCAGAAAAAAAGTAAATGCGAAGAGCATTATGGGTATGATGACACTTGGTCTGGACAATGGCGAGGAAGTTACCGTGACCGCAAACGGAAAAGACGAGAGCGAAGCCATGGACGGCGTTGAAAAATATTTAAGCAGTCCTTTTGCTGAATAATCTTACTGCACTTATAGCATGAACATAGAGCAAAACGGCATGTCAGAAAATTTTGACATGCCGTTTTGCTATGCTTTTTTATGTGGAATCAGACGAAAATCAGACCACGTTCTTCGCGCGGAACCAGTAGGTATAGAGATAGGAAAAACCGAGCGATTCATACAGTGTGATCGCAGGCGTGTTTCCCTCAACAACCTGAAGATACGCTTTCGTTGCACCGAGCCGGATTCCCTCGGAGAGGATTGTGCGGCAGATCGAGGAAGCGTAGTGGCGGTGGCGGTACGCAGGATGCACATTGATGGCATAGACACCGACGTAATCGCGGTCGCGGATGCCAAGGCCGGTGGCAACGATCGTTCCGGTTTCATCCTGGATGGAGGTACAGATGGTTTCTTTTGGAATGGCGCGGTACATCGAAGGGACGACCATGCGGTGCATCACGTTCGTCGTGCTCTTTAAAGCAAAGAGGCTGTCAATCCATTTCGGCGGGATAAAGCTGCTGACGGTCACGGCAACGGCAGGATCCTTTTTGGCAAAGTTCGCCAGATCCATTGTCATGACGTGCGTCGTGTGCTGGACTACATAGCCGCGGTCGGCGAGCATTGCATCAAAGCCGGGATTGACAAGCGGACTGATCTTGAAAATTGCCGGTGTACCCCAGCGACGGTAGATCTCCTCACAGTACTGCACTTTTTCCTCCACCGGAATCGTGGACGGCCCGATCTGCTCGACGCTGTTGGTCCGGTGTGTATAAAAATAAGAAAAACGAAGAATCCATCCGTCGTACAGCTCGATCTGGTGAGACGGCCATGCGTTCAGGGAAAGATCTTCGATGGTTTTGATCAGTGTATTCATATGAAAGTATTCCCCCTTTGGTTATGTATATAGTATAGAAGAAACAGGACAGATCTTCAAGAAAAAATCGAAAAATTCGGCACGCGGAACCGGGCGGCCGGGGCACGATGCGTAACGTTTTCTTGCATAATCGAAGAAAAGGGGTTATAATAGGGGGCAAAGACTGAGAATACAAGGAGAATTGAATATGTCAAAATTACTGAAGGTAATTGTGAATACGCTGCTTCTGCTTGCAATCCTGTCAGCAGGCGCACTGGTGATTCCGCCGTTTGCCGGCATCACGACACTTGTCTCAGACGGGATGGGAAATACCAACATTTCCCGCGGCGCTGTCACGTACGCAAAGAAGACAGATACGTCATCGGTTGCGACGGGAGATAAAATCCTGGTTGATGACAATTCCGGAAAGTATATCTATACGATACAGTCCCTCGACACCGCTGCCGGAACCGCATCCGTAAAAAATGTGATCAGTGGAGACACAACGGAAATTACCGTGAGAGCAACCGTGAGCAAAGTGATCGTCACGATTCCGGTAATCGGCTTTCTGTCGATGGCGGCGCAGAGCAGAGAGGGAATCATGATCATCGGACTTGCCATTCTGTTTCTGGTCATTCTGTTCATCCTTTCCGAGGTATGGAAACGTGATGAAGAAGAGGATGAGGAAGAAGAGGAAGAAGACGAAGACGAGGACGATGAGAAAGCGTCCGAAGAGCTTCGCAGCAGAAAGAAAGCTGCCCTGGAAGAAAAAAAGAAACGGGAAGAACAGGAAATGACCGAACAGTTGAGAGCAGCCGACCAGAAAACGGCAGAAGAAGAGAAACAGGACGAATTTGAAATTCCGGATCTGGAAGAAGAAGGAACGGAGCAGGTGTCCTTTCATACCGTCGATCTGCAGAACCTTGTAAGAGGAGAAGAAACCGAAGAAATTCCGGAAGCCGTGGAAGAAACGGAAATTGTCGAAGAAGCTGCCGCAGAAGAAACAGCGGAAGAAGTGACAGAAGAAACCGAAGAAACCGAATCTGCAGAGCCGGAAACTGTGGAAGAAATCGAAGAGTTTGAAGAAACCATCGAAGAGCCGGAACCGGAACTGTCCGAGCCGATCGAACTTGCCATGCCGGTTTACACGGCGGAAGAACTCCTCCAGAAGGCCCACGCAGCCGGAGATGACCCGAAAGTCATTGAAGATCCTGCAACCGGCATCACAATCTTAGATTATTCCGACATTCTGTAACTATTCAGAGCCATGCGAACGAAAAGAAAAGAACGCGAATCATGCTTGCATGAATGAACGTTCTTTTCTTTTTATTCATATGGCAAGAAGCCACATCGAGATACATCGCAGCGGAATCGAGATGGGGCTCTGAATAGTTGGAAAACGTCAAAAAAGAGAGAAATATAGGAAAAGTGCACAACACGGCACCCCTGTATTTCTCTTTTTGCATAAAAACGGATAAATCGAAAAAAATAAAAAAAAACCTTGATTTTTCGCGTGCTTTCTTGTATACTAACAACTGTTGTGACATTGATAGCGTTGAAGCGCGAGGTTGCCGCTGAGAAACAGCGGGTTTTCCGTGGAGCGAATGTCAAGTTAAAGAAACTGGCGACAAGTCACTGTACCCACAATTAAGTCCACCTGTAAGAGTGGAAACGACCGTGTGCAAACATCAGGACACACACGGGTAAGTGTACAGTCACCGCTTGTCGTACTCGTAAAAGTGCGAAAAGGAGGCGACTTTTTTTATGGCAAGTCAAGTAATGAGAATTA
>OKVB01000645.1_pt1 | contig 16596 bp, 11 predicted proteins | sample 1606651 | NCBI WGS metagenome assembly OKVB01 (sample SAMEA3882518, study PRJEB24775) | human gut metagenome | biome: human-associated habitat; feature: intestine environment; material: feces | place: Netherlands | collected 2009/2010 | reverse complement strand
CGTCGCGGTGCACCCCGAGGCCGGCCATACCGAGCAATCGCTGCTCGAGGTCGCAGCCCTTGCGGAGTCGTTCTCCGATCACCCCATCGCGCAGTCCGTGCGCGCCGCCTACCAGGGCGAGCTCGACCCCAAGCGCGTGACGGATTCCGCCAATGACGCGGGCCACGGCGTGTCGGCGACCATCGACGGCAAGCACGTCGTCGTCGGCAACGCCAAGATGCTCGCCGCGGCCGGCGTTGAAGCACCGGACTGTAAGGTTGTCGGCACGATCCTCCACGTGCTCGTTGACGGCGCATACGCCGGCCACATCGTGATTGCCGACACCGTAAAGGCCGATGCCGAACAGACGATCCGTGACCTGCACTCCGCTGGCATCAACCGCACCGTCATGCTCACAGGCGACCGCAAGGAAGTGGCTGCTGCGGTGGCTAAGCAGCTCGGCCTCGACGAGTTCCACGCGCAGCTGCTGCCGGGCGACAAGGTCGAGCGTGTTGAAGCGCTGCTCGCGGCCGAAAGCGGCAAGGGCAAGCTCGCCTTTGTGGGCGACGGCATCAACGATGCGCCCGGGCTTACGCGCGCCGATGTGGGCATTGCCATGGGCGCCATGGGCTCCGACGCCGCGATCGAGGCGGCGGATGTCGTGCTGATGGATGACAAGCCGTCCAACATTTCCCGCGCGATCCGTGTGGCGCGCAAGACCATGGCGATCGTCTGGCAGAACATCATCTTTGCGCTGGGCGTTAAGCTGCTGATCCTTGTGCTGGCAGCGCTGGGCATCGCCAACATGTGGCTTGCCGTGTTCGGCGACGTAGGCGTGGCGATCATCGCCATCCTGAACGCCATGCGCGCGATGGGTGTCAAGAACTTGTAGCGTTCGTGGGCTGTCCGGCCGGGGCCGGGCTTGGTTTTGAAAACATTCCGCACTGATATCTTCTGTATTGAAGACGCCGATCGCGCACCCGTATACCATTGGCGTCGACACCATAAGATGCGGACCGCGCGGTGACCCCACATTCCGCTGGCGCCCACAGGGCTGCCCTCGTTTCCTGACATGTCCCGCGCGGCCCGCGGCGAGCCGAGACCGCCGCATGACCTAATAGGAGCATGGAGCGATACCGCGGACCCGAACAACCGCATTCTATCGCGCCCCGTCAGTGTGCCGTCTGCCCGGTCCAGGCGAGCACGGAAAGAACGGAGCGAGACATGAGAACCGAATCGACACCCGGCGCCCGCGGGCCGGTCTTCTGCGGGGTCGACACCCACGCCGACTCGCACTGGCTGTACGTCCTGGACTGGAGGGGCCGCAAGGTCCTGTCCCGCCAGTTCCCCGCCGACGCGGCGGGCTACGAGGCGCTCGCCGGGGCGATCGCGGCGGCCGGGGAGCCGGCCTGCGTCGCGATGGAGGGGACGTCGTCCTACGGGGCGGGCCTCACCAGGCACCTCGCGTCGCTGGGGATGCCCGTGCGCGAGGCGCTCTCCCCGGCGAGGACGCAGAGGAGGCGCCCGGGGCAGGGAAAGTGCGACGAGGCGGACGCGGAGAGGGCCGCCCGCGCGGCGATGTCCGGCTCGAAGCTCGGGACCCCCAAGAGCCAGGACGGGTGGGTCGACGGGGTGCGCTGCATGCTCGCGGCGCGCTCCGGGGCGGTGAAGGCGCGGACCTCGGCGATCAACACCGCGAGGTCGCTGCTCACCACCGCGCCGGAGGGGCTCAGGTCGAGGTTCCGCGGGATGGCGGGGCCGAGGCTGATGGAGGAGATCCCCTCCGTGCGCGCCGAGGGCGCGCTGGGCGCCGCGCTCGGCGCGCTGGCGGACCTGTGGGCGGCGGCGCGCGACGCGGCGCTCGACATGGAGCGCGCGATCGAGGCGTCCCTGGAGGAGAACTGCCCCGCGCTGCTGGCGATGTACGGGTGCGGGCCCGTGAGCGCGGCCAAGCTCGCGGTCGCGGCCGGGGACAACCCGGGCAGGCTGCGCTCCGAGGCGTCGTTCGCGGCGATATGCGGGGCCTGCCCCATCCCCGCCTCGAGCGGCAAGACCGTGAGGCACAGGCTCAACAGGGGCGGCGACCGGCAGGCGAACAGCGCGCTGCACGAGATCGCGAGGCAGAGGGTCATGCGCGACCCCGAGACCGCCGAGTACGCCGAGAGGGCGAGGGGGCGGGGAAAGAGCGACAGGGAGGTCATGAGGTGCCTCAAGCGCTACGTGGCCAGGGAGGCGTACCGGGCGCTGATGCACCCGCACGAGATCAGGAGGCCGGCGGACGCGTCGGAGCTCGTGGCGGCCAGGCGCGCGGCGAGGGTCAGCCAGGTGAGGGCGGCGTCCATACTGGGCACCAGCGAGAAGTACATCTCGATGCTGGAGAGGGGCCAAAGGGAGCTCAAGCCCATAAGGAGGGCCTACGAGGCATGGGTCGAGGCCGGACTTCCGCTCGATTGGGACAGGCAAGCCTTCGAGGCCGAGCGCAAAATGAATTCTAAAAAACACCTTGCCAAATAGGAGCGTCAGCCGCGAAGCGGCGAGGACGTTTGAGAGGCAAAGTGCGTAGGCCTTACCGGGTCTCCGGTGGGAGTTGAGTCCCTTTAGAACTTGTCGTGGAAGGTACGCGCAATGACCTCGTCCTGCTGCTCCTTGGTGAGCGTGTGGAAGTTCACGGCGTAGCCGGAAACGCGGATGGTCAGCTGCGGATACTTCTCGGGGTGAGCCTGAGCGTCGAGCAGCGTCTCACGGTTGAAGACGTTGATGTTCAGGTGGTGACCACCCTTCTCGGCGTAAGCGTCGAGCATGTGGACCAGGTTATCGGCCTGAGTCTCGGAAACTTCAGAAACCTTCATAATGTGTCTCCTTCGATCGATAGGCGCCGGCCGAAACCGGCGCACTAATCAGTAATCGTTATTGTTAGTATAGCACTAACAATAGTTACTCGCCCAGCTGATCAAGGTCGATATCGCCAAAGAACACCTGGTCCTCCTTGCCGAGCGCACTCGGGATGATGGAGAAGGTGTTGGAGATGCCGTCCTGAGCATCGCGGAACGGGAGCTTGGAAACCGAAGACAGCGAAGCGATGGCGCCGTGGCTATCGCGCTTGTGCATGGGGTTAGCACCCGGGGCGAACGGCTGGCCAGCCTTGCGGCCGTCGGGCGTGGAGCCGGTCTTCTTACCGTACACGACGTTGGAAGTAATGGTCAGAACCGAGGTCGTGGGCACGGAGTTGCGGTAGGTGTCGTTCATGCGGATGTACTCCATGAACTGGTGCACAACGTCGTGAGCGATCTGGTCGACGCGGTCGTCGTCGTTACCGTACTTGGGGAACTCGCCCTCGGTCTCGAAGTCGACGATGATGCCGTTCTCGTCACGGACGGGGTGGACCTTGGCGTACTTGATGGCGGACAGGGAGTCAGCCACGACGGAAAGGCCAGCGATGCCCGTAGCGAACCAGCGGTGCACGTGCTTGTCGTGCAGAGCCATCTGAATGCGCTCGTAGCAGTACTTATCGTGCATGTAGTGGATGATGTTCAGCGAGTTGACGTACACGCCAGCGAGCCACTTCATCATGTCGTTGTACTTGGCCACAACGTCGTCGTAATCGAGCGTATCGCCCTCGACGGCGCGATACTTGGGGCCGACCTGCTTCTTGGAGACCTCGTCAACACCGCCGTTGAGTGCGTACAGCAGGCACTTGGCCAGGTTGGCGCGGGCGCCGAAGAACTGCATCTCCTTGCCGATGCGCATGGAGGACACGCAGCAGGCGATGCCGTAGTCGTCGCCGTGGTAAACGCGCATGAGGTCGTCGTTCTCGTACTGGATCGAGGAGCTGGCGACAGAAGTCTTGGCGCAGAACTTCTTGAAGTTCTCGGGCAGACGGGTCGACCACAGAACGGTCATGTTGGGCTCGGGGCTGGTGCCCATGTTCTCGAGCGTGTGCAGGTAGCGGTAGCTCATCTTGGTAACGAGCGTACGGCCGTCGACACCCATGCCGCCGATGGACTCGGTGACCCACTGCGGATCGCCGGTGAACAGGGCCTGGTACTCGGGGGTACGGGCAAACTTGACCATGCGGAGCTTCATGATGAAGTGATCCACGAACTCCTGGATCTGCTCCTCGGTGAAGGTGCCGTTGGCAAGGTCGCGCTCAGCGTAGATGTCGATGAACGTAGAGGTACGGCCGATGGACATAGCAGCGCCGTTCTGCTCCTTGACGGCAGCAAGGTAGGCGAAGTACATCCACTGGATGGCCTCCTGCGTGTTGGTAGCAGGGTTGGAAATGTCGAAACCATAGGTCTCGGCCATCATCTTGAGCTCGCCGAGGGCGCGGATCTGCTCCTGCAGCTCCTCACGATCGCGGATGTTGTCGGCGGTCATGACCGTCGGGGTGGAAGCCTTCTGGGCCTCCTTGTCCTTGATCAGGTAGTCGACACCGTACAGGGCGACACGACGGTAGTCGCCGATGATGCGGCCGCGGCCATAGCCATCGGGCAGACCGGTGATGATGTGAGCCGAGCGGCAAGCACGCATCTCGGGGGTGTAGACATCGAAGACGCCAGCGTTGTGGGTCTTGCGCTCGAAGGTGTAGCGCTCAACAACGTTCTCGTCGACCTTGTAGCCGTGCTGGCTGGCAGCCTGGCAAGCGATGCGGATACCACCGTTGACGTGCAGCGCGCGCTTGAGCGGCTTGTCGGTCTGGAGGCCAACAATGGTCTCCTTGTCGCGATGGGCATTATCGATGTAGCCAGCGGGGTGGCTCACGATACCCGTGACGGTCTTGGTGTCCATATCGAGGACACCACCCTGCTCGCGCTCCTTAAGCAGCAGGTCGAGAACCTCGCCCCACAGCTCCTTGGTACGCTCGGTCGGACCTACGAGGAACGACTCATCGCCCTCGTAGGGGGTGTAGTTCTTCTGGATGAAGTCTCGGACGTCAACCTCTCCCGTCCAGATACCTTCCTTGAAGCCTTCCCATGCCTCCTGCATTGTGTAACCACGCTCCTAGTTACGTGTAATGCGGCGCTCTCTCACACCGCTGCTTATTGAATTCTTGAATGTTCGGCTTGCACTACCGGCTTCTTCCGTTCTTCACCACACGTTGGTGCAGGAAAAACGTTTGTCCACCTTGGAACTACAACCCAAAACCCAAGATTTCACCCGTTTGAGAAGGATAACATAGCGACCCTCTCCATCTGGGCTGTTATATGTTTCTTTTTTTATATCATAAGGGCGTTTTTTACAAACCCGCAGGAAATGAGAGCGTGAACAACTACCGTTCACCGATTTGTTTGGTATTTTTGCTTGCCTTTGTACGACGTTCACTCTAGCTGTTATGCCAGCTTTATCAGGGTAAAGTGTCCCAGAGACCCTACAGAAACTGCAGGGCGGCCACGGAATTTTCCCCGGGGCCGCCCTGTGGCGTGGCTAGTTATTTAGCTTTGATTGCCGCTTGGCATTAGGCGGCTGCGGCGGCCTTGTCGGTCGTTGCCTTGCTGTGACCCTGGCCTTCAAAATGCTTGTAGCACCAGCTGGTGACCAGCGGGGTCAAAATAGCCGTCACGATTGCGCACGCTGCAACCTGTGCCGTAGCCGTCGCGAGCACGGCGCCACCGTACATGGCCCCGTTGACGCTTGCCATGGCAGCAGGCGTAGCCACATTAGCTCCGGCGCAGCTCGAAATGGCCGCACCTGCGACACCCGTACCGCCCGTGAGCTTATCGACCGCGATGACGGGAATTGCAAAGACCACCGAGCAGATCACGCCGAGCAGAATACCGGGAAGACCGCCATTAATGAGCTGGCCAAAGGTCATGGTCGAGCCCATGGCAAAGAAGACGAGCACGATGACGGCGGAAAGTGCCGGTGCCATCATCTTCTTAAAGCTGGGGAAGAGGTTGCCCAGAATAATGCCGACGACGATCGGCAGGATGGCACCCACGAGCGACCAGCCGATCGGAGCCTGGCCGGCAGCGCCGAGCACGATCATCGTGACCGGAGGGCCGACAACGAGCGTGGTGATTGCGACAGCGCCACGCTCGGCCTCATTGCCCATGGTGCCCATCAGGCCAGCGTACATAGCGTTGTTGGCGCCGGTGCAAGCCGCCAGCATCACCATGGCAGAGATGCCAAACAGGTTGTCGTTGAACACATAAAGAATGAGCAGCGACACGGCAACGACCACGATCTGCTTGACGGCGATGATAATGGCACCGCGGGCAGCGGCGGCAGGAGCGCTCTTAAACGAAATCGTCGTACCGACGATGAGCAAAAAAGCGCCCACGAGCGGGCCCGCGCCCTGCTGGGTCATGCCAAGCGTAAAGCTGCCGAGCGTTTTGAACAGGTCGGGGAATAGCGTGTTGAGCAGGCAGCCCAGCAAAAGCGGCACCAAAATATTGGCACCCGGGATGGAGGACATCTTAAAGAACGGCTCCTTTGCCGCCGGCGCCTCCACCGCAGTCGATTCACTCATATATATCTCCTTTGGATGCATGCGAATCGTAGCCGCACGCGCCTATGTCAGAAAGAAGGCGACGGTCCCGAGTCGCAGGAGCCGTCGCCGAATAATCATCGCGGGGTATTACCCGTCCAGGACGATGCCGCCGTCGCAGTCACCGATCTCGCCGTTCACGAAGCTGGCGAGGTCGGAAGCGAAGAACAGCACCATCTGCGCAGGCTCGCTGGCCTGGGCGGCGCGGCCCAGAGGGATACCGTTGATGATGCGCTGAGAGTTCTCGTCAGAGAGAATCGAGGTCATATCGGTCAACGTGAGCGACGGGCACACGGCGTTGCAGCGAACGCCGAACTTGCCGCCTTCCTTGGCGACTGCCTTGGTTAGACCGTTAACACCGGCCTTGGAGCTAGCGTAGGCAGCGGTGCCGAGCAGGCCGCCGCCGATCTTGCCCGCAACAGAGCTCACGTTGACGATAGTGCCGGCATGGGCCGCCTTAAAGTGCGGGTACACGGCGTTCATCATAGTGAAGGTACCGTTGAGGTTGATGTCGATGGTGCGACGCCACTCGGTGTCATCGATCTCGTCAAACTTCTTGGTGCTGATGACGCCAGCGCAGTTGATCAGGATGTTGGTTTGCGGCAGGTCCGTAAAAATCTGCTCGACGGTCTCGCGCGCCTTGGGCGCATCGGCGACATCGAGCTGATAGAACTTGTTGCCCTCGCCAAGCTCGGCCACAGCGGCCTCGCCCTTAGCAGCGTTCCTTGCGATGAGCGCGACATGTCCGCCGCCCGCGACGATGCCCTTGGCGATCTCGAGGCCAATGCCCTGAGTGCCGCCCGTGACAATCGCGGTCTTGCCCGTGAAGTCAAATGCCATGACTCCATTCCCCCTTATGTAAGGTGTCTCCTTGCGGGAAGTTGGAGCATCGCACGTGGCGCTTATATGAGTCCCAGTCGTCATGGTGGTGACAACCCCTCGCCTAACCGCGGGCATGATAGTTCTTTGAAACGCTTCAGCAATTGAATGATTTTAAGTCTTTATGCGCTCTTTATATTGCCACTGTATGAGGCCCGCGTATGAGGGTATCATCTTCCACCGAAAATAGTTTCTAGTGTTAGGGGTTTTCGGTGGAAGATACCGATTTCTGTGAACTTGGGCGTCAGCTCCTTTCCGAGTTCGGCAGCATGCATCAGCGCATTTCGCGTTTTGCGGACAAAGCCCTCGGCGGCGAGATGGCCGTCATGCGCGCCCTCATACTCGCCGGCGGTTCGCTCACGCCGAGCGAACTCGCTGATCGCGCCTGGGTCTCGAGTGCCCGCATCGCCAATATCCTACGCGCTCTCGAAGCCAAGGGCTGGGTCGAGCGCGAGCACTCAAAGACCGACCGTCGTCGCGTACACGTCACGGTGACCGACAAAGGATTCCAGGATCTCGAAATCAAACGTCGGGAATTCGAGAACCGCACTGCGGCTTTCCTCGAGCAGCTCGGCGAAACAGATACCCAAGAGATGGTGCGTCTTCTAAGGCGTGCCAACGAAATTATCGACCGCAATCAAGAAAGGAGAGATGCCGAGTGAGGATTCTCAAGCTCTTTAAAAAGCATATCCTGGCACTATTCGCAGCTATCGTACTTATCGTAATCAGCTGCAACGCCGATCTGGCACTGCCTACCTATATGAGCGACATCGTCGACGTGGGCGTGCAGCAAGGCGGCATCGCCTCGCCCGTGCCCGACACCATTCGCGCCGAATCGCTCGACGACCTTGAACTCTTTATGAGCACCAAGGACGCCAAAGCTGTGGAGGCCGTGTTTAGCAAGGCTGACAAAAACGGCATTCGAACGTACAAGGGCACCGAGGAAGAGCGTGCCGATGGAGGCAAGATTGCCGACATTATGAGCCTGCCCGAGACTGTCGTCCTTTCGCTCAACCAGGGCATTGACGCCAACTCCATGGGCGACATGATGGGCTCGTCCAGCGAGAAAGACAACGACGCTGCTCAGGCCATGCCCACCCCCGAGCAAATGGCAGCGATGACGCCCGAGCAGCTCGCCGAGATGCAGCAGAAGGCCGCGGCGGCGCAAAACATGCAAAAGCAGATTGATGCCGACGGCGGCAAGATCACCATGAAGAGCCTGCGTCTGGGCGTTGAAGGCGGTCTGGTAGACCAAAGTAAGCTCGTCGAGGGCGCCAACCAAATGGCGGACAAAATGGGCTCCATGTCGGGCTCCATCGTCACCCAGCGCGCCGTGAGCTATGTACAGGACGAGTACAAGGCACAGGGCATCGACCCCGCCGACGTGCAGAACGCTTATCTTAGCCGCATGGCAACCACGATGTTTGGGCTGTGCCTGGTGTCGCTCGTCGCCACCATCCTGACCGGTGCCGTGGCTTCGCGCACCGCCTGCTCCATCGCCCGCGACCTGCGCCGCGAGACCTTCAACAAGGTTATGCACTTCTCACCGGCCGAGGTGGGCAAGTTTAGCCAGGCCTCGCTCATTACCCGCTGCACCAACGACATTCAGCAGATCCAGATGGCCGCAACCCTGTTTATCCGTATGTGCCTGATGGCCCCCGTCATGGGCATCGTCGCCGTCATGCGCGTCCTGGCCAACCACACCGGCCTGGAGTGGACCATCGCCGTTGCCATCATCGCGGTCTCGGCCGTCGTCGGCGTGCTCATGGGCCTCACCATGCCCAAGTTCAAAAAGATGCAGAGCTTTGTGGACCGCGTGAACCTTACCGCCCGCGAGCTGCTCGACGGCCTGATGCCCATCCGCTCGTTCAACCGCGAAGAACATGAGCTCGAGCGCTTTGACAAGGCTTCGCTCGACCTAATGACCACGCAGCTCTACACCAACCGCGCCATGAGCTTTATGATGCCGCTCATGATGCTCGTCATGAACTGCATCACCGTGCTTATCGTCTGGTTTGGCGCGCAGGGCGTGTCCGACGGCGTGATGCAGGTCGGCAACATGATGGCGTTTATCTCCTACACCATGCAGATCGTCATGGCGTTTATGATCCTCACCATGGTTTCGGTCATCCTGCCCCGTGCCGAGGTCGCAGCCGAGCGCGTGGAAGAGGTCATCACTTGCCCCACGAGCATCAACGACCCCGTCTCGCCCAAACTGCCCGCGGCCAGCGCGCCGCGCGGCGAGCTCACCTTCCGCGACGTGAGCTTCCAGTATCCCGATGCCCGCGCCGACGTCATCAGCGGCGTGAACTTCACCACGCATGCCGGTCAGATGCTCGGCATCATTGGCTCCACGGGTTCGGGCAAGTCTACGCTCGTGCAGCTCATCCCGCGCCTGTACGACGTCACGGGCGGCAGCATTTCACTCGACGGCATCGATGTGCGCGACATGACCCTTTCCGAGCTGCGCCGCCGCATTGGTTACATCCCGCAGCAGGGGCGTCTGTTCTCGGGCACCGTCGAGAGCAACCTCAAGTTTGCCGGCGACATGGTGAGTGACGAGGATATGCGCCAGGCAGCACGCGTCGCCCAGGCGGAGGACTTTATCGCCGAGCGCGAGGACGGGTACAACTCCCCCATTAGCCAGGGCGGCTCCAATGTTTCGGGCGGTCAGCGCCAGCGTCTGGCCATCGCCCGCGCCCTGGCCAAAAAGCCCGAGGTCGTGGTGTTCGATGACTCGTTTAGCGCCCTCGACTACAAGACCGACGCGCGCCTGCGCGAGGAGCTGGCCAAAAACGTTACCGACGCCGCACTCGTGGTCGTGGCCCAGCGCATCGCGACCATCATGCACGCCGACCAGATCATCGTGCTCGACGACGGCCACGTGGTGGGCACTGGCACACACGAGGAGCTGCTGCACAGCTGCCCGGCGTACCTGGAGATCGCACAGTCGCAGCTTTCCGCCGAAGAGCTGGGGCTTACCCAAGAAGAAATTGCAGCCGTTATGGAAGGAGGCGAGCGCTAATGGCAGACGAGACCAAGACTCAAATTCCCAAGCCCACCCGTCAGCGTGGACCCATGGGCCGCATGGGTGGCATGCGCCGTGGCGAAAAGGCCAAGGACTTTAAGGGCACCATGAGGCAGCTGCTCGGCTATATCGGCCAGCACAAGATTGCCGTGTTTACCGCCGTCGCCTTTGCCGTGTGCTCGGTCATCTTTAACATTGTGGGGCCCAAGGTGCTCGGCCAGGTTACCACCAAACTGTTCGAGGGCTTGGTTGCCAAGGTCAACGGCACCGGCGATGTCGACTTTGCCTGGATTGCCAAGACGCTCGGCTTTTTGCTCTGCCTGTATCTGGCGAGCTCTATCTGCAGTCTAATCCAGGGCTGGCTCATGACCGGCGTCACGCAAAAGATCTGCTACCGCATGCGCAAGGAGATCGCCGCCAAGATCGCCGTCGTGCCGATGAGCTACTTTAACGGACACAGCAAGGGCGACGTGCTCAGTCGCATCACCAACGACGTCGATACGCTCGGCCAGTCGCTCAACCAGAGCGTGACCCAGCTCATCACGTCGGTGACGCAGATTATCGGCGTGCTCGTCATGATGCTTTCGATCAGCCTGCCGCTCACCGGCGTCACCGTGCTCACGCTGCCGGCCGCCGCGATTATCTTGATGGTGATGATTCACTTCTCGCAGCCGTACTTCCGCGAGCAGCAGCAGGTTCTGGGCGCCGTCAACGGCATTATCGAGGAGGATTTTGCCGGCCAGAACGTTATTCAGGTGTTCGACCGCGCCGAGGCCTCGATCGAGGAATTCGACCGCCAAAACGACCGCCTCTTTATTAGTGGCTGGCGTTCGCAGTTCCTGTCGGGCCTGATGATGCCGCTTATGAGCCTGGTAGGCAACATGGGTTACGTGGGCGTTGTCGTAGTGGGCGCGCAGCTCGCGCTGACCGGCAATGCCACGCCCGGCGACATCCAGAGCTTTATCCAGTACGTTCGCAACTTTACGCAACCCGTGCAGCAACTGGGCAACGTGAGCAACACGATGCAGTCGATGGCCGCTGCCACCGAGCGTGTGTTTGAGTTTTTGGCCGCGCCCGAGGAGGAGCAGAAGGCCGACGCGCAAATTCCCGAAAAGCGCCCCGGCCACGTGGAATTTGACCATGTCAAGTTTGGCTACACGCCCGACAAGACCATCATCCACGACTTTAGCTGCGAGGCACAGCCCGGCCAGACCATCGCCATCGTCGGCCCCACCGGCGCCGGCAAGACCACGCTCATTAAGCTGCTGCAGCGCTTCTACGACGTGGACGGCGGCTCGCTGCGTGTCGAGGGCGTCGATGTGCGCGACTGGGACCGCGCTGCACTGCGCGGCGAGTTTGCCATGGTGCTGCAGGACACCTGGCTGTTTAACGGCACCATCCGCGAGAACATCCGCTACGGACGCCCCGATGCAAGCGATGCCGAGGTCGAAGCCGCCGCACGCGCCGCACGCTGCGATCACTTTATCCATACGCTCGCCGGCGGCTACGACTTTATGATCAACGAGGAAGGCACCAATCTGTCGCAGGGCCAGCGCCAGCTCGTGACCATCGCCCGTGCCATTTTGGCCGACCGTCCGGCGCTGATTTTGGACGAGGCGACTTCCAACGTCGATACCCGTACCGAGGAACTCATTCAGCGCGCCATGGATGCGCTGATGCAAGGCCGTACCAGCTTTGTCATCGCGCACCGCCTGTCCACGATTCGCAACGCCGACGTGATCTTGGTAATCCGCGACGGCGACATCGTCGAGAAGGGCACGCACGACGAGCTGCTCGCCCAGGGCGGCTTCTACGCCGACCTGTACAATTCGCAGTTCGACGAGGCAGCGTAAATTCTGCCGCAGTGAACGAATAACGCCCGAGAACGGGGACGCAGGCAATCTGCGTCCCCGTTTTTGTTTTGCAGCCCTCGAAACGCCTTCCCTGAGACCTCATTGACGGCGCTTTCCAGACCCTGTGGGCAAAAAATGGCAAATATGAGTACTGTTACCTTTTTGGTAACAGCCAAAACCGCCTCAAACGACCTCCTTGCGGCCTCTATACGCCTTTGAATTAATCAAAACGCCCGTTAGCAGACTTCTGTCTGCTAACGTTAATGAACATATTTATCACTTTGTCTATTATCTCGCTAGACGGATATGTTACTAGGTTGGCAACAGTACTCATATTTGGCATTTTTTGCCCACTGGGTACTCCCCGGGGAATCGGCGGCAGGCTTAGGGTCCCTCACGGCGTCATCCCATCCTGGTGAGCGCCAACGTTTACCCAGATAAAACCTGCCAAAATAAACCTGTCTCTTTTTGGTAGGTTTCGGGGTGACAAGGGCTTGCACTTTAGCGTGCGACAGCGGATAATGCCGAGCATTCGACAATACGCTTTTTGCTCTTTCTATAGATTGAGGAGACCCCTATGGCCATGGAATTCAAACGCAGGCTGCCGATCCCCATGGAGATCCGCGAGGAAATGCCGCTTTCTGCCGAACTTACCGCCAAAAAGCAGGCATTTGACGCCGAGGTCGCCAAAGTCTTTACCGGCGAGGACGCACGTAAGGTGCTCATCATCGGCCCGTGCTCTGCCGACCGCGAAGATTCGGTGCTTGAGTACATGAACCGACTGGCCAAGACCGCCGAGGAGGTCAAGGACAAGCTCATCATCATTCCGCGCGTCTACACCAACAAGCCGCGCACCAAGGGCACCGGCTACAAGGGCCTGCTGCACAACCCCAACCCCGAGGCTCCCGACGACCTGCTCGAGGGCGTCAAGGCCATCCGCCACATGCACCTGCGCGTTATTGAGGAAACGGGCTTCTTCACCGCCGACGAGATGCTCTATCCGTCCAACTACCAGTACCTCGTTGACCTGCTGAGCTATGTTGCCGTGGGTGCGCGTTCGGTCGAAAACCAGGAGCATCGCCTGGTGTCGAGCGGCATTTCGGTACCCGTCGGCATGAAGAATCCCACTGCCGGTTCCACCACCGTTATGCTCAACTCCATTTACGCCGCGCAGGCGCACCAGAGCTTCATCTTCCGCAACTGGGAGGTCGAGTGCGACGGCAATCCGCTCGCGCACGCCGTTATGCGTGGCTACATCGGTCTCGATGGGCGCACCTACCCCAACTACCACTACGAACACCTGGAACGCCTGGCCGAACGCTATACCGAGCATGCCGGCTATGCCAATCCGGCAGCGGTCATCGACTGCAACCACGACAACTCGGGCAAGCGTCCGCTGGAGCAGTATCGCATTTGCAAGGAGGTGCTCGACAGCTGCCGCCGCAACGAGTCCATCTCCAAGCTGGTCAAGGGCTTTATGATCGAGTCCTACTTGGAAGACGGCAACCAGCCGGTCGACGGCGGCGTCTTTGGCAAGTCCATCACCGACCCGTGCCTGGGCTGGGAAAAGACCGACTACCTCATCCACGAGATCGCGGAGCGGGTGTAGGTTACGGCGTTTTACCAAACGCCGTAACGGCTCGACGCTGCAAACGCTCCTAAGCGGCAATCTGACGTTCAATCGTCGGTCGCGTACCGAAGTACGCTTCCCTCCTCTTTCACGTCACCTTGCTCGCTTAGGGGCGTTTTCGCTGATTTATGCTCAACCTGCGGCGCCTTGATGTAGTCATTGGGGACGTTCTTAAATGACTAGGTTGGGCACATTGCTTTGAGATGTTATTCAATCGGTTTTGATGGCCTTTAGGCTGTTTGCCTGCTTAAAGTAATTAATGGTATGCGTCTGCAATTGAAAATAATGCTCGAAAAATCGTCCAAGAAGTCGCGTGTCATTTTTTGATGCGTCGCGCGTCAAGTGATTTGGCAAGTTCTTGGTTAGATATTGGTCAGTTTTGGGTCAACCTTGCCAAAAGCTTGACGAATGCAGATTTAGACGTCGACGAATGAACACTCTAGGCGGGCTCCAAGCAAAATTCTGGGCTGATTCTCGATAATCGCTTCCAATTGTCTCTTGCCGCGTGCCACCCTCGCGTACAATCTGCTCCGACATTCGCGCGCCGTCCGGCGCTTAAGAGGGGAGGGCCCCATGGCAAACGAGATTTGGACCATCAAGCGTTGTCTCGAGTGGACCAAGGAGTACCTGGCCGAGCGCGGTGAGGAGCATCCCCGTCTTTCTACCGAGTGGTTGCTGTGCGCGGCAACGGGCCTGGCGCGTATCGACTTGTATATGCGCATGGACGAGACGCTCGACACAGCGCAGCTCGAGACCATGCACGCGGCGGTCGTCCGACGCGCGAAGGGCGAGCCGCTGCAGTACATCACCGGTAGCACGCAGTTTCGCATGATTGACGTCGCGTGCGCCCCTGGCGTGCTCATCCCGCGCCCCGAGACCGAGATGCTCGTCGAGGAAGTCCTCAATTATCTGGATGCCGAGGTGCTGAGCCCCGAGGCCGCCGCCCGCCAGCGCGTGGAGCTGCCTTGGAACGATGAGGTCGAGCAGGCTCGCAAAGCCGAGGCCGCGCTGGCAGACGAACGCGCGACCGCCGAGCGCCGTGCCGCCAACCTGACGGCCGCCGATGAGGCTGCGCTAGGCGGCGACGTACTGGGCAGCCGTGCCTATGCCGAGGAGCTGGCCGATCGCGAGGCCGAGGAAGCCGCCGCACAGGCCGAGGAGGCCGAAGCTGCGGAAGCTGAAGGGCTTGCTGAGCCCGAACTCGACGAATATGGCACCACCATCGAAGGTGCCGACCAGGAGGCTGCCCTGGTGCGGGATGCCGCCGCGCCCGCTCCGGTCGAGCCCCGTATCGCTCGCGTTCTCGAGGTCGGCTGCGGCACGGGCTGCATCTCGCTCTCGCTTGCCTGGGAGCGTCGCGGCCACGTCACCTGCACTGCTACCGATATCGAGCCGCGCGCCATCGACCTTGCTTCCAAAAACCGCGATGCGCTTGGCCTCACGTCCGACGAGGTCGCCTTTAGCCTCACCAACCTGGTGAGCTCCATTCCCCACGACGAGTGGGGCACCTTTGACGTACTCGTCTCCAACCCGCCCTACATTCCCACCGATGTCATGCGCTCGCTGCCGCACGAGGTCAAGGACTTTGAGCCCGATCTGGCGCTCGAGGGCGGCGCCGACGGCCTCGATATCTTCCGCCGCCTGCTCAACGCGGCGCCCTACATGTTGCGCGCCGGCGGCCTCTTTGCCTGCGAGCTCTACGAGGGCGCCCTCGATGCCGCGGCCGAGCTCTGTCGCCAGGCAGGCCTTTCGGACGTGCGTATCGTCCACGACCTCACCGATCGTCCCCGCATCGTCCGAGCCATCGTCACCGAGCCCAAACAGCGCCAGTAATATTTATTAACTGGTTAGCAAAAATTATAAAGTAGTTTATAATTAGGACGGCTGAAAGAGGTCGGCCCATGCAACCTCCTACCTTTCGGGAAATCATTGCCCTACTCAAGCACGATGGATTCGTGAAGGTCGCGCAAGTCGGTGGTCATGCTAAGTATGTTTCTGGTGACCGTACTGTCACCGTGAACGGCTCTGGTGGTGATCGACCAAAGAAGGGCACGTGGGCAAGTATTCGTCGCCAAGCTGGATGGTAGTTGGAGGCAAAATGAGGCAGCGATTTACCTATGACTGCGTTCTCATAAAAGAAGACGACGGTTACTGCGCCAGCTTCCCGCAGATTCCCGGCGCCTTTGCCGATGGCGATACGCGCGAAGAAGCGATTGCCCATGCCACCGAGGCGCTGATGGCGTTTTTGGCCGACGACCTCAACAACGGTTTGACTCCGGCGGGGTACGAACGCTCGGCCGAGGTCGTGGCCCTTTCAGTCGAAATCGACCACGAGGACGCTCGGGAAGCGGCGTGCCGAACATTTAAAGACGCGGCGCTGGACCTCAAAGTCTCCGCTCCGCGGATTACCGCGCTGGTCAAAGCCGGAAAGCTCGATGTTGAACTCGTCGATGGCCGTCGGATGATAACGATAGACAGCATCGGGCGTTACGCCGCCCAAGAACGTCACGCCGGAAGACCAAAGAAGTTCGTAGCCGTCCAATAACCCCCTCACTTTCACCGACTACTAGAGCCGCTCACCAAACCAACATGCGCTCTGGGCAAATAGATTGAACGTTTCGTGCGAGAATGCCCCACAGTAAACAAACTTGCACCAGAGCGTAAGGGGCTGGCATACACATGCAGACGGTCTATCGGGTATACGAGGGAGCGCGCGAGCCGCATCGGCTTGCAGTCGAGC
>OKVB01000641.1_pt1 | contig 16639 bp, 19 predicted proteins | sample 1606651 | NCBI WGS metagenome assembly OKVB01 (sample SAMEA3882518, study PRJEB24775) | human gut metagenome | biome: human-associated habitat; feature: intestine environment; material: feces | place: Netherlands | collected 2009/2010 | reverse complement strand
TTGCCTATACACTTTGGTCTGTATTACTTGCATATAATGATGTGTCAAAGGTAGCAATCTTTGGATTTGTAAATCCATTATGCAGTGTAATCTTGTCGGCATTGGTATTGGGAGAAGTCAAACAGGCATTTAATATTGGAAGTCTGATTGCACTCGCACTTGTATGTGTTGGAATTTATATTGTAAATGCAAAGAAAAATAACAAATCAAATGTTGAGTAAGGAGGAAAACATTATGAGATATGAAATTTTAGGTGAAACACTTCCAGTAGTTATCTGTTATCTGGAATCTGGAGAAAAAATGGTTACAGAAGGTGGAGGAATGTCTTGGATGTCTCCAAATATGAAAATGGAAACAACTTCGAATGGAGGAATAGGAAAGATCTTTGGAAGAGCGTTTTCAGGAGAAAAGATGTTCCAGAATGTTTATACCGCACAAGGCGGAGAAGGGATGATCGCCTTTGCTTCATGCTTCCCGGGATCCATCAAGGCATTTGAAATTGCACCTGGACAGGAAATGATATTACAAAAAAGTGCTTATCTTGCCGGTGAGAATGGAGTTGAGTTATCTGCATTCTTTAATAAAAAGATCGGAGCTGGATTATTTGGCGGAGAAGGTTTTATTATGCAGAAAGCATCTGGCCATGGTATCATGTTTGCAGAATTTGATGGTCATGTTGTGGAATATGAATTAGAGGCTGGAGAGCAGATTGTTGTAGACACTGGACATTTGGCCGCGATGACAGCAAGTTGTACGATGGAGATCAAAAGTGTTCCGGGTGTAAAGAATATGTTGTTTGGTGGAGAAGGAGTGTTTAACACAATACTTACAGGTCCTGGGAAAGTATGGCTGCAAACAATGCCGATCAGTAATGTAGCTGGAGTATTAAGCCCATATTTTCCAAGCTCTAGTAAATAGAGAAAAATATGAATAGGCTAAGGAATGGGGAGTGATCAATATGGCCTTTTTTGATTATGATCGAAATGGGAAAAAAGATTGGAAAGACAATGCCAGAGAATATTATCTTTATAACAAATTGAAAGAAGATGATGCATCGAAGCATAACCGAGAAAAGGAAGAATCATCCGATGATGGGAAATCAAATGTTGGGTGTGGTTCTGTACTATTGTGTTTTTTATTTATGTTTTGTATGATGTGGTTCGCTATGATGGTTGATTCATTATGCAAATAGAGGAGCATAGAATAATGATAAAGACAAAGGCTTATATTGCGATCGACCTCAAATCATTCTATGCTTCTGTGGAATGTAAGGAGCGAAATCGCGATCCTTTAACGACAAATCTTGTGGTTGCAGATCAAAGCCGGACGGAGAAGACGATCTGCCTTGCGGTATCTCCATCGCTGAAAAGCTATGGAATACCAGGCAGACCACGTTTGTTTGAAGTCGTGCAAAAGATTAAAGAAGTCAATAATACCCGCAGGTGGAAAGCTTTAAACAGAACATTTACAGGTTCGTCGGATGACAGCACAGAATTAAATGTAAATCCGGCATTGAAGGTTGATTATATTGTTGCACCACCACGTATGGAATACTATTTGGAATATAGTTCCAAGATTTATAATATCTATCTGAAGTATATTGCTCCAGAAGATATTTTTCCGTACTCAATTGATGAAGTATTTATAGATGCAACAGATTATCTGAATACTTATCAGATGACTGCAAGGGAACTTGCCATGACTATGATACGAGACGTTTTAAAAACAACGGGAATTACAGCAACCGCCGGAATCGGAACGAATATGTATCTGTGCAAGATTGCGATGGATATCGTAGCAAAGCATATTAAACCGGATAAGGATGGCGTAAGGATCGCCGAATTAGACGAAATGTCTTACCGTAGGAAACTATGGAATCACAGACCGCTTACGGATTTCTGGAGAGTAGGCAAAGGCTATGCGAAGAAGTTGGAAGAACACGGTCTTTTCTCAATGGGAGATGTTGCAAGATGTTCCATCGGAAAGCCAAATGAATTCCATAATGAAGAACTGCTTTATAAGATGTTTGGGATCAATGCGGAACTGCTGATCGATCATGCCTGGGGCTATGAGCCTTGTACTATGGAGCAAGTCAAAGCGTACAAACCGGAAACCAACAGTGTATGCTCCGGGCAAGTACTTCACTGCCCCTATGACTTTGATAAGGCAAAGTTAGTTGTAAAAGAAATGACTGATCTTATGACACTTGATCTGGTAGATAAGAGACTTGTTACTGACCAGATCGTATTGACCGTAGGTTATGATATAGAAAATCTAACGGATCCAGACAGATATAGGAAGTACAAGGGATCTGTTACGATTGATCGGTATGGGAGGAAAGTTCCCAAACATGCTCACGGAACAACAAACCTAAAAAGGCAGACATCATCTACCATGCTGATCACAGATGCAGTGATGGAATTATATGATCGGATCGTGGATAAAAATCTGCTGATCAGAAGAATCAATATCACAGCGAACAAGCTCGTGGATGAAAGTTTTTCAAAGGAAGAAGAAACGTATGAGCAGCTTGATCTTTTTACAGATTATACGGTAAAGGAACAGGAACAAGCCGAAGAAGAGGCTGTTTTAGAGCGTGAGAAACGGATGCAACAGACAATGCTCACAATCAAAAAGAAGTTTGGGAAGAACGCTATCTTGAAAGGAATGAACCTTCAGGAGGGAGCAACAGCAAAAGACCGTAATGAGCAGATCGGCGGACATAAAGCATAGAAAGTAAGTATTCAGTGTCAATGGAGGAATATTATGAAGGATCAGTGCAATCATAAATACGATGATATTATCAATCTGCCGCATCCAACTTCAAAGAAGCACCCTCGTATGTCACTTTATGCCAGGGCAGCACAGTTTTCGCCTTTTGCGGCACTTACCGGACACGAAGCAGCTATTAAAGAAACTGTAAGACAAACAGATGCAAAACAGGTGTTGAGTGAAGAAGTTATAGCAGAATTAAATAAAAAGTTATATCTGATTGCTGAAACGATCGGTACACAGCAAATAGTTGAGATCACGTATTTTGTACCAGATGCTAAGAAAGATGGGGGAGCATATATTACCTGTTCTGGTTGTGTAAAGAAAATTGATAAATATAAACATACAGTTGTTATGACTGATCAGACGATCATCCCTATTGAACAGATAAGTGATATAGAGGGAGAAATGTTTGAAGAATAGTAATGGTGCCTGATTCGATCAAAAAATCAGGCACCATTGCTGTTTCATAAAAATCTACATACTCTGATGGAATGTACGACGAATCACTTCTTCCTGCTGTTCGCGGGATAATCGATTAAAGTTCACGGCATATCCAGAAACACGGATCGTAAGTGTTGGATATTTTTCTGGATGTTCCATAGCATCGATCAAAGTTTCTCTATGCATAACATTTACATTCAAATGATGTGCACCTTGAACAAAGTATCCGTCTAAGATTGTTGTAAGGTTTTGTACTCGTTGTTCCTGATCTTTTCCAAGAGCATCTGGTACGATGGAAAAGGTATTGGATACACCATCCTGACATACATCGCGATACGGAATTTTAGCGACAGAGTTTAAGGATGCAAGAGCACCATTTTCATTGCGGATTGGTTTTACAGTTGCATATTTGATCGCTGATAGAGAGTCTGCGGCAATAGACAGACCAGCGATTCCATAAGCTGCGATTCGCTCTAAGTTTGTATCATGAAGAGCAAACTGACTGGCTTCATATGCGTATTTATCATGCATAAAATGAATGATATTTACTGTATCAACATATAATTCAGCAACATAAGTCATAACTTTCTTATAGTTTTCCCATACCTTGTCAAAATCAAGAACGTCATCATTTTCATATTGGATAGAGTCCGTATCAATAGAAACTTTAGAGCAAAAATGTTTAAAGTTGTCTGGCAGTTTTTCAGACCATAAAACAGTTAAGTTAGGCTCTGGAGCAGTTCCAATGTTATATAAAGTATGAAGATAACGGAAAGAGTTCTTAGTAACCAGAGGTTTTCCATTAATACCAACTCCACCGATAGACTCCGTGATCCACGTAGGATCCCCCCAAAAAAAAATAGTTCGTCATATTCAGGAGTTCTTAAATGTCTTGTAAGACGAAGTTTGATGATAAATTGATCGATCAATTCCTGAGCTTCTGTTTCTGTGATCACTCCATTTTTAAGATCTCGTTCAATATAAATATCAAGGAATGTAGAAGTACGTCCAAGGGAAGTTGCAGCCATTTCTTTCATTTTAGAAAGGGCACGGATCTGCTCAGAAATTTCTTCACGCAGACGGATGCGGTCTTCTGTCATAGGTCCATCTTCAAAGTCTAAATCTTTTTGTTTTTCTTCGATCAAGTGGTCGATTCCATAAAGAGCAACACGACGGTAGTCTCCAATAATACGTCCACGTCCATAAGCATCAGGAAGTCCTGTTAGAAGTCCAGCAGTTCTTGCAAGACGGGTACGTTTTGGATAGGCATCAAAAACCCCTTCATTGTGTGTTTTTCTGTATTCATTAAAATGGCGGTCGCTCTCTTCATTTAGTTTATAACCATATTGTTCCAGTGACTGGTGCGCCATACGTTTACCGCCATATAGATTGACAATACGTTTTAGGGGTGCATCTGTCTGAAGTCTAACGATCACCTCATTTTCTTTATCAATATATCCAGGTGCGAAGTTCGTGATACCAGAAATGATATCTGTCTCAACATCTAAAACGCCTCCTTTTTTCAATTCTTCAGCAAGCAGTTCTTCACATTTATTCCAGACTTTTTTTGTTTTCTGAGATACATCAGCTAAGAAAGAGTCATCTCCTTCATAGAGAGTGTAGTTTTTCTGTATAAAATTTCTTACATTGATTTCTTTTGTCCAGACACCATCGTTGAATCCATTCCATTCGTTTAACATGATTTTTCCTCCGTAAAATAAACATGATCAAAATAGGTTTGTTGTAACATCTCTGTTTTCTTTTTATTCATGGCAGGTACACCTTCTAAAGAAAAAGGAATATTCATAACTTTATATTTGTTGGTACCAAGTAAATGATAGGGAAGCAGCTCAACTTTCTTTACATTAGGAATCGTTTGAATATAAGCTTTTAACTGATCCATATGATCTTCGCTGTCAGTAATTCCTGGAACAACGACATGGCGAATCCATATCTTAGTCTGATGTTTTTTTAAAGCATTCAAAAATTCTTCAAAACGATCCATTGATCTTCCTGTCATTTTTTCATAATCCGTTTTATGGATGTGTTTCAGATCAAGAAGAACAAGATCTGTATGATTTAAAATCTCATCATAATCAGAAAGTCCATAACCTGCAGTGTCGATGCAAGTGTGAATGCCTTCATTCTTGCATAGTTTTAAAGTCTCTTTTAAAAAATCAGGTTGTAATAAAGGTTCTCCACCAGAAAAAGTAACACCACCATCTTCTTTAAAATAAGGTTTAAATCGTCGGACCTTTGCAACGAGTTCTTCCGGTGTGTATTCGGTCCTGCCAGATAATTCCCAAGTATCAGGATTATGGCAGAAACAACATCTTAGAGCACATCCTTGTAAAAAGATAACGGTTCGTATCCCTGGTCCATCAACCCCCTTAATTTTGTCGAAAAACTTCACAAATTGTACAAAAAATGATACAATATACTTATCAAAACAACTTAAAGGAGGATATGCCTATGAAGCTAGAGAAATTGCAGTTCGTTGTAGAAGATGGAGTTGGTATCATCACAATGAACTATATGAAGAATCTTAATGCAATTGATGATCAGATGGCAGACGAGTTGATGTACGTAGTAGATACTTGTGAGAATGACCCGAATGTAAAAGTTGTTGTTTTAAAAGGAATGCCAAAGGCATTTTCAGCAGGAGGAGACATTGGATACTTCTATAACCTGATCCAACAAGGTGGAGAAGTGAATATGGATTCTCTGATCAGTAAAGTTGGCAATGTAACCGATGGTCTGAAGCGTATGAGTAAGCTTGTGATCTCAAGTGTAAGTGGAGCGGCAGCAGGTGCAGGAGTAAGTCTTGCATTTTCAGGGGACTTTGTTGTATGCGCAGACAATGCGAAGTTTATTATGGCATTTGTGAATCTTGGACTAGTTCCAGATACCGGTGGAACGTACCTGTTTGTTAAGAGTCTTGGAATTCAGAAGGCAATGGAACTGTGTGTTACAGGAAGACCAATGAAAGCACAGGAAGCAAAAGATGCCGGAATGGTATATGATGTAGTTCCAGCGGAGGAATTAGATGATACCGTTATGAAACTTGCTAAGAAATTTGCTAGTGGACCATTACTTTCTTATAAGAATATCAAGAAACAGATTTATCAGGCAGGGCTTGCTGATTATAAGAAATACCTGGATGAATGTGAGATTCCGACACAGCGTGAATGTGCGGCATCTTCTGATTTTATAGAAGGAGTCAAAGCTTTTATGGAGAAGAGAAAGGCTGAATTCAAAGGAGAATAAAGCCAGGATCAAACCATGAACATAGAAGGGAGGTCACGCCTTTGAAGTCAAAAGTTGTAACAAGAGAGGAAGCGCTCTCAAGAATTCATGATGGACAGACGATCATGTTTGGAGACTGGCATGGAGAATTTGCAGCAGATGAGATCATTGATGGAATGTTAGAAAAAGGAATCAAAGACATTGATGCGATCGCTGTATCTGCTGGAATGGCGGATCAAGGAGTCGGAAAGCTGATCAAAGATCACAGAGTTAAGAGTTTGATCACAACACATATTGGGTTGAACCCGATCGCCAAGGATCAGATGTTTGCAGGAGAACTTGCGATAGAATTTAGTCCGCAAGGAACCTTTGCAGAAAGAATCCGTTGTGGTGGAGCAGGCTTAGGTGGCTGCCTGACACCAACAGGACTTGGTACAGAAGTAGAAGAAGGTAAACAAAAACTAACGATCGATGGCAAAGAATATCTTCTGGAATTACCATTGCGTGCAGATGTTGCTTTAATCAAAGCAACGAAAGCAGATACTGCAGGTAATATTTCATTCCGAATGAATTCCAGAGCAACAAACAGTACGATGGCTATGGCTGCTGATATGGTGATTGTTGAAGTCGAAGAGATCGTGGAAGTGGGTGAACTAGGACCAGAAGAGATCGATGTTCCAGCACCTGTGATCGATATGATCTATGAAAGAACCGGTGAGAAACGACCAATGTGTCCAATGTGGCAGCGAGCCAAAGCAAAAGCGGAAGGAGGTCAGTGATATGGCAGGATTGACAGGAAGAAAGCTGATCGCATCACGATGTGCAAAGTTTTTTAAAGATGGAGATTTTGTAAATCTTGGTATCGGAGTTCCGCTGATGTGTGTAAATTATCTCCCAGAAGGTGTGGATCTGTGGCTGGAAGCAGAGATCGGAACCGTCGGAAGTGGACCAACCCCAAGCTGGGATAAAGTAGATATTGATGTTATTGATGCCGGCGGACAGCCTGCATCTGTGATCAAAGGTGGAAGCGTGTATGATCATGAGATGTCTTTTGCATTTATACGTGGCGGACATATTGATGCAGCAGTTCTTGGTACACTTCAGGTAGACCAAGAAGGCAATATCGCTAACTGGACGATTCCAGGGAAGATGGTGCCAGGAATGGGTGGTGCCATGGATCTGTGTGCCGGAGTGAAGAAGATCATTGTAGCAACAGACCATTGTGAAAAGAGTGGAAAGTCTAAGATATTAAAGAAATGTACACTTCCTTTGACGGGAGTTCATTGTGTAACAGATATCGTAACAGAACGCTGCTATTTTGAAGTTACAAAAGATGGTCTCGTGTTAAGGGAACTTGCAGAAGGATATAGTGTAGAAGATATCCTTGCATGCACAGAAGCTGATGTGATCGTACCGGATGAAATTGGTGTTATGAGCTGATAATAGACGCAGGAAAGCATATAGAAAAACAGCACTGTACAGGAATAAAATTCCCAATGCAGTGCTGTTTTTATTAGTTTATTTAATCTTCTTTTGGCAACGCAATATTTAAAATAATTGCAACAAGTGCAGCAGGTACGATACCAGATCCTCCAAAGATTAACTGAATTCCTTCAGGAAGTCCGGAAAGAACTGTACTGTTTGCACCGATTCCGTATCCAAGACCAAGTGCTACAGATACGATTGTGATATTTCTCATACCCATTGGCTCTTTTGTGATCAGCTGAATACCACTGATTACGATAGAAGAGAACATCATAACGGCTGCTCCACCTAATACGCTCTGTGGCATGATAGAGATCAGGGCAGCAAGTTTTGGAAATAACCCACAAAGAATTAAGAAGATTGCTCCTGTAGCCAGTGCAAAACGGTTTACGATCTTTGTCATAGTAACAAGACCAACGTTCTGGCTGAATGATGTATTTGGTAAAACACCAAAGAATGCTGCGAGTGTAGATCCGATACCATCACAGACAACACCACCAGAAAGCTCAGAATCTGTAGCTTCACGATCCATACCACCTTCGATAACACCAGAAATATCTCCGACTGTTTCTACAGCGGTTACGATAAACATGATAAGTACAGGAATGATCGCTCTTGCATCAAAAACAATTTTTACAGGCATAAATTTTGGAACGGCAAACCAGCTGGCTTGTGCAACTTTATCCCAATTTAATACCCATGCTTTTGTGTATTCTACACCATCTGCATTCACGGCAGTTGTAGGAAGTACAACACCCATGATTCCCGCAATGATATATCCTGCGATAATTCCAATCAATACGGAAGAAGCACTTGTCATACCTTTTGTTCCATGCTTTAATGCGATGATGATCACAAGAACAATAGTTCCAAGTAATAAGTTCTCAATTGATCCGAAATCATTAGCGGAATTTCCACCACCAAAAGAATTGACACCAACACCGATCAGTGACAATCCAATGGAAAGTACAACCGTACCGGTTACAACCGCTGGGAAAAATCTTCGAAGTGGTTTTAACATAAATCCTAATACAGATTCAAATAACCCACCGATAATGGAAGCACCCATGATCGCACCATATCCAAGAATTCCACCACCCATGACTCCAGCAACACTGCTGCAGACACCGATAAATCCTGAACTGGTTCCCATGATGATTGGAACTTTTCCACCGATTGGTCCAATTGCATACAACTGGATCAGAGTGACAATTCCGGCAATTAACATTGCATTTTGTAAAAGCGCAATCTGAACGTCTGCAAATTCGGTTCCAGAAGCAATACCACAAGCCCCTGTAATGATCAGAACTGGAGTTAAGTTTCCTACGAACATGGCGAATACATGCTGCAGACCAAGGAGAATCGCTTTTTGCAGCGGAAGTTTTCCATAAAAATCGTACTCCGCACCTTTGTTTTTCTCTTGATTCATTTTTCTTTCGTCTCCTTTTTATAATGTATGATGAGCAGTTTTATACTGCTATTTTTACAGCATAATATTATAAAGGATTTGGCAGAAAATGTATAGTTCTTTTTTATGAGCAATTAATTATTATAACTTTATAATTTAAGAATCTGATTAAGAATCTAAAAAATAGAAATATATAAGGAGATTTAAAAGAAAACACAAAATAAGTTTGAATAACTATAACATATTTGCTATAATAAATCATATCAGTATGCAGAAATACAGGAGGCTTTTACTATGGAGAATAAAAGTAGTTACCAGATAAACGAGCAGGGAGTGCTCGGAGAAGTGAAAATTGCAGATGATGTGATCGCAGTGATCGCAGGAATCGCAGCGACTGAAGTGACAGGTGTTGCCAGAATGTGTGGAAATATTACAAATGAACTGGTAAGTAAACTTGGAGTTAACAATTTATCCAAGGGAGTCAAAGTTGTCGTAGAGAATCATCATGTAAGAGTCAATCTTGCATTAGAACTTGATTATGGAGTAAGTATTCCAGAGATATCAGAGAAAGTTCAGAATCGAGTAAAGTCTGCCATTGAGAATATGACGGGATTGAAAGTAAAAGAAGTCAATGTTCGTGTTGCAGGTGTGGCAGCAGAAGAAGAGTAGAAATAATATAAAAGCAAAGTCAGACGGGACTGATCAACAGTTCCGTCTTTGTATCGCAGAAAGGAATCATAATGAAAAGAAGTGAGGTAAGAGAACATATTTTTAGAATTTTATTTTGTGTAGAATTCTGTGAAAAGGAAGAATTTGAAGATCAGGTAGAGTTATATTTTCATGGACATGAGAGTATTAATGAGAAGACTCAGAAAGAGATTACAGCAAAGACAGAGAATCTGATTGAACACTTAGATGAGATTGATGAAGAAATTTCAGCTCATACAAATGCATGGAATCTTGAAAGACTTGGAAAGGCAGAATTGTCTATTTTAAGACTTGCAACATATGAAATCTTATTAGATGAACAGGTGCCAAGAAAGGTAGCGATCAATGAAGCAGTAGAACTTGCAAAGAAATACTGCAACGAGAAAGCAGCTCCATTTATCAATGGTGTGTTAAGTAAGATTGGACAGGATATGAATGAAGAATAAAGTTTTTTCTGTAACACAGATTAATACTTATATCAAGAGAATGTTTCAAAGTGATTATGCTCTGAGAAGAATCTCGATCAAAGGACAGGTATCAAACTGCAAATACCATTCTTCCGGGCATATTTATTTTTCATTAAAGGATGAAGGAAGCCAGATATCTTGTGTTATGTTTGCGAATGCAAGATATGATGGGCTGAAGTTTGAGTTAGAAGATGGACAGGAAGTTGTAGTTGATGGGAATATCAGTGTGTATGAGCGTGGAGGAAGTTACCAGCTTTATGCACAAGAGATCCGCCTCAATGGAATCGGGGAGCTTTATGTAGCTTATGAGATGTTAAAACAGAAGTTATATGAAGAAGGTTTATTTGATCATGAGAAGAAGAAACCAATTCCTAAGAATCCAAAGAAGATCGGAGTGGTAACTGCAAGGACAGGTGCGGCGATCCATGATATCATTAGTACAGCAAAGAGAAGGAATCCTTATGTCCAGCTTATTTTATATCCAGCGAAAGTGCAGGGAGATGGAGCGTCAGATACCATTGTTGCAGGAATTAAAGCATTAGATCAATATGGAGTGGATATCATCATTGTCGGAAGAGGTGGTGGATCCATCGAAGATTTATGGGCATTTAATGAGGAGAAGGTTGCAAGAGCAATCTATGAAGCACAGACACCGATCATTTCTGGAACAGGACATGAGGTAGACACAACAATTGCAGATTATGCTGCGGATCTTCGAGCAGCAACACCAACGGCGGCATGTGAGCTTGCAGTTCCAGATATCAGAGAAGTGATGGAAGGAATCACCAATAGAGAATATACGCTTCGAACATTATTGAAACAGGTGGTTCGTAGATATCAGATGAAATTGCAACAATATCAGATTACAATTGCTAATTTTGATCCTCGTTTTCAATTACAGGAACAGAAGATGCATTTAGCAGAATTGGAAGAACAGATCCATGCAGTAATGAAGAACAAGATGACTGACTATCAGCACAAACTGGAATTGTATACAAAGGAACTTCACGGATTGTCTCCGACGGCGAAACTTATTAATGGTTTTGGATATATCGAAGGATCAAACGGAGAGCCAGTGACAAGTGTTAAGAAGGTGATGGAAGGAGATCAGATTTCATTGACGATTTCTGATGGAACGATCATTACGAAAGCAGAGCAGATCAAGAGAATGGATGAAATTAAGGAAAGTTAAGAAAGAGGAAATTTGATATGGCAAAGAAAAAATTTGATATAGATCAGGGATTTGAGCAGTTAGATGAGATTCTTACAAAGCTTTCCGGAGAAGAGATCAAACTTCCAGAGGCAGTAAAATTGTATACGGAAGGCGTCGGGATTGTAAAACAGTGCAAAGATTCTTTAGATAAAGTAGAAAAAGAACTGATCATATTAGAAGAAAATGGGGAAGAACATGAACTTTAAGGCTGAGATGAATGAAAGGGTAGAGCAGATTGAACAGATTTTAGATCAATATCTGCCACCCAAAGAAGGATTACAAAAAACAGTTTTAACTGCAATGAATACAACAGTAAAGGCAGGAGGAAAACGTCTTCGTCCAATGCTGATCAATGAAACTTATAAGATGTTTGGAGGAGAGGGAGATATCGTAAAACCATTTATGGCGGCGATTGAGATGATTCACACATATTCTCTGATCCATGATGATCTGCCAGCATTAGATAATGATGATTATCGAAGAGGACAAAAGACATGTCATATTGTTTATGGAGAAGATATGGCGATCCTTGCGGGTGATGCGTTGCTTAATTATGCATATGAAGTTGCAACGAAAGCATTTGATCTTGCGGATCAAGATGAGATGATGAATGTAGTTGAAGCAGTGAAGATTCTTGCGAGAAAACCTGGAATCTATGGAATGATCGGTGGACAGGTTGCAGATGTTGAGCTAGAGGGAACACCGCTTAGTATGGAACAGATTTTGTTTATCCATAAGAATAAGACATCAGCATTGATCGAGGCTTGCATGATGATCGGAGCAGTTCTTGCAGGGGCATCGAAAGAAGATGTTATGGCGATGGAAGAATGTGGGGAATATATTGGACTTGCATTCCAGATTCAGGATGATATTCTGGATCTTACTGGAGATGAAGAAGAGATTGGAAAGCCAGTCGGAAGTGATGAGAAGAATCACAAGACGACTTACGTGACATTAAAGGGATTGGAACAATCTGCAAAAGATGTAGAAGAAATTTCAAAGAAAGCAATTGAGATTTTAGCAAGATATGATGTGGGAGATCGTTATCTTACAAATCTTACAAGATTTTTAATTCATCGAACACACTAAGCAGAGAGAAAGAGGGAGCATTATGTTAGAATATATCAATGATCCAAATGATATAAAACGGATTCAGCCAGAGGATTATAAACTTCTGGCGAAAGATATCCGCCGTTTTCTGTTGAAAAATGTCAGTCGTACAGGAGGACATCTGGCATCGAATCTTGGAATCGTAGAACTTACGATGGCACTTCATCTTGTTCTTGATTTTCCAAAGGATCAGTTGATCTTTGATGTTGGACATCAATCCTATGTACACAAGATTTTGACAGGCAGAAAGGATGGATTTCAGAATCTGCGACAATTTCATGGTATGAGTGGGTTCCCAAAGAGAAAAGAAAGTAACTGTGATGCATTCCATAGTGGACACAGTTCCATGTCTTTATCTGCTGCACTTGGGATGGTTACGGCAAGAGATATCAATCATACAGATGAGACGATCGTTGCGGTGATCGGAGATGGTGCTTTATCTGGAGGAATGGCATACGAAGCATTAAATAATATGGCAAGACTGCGTAAAGAAAAGAAAAATCTTGTAGTTATTTTAAATGATAATAAGATGTCTATTGCAGAAAATGTCGGTGGAATGTCTGCATATTTAAATAAAGTCAGAACAAAGAAAGAATATGTTGAATTCAAAGGAAATGTAGAGCAGTCTTTGATGAAGATTCCGGGGATCGGGAAGGAATTAACAACAATTCTTAAGAAATCAAAAGATTCGATCAAACAATTATTTGTTCCGGGAATGTATTTTGAAGATATGGGGATTACATATGTTGGACCGATTGACGGACATAATATTCCTTTAATGGTGGATACATTAAATCGTGCAAAACAATTAGATGAGCCAATCATCATTCATGTTGTAACAAAGAAAGGAAAAGGTTATCGCCCTGCGGAACAAAATCCAGCGAAATTTCATGGAATCAGCCCGTTTTCCCTAAAGACAGGAGAAGTACTTAAAAAGTCAGATAATCCATCTAATACAGCTGTATTTTCCCAGACATTGATCGAAGAAGCAAAGAAAGATAAAACGATCGTTGCTGTAACGGCAGCTATGCCAGATGGAACTGGACTAGGTAAATTCAAGGAACATTTTCCAGATCGATTCTTTGATGTAGGAATTGCAGAGCAACATGCGGTAACATTTTGCGCAGGTATGGCTTCTAGAGGATTAAAACCAGTATTTGCAGTTTATTCCACTTTTTTGCAAAGAGGATTTGATCAGGTTCTTCATGATGTTGCGATTGGTAATTATCCAGTGATCTTTGGAATCGATCGTTCAGGTCTTGTTGGAGCAGATGGAGAAACGCATCAGGGAATCTTTGATATCCCATATTTATCTATGATTCCAAATGTTACAGTCATGGCACCGATCAATGGAAGAGAACTTAAAGAGATGTTAAAAGATGCACTACATCATGCAAAGGGACCAACGGCGATCAAGTATTCTAGAGGAGAAGCTCTTTCTTTGTATGAAGATCAGTTTGAAGAGTTACACTATGGAAAAGGTCAGGTAATCAAAGAAGGAAGCGATGCCGTGATCATTGGTGTGGGTAATATTTTTGATGAGGCAGATCAAGCAGTGAAGATCCTTGGAGAAGAAGGATATAATATTGGACTTGTGAATCCAAGATATATAAAACCATTTGACAAAGAAATGATTCTTGATCTGGCAGGAAAATATGACAAGATCATTACTGTTGAAGAAGGCGTTTTAAATGGTGGTTTTGGAATGATGATCAATGAATTCTTAAGTGAAAATGATTATAAAGGGAAAGTAAGATGCTTTGGAATTGATGATCGGTTTGTAGAACATGGCTCTGTGAGTGAATTAAGAAAAATGCTTAAGATTGATGGAGAAAGTATTGCTGACTCTATCAGACAATGGATGAAGGAATAGAACAATGAAAAAAGAACGTTTAGATGTATTATTAGTAAAGAAAGGGCTTGCATCTTCCAGAGAAAAAGCGAAAGCGATCATTATGTCAGGTATCGTGTTTGTCGATGGACAAAGAGAAGATAAAGCAGGATCTACTTTTGATGAGAAACAGGAGATTGTAGTAAAAGGAAAAACATTAAAATATGTTAGTCGTGGTGGATTGAAACTTGAGAAAGCCATGAATAACTTTGATATCGTACTAAAAGATAAAGTCTGTATGGACGTTGGAGCTTCCACAGGTGGATTCACAGATTGTATGCTGCAAAATGGTGCAGTGAAAGTTTATTCTGTGGACGTTGGACACGGACAGTTAGACTGGAAATTAAGAAATGATGAGAGGGTTGTCTGCATGGAACGCACAAACATGCGTTATATGACAGAAGATGATATTGATGAGAAAGCATCATTTGTATCAATTGATGTTTCCTTCATTTCCCTTACGAAGATTCTTCCTGCGGTATATCGAATCTTGAATATGGGCGGAGAAGTGGTTGCACTGATCAAGCCACAGTTTGAAGCTGGAAGAGAAAAGGTCGGGAAAAAGGGTGTTGTAAGAGATCCGAAAGTCCATGAAGAGGTAATTGAGAAGATTTGTGATTTTGCATCGTCTAATGGATTTGAATTACTACATCTTGATTATTCTCCGATCAAAGGGCCAGAGGGAAATATTGAATATTTATTACATATGAGAAAAACAGAGACAATGGAGAATGGACATACAATGGCAGATCAGATTATAAAGATCGTAGATGCATCTCATAATGATCTGGCAAAAAATAAGGAATAACATGAAGAATTTTTTGATTTTAACGAATGAGCAAAAAGATCCGGGATTTCGTATTTCAAAACAAATTCAGGATTATATTGAGAAAAATGGTGGAAAAAGCCATAGGATGTGTGAGTTTACAAGACATATTCAGAAAGATATGAAATGTATTACGAAAGATACAGAATGTGTGATCGTTCTCGGTGGAGATGGAACAATGCTTCATGCAGCCAGACTGGTTGTAGATCATGATATTCCAATGGTTGGAGTCAATCTTGGAACACTTGGCTTTTTGACAGAGATTGAGTTATCTAAGCTGTATGAGGGCCTAGATGGACTGTTAAATGATACTTTTCAGGTTGAAGAGAGAATGATGCTAGATGGACGTGTGATCCATGCAGATCAGGAAACAGATCATCTTCCTGCATTAAATGATGTTGTGATCGCAAGAAGTGGTTTTTCGAGAATTATTTCATTTCGTATTATGGTCAATGGAAAGCTGCTAGATGTTTATGAAGCAGATGGAATCATTATCTCGACGCCAACAGGTTCTACAGGATATAATTTATCTGCTGGAGGTCCTATTGTGAATCCGAAAGCTAACGTAATTCTTGTAACACCGATCTGTCCTCATTCATTGCAGTCAAATAGTCTTGTTTTGTCGCAGGATGATGAGATTGATATTTATATTGAGAATGTAAGGGAATCTCAGTTAGAAGAAGCCTATGTTACATTTGATGGGCAGGTTGCACGAAAACTTCAGCCGGGAGATGTCCTTCAAGTAAGAAGATCAAAGAAGATTGCAAGGATCATTAAAGTGAAAGGAGACAGCTTTTACAGAATCCTTCGAATCAAAGTTGGAGGTCAGAATGAAGAAGAATAGGCAGGAAGCGATCATTGAGTTGATTCAGAAGTATCCAATTGAAACACAGGAAGAGTTATTATCAAGATTGAATCAGATTGGATTTAAGACGACACAGGCGACGATTTCGAGAGATATCAGGGAACTTGCGCTGATCAAAAAACCAGATGCAGATGGGAAACAGATATATTGTCTGATCGATCAAGAAGATGAGACAATATATCTGTTTCCCATCTGCATCTGGTT